>Ga0187786_10000498_pt1 | contig 10799 bp, 7 predicted proteins | sample 0815_BV2_10_20_M_FD_132449 | JGI IMG/M metagenome (GOLD analysis project Ga0187786, IMG submission 132449) | Tropical peat soil microbial communities from peatlands in Department of Meta, Colombia - 0815_BV2_10_20_MG | ecosystem: Environmental > Terrestrial > Soil > Wetlands > Peat | place...
ATCCGGTGCTACTGCACCGCGGAGGTCAGCTGCACGAAAAAGGAGACTGCGATCGATTACGAGCGGGCGGCGATCGTTGAGAATTTTGTCGCGGTCTTCAAAAAAGCGGTCGGGTACACCGGCGGGTTCCGGATCAAAATCACCGACCATCAGCACCGCCACGTCGGCCTCGGATCCACGAGCACGGTCATGATCGCCGTTGCAACGGCGATGAACCGGGCGGTCGGCTCCCCGCTCGGTAATACCCAGCTCCGTCACCTCATCGGCCGCAACTATGTCGAGGAATCGGCCGATGGCAACATTGCGTTCGGGTTCGAGACCGGTGTGGGCCCGGCGGTCAGCACGTACGGCGGCATGGCGGTCATGGGCGACGAACTCGCGCTCGCGTACCACCACACCTTTGCCGAAGGGAAGAATGTCTTCATCGTCATCCCGTCCTCCGACATCTCGTCTGCCGGTACGATGGAGTTCGACCTCCTCATGAACAAGGCGCGGAACCTCGATTACATCGACCGCGAGCTCAAGGCCTATATGTTCCTCATGGACCTCATCCCGGCGCTCGAGCGCGGGGATGTGAAAAAGATCGGCGACATCATCTGGGAGATCGAGTTCCGCGGGTCCAAGCGGGCGGAGGTTGAGCACCACAGTTTCCGGATCTACCAGTACATGAGCAGCCTCCGGGAGGCAGGCCTGGAGTTCGTGGGGATGAGCTCGGTCGGCCCATCCATCGCAGTCATCACCGGAAAGGACCGGCGTTCCGTTGAAAAGATCTTACAACCTCTCGGCCTGGAGATCGCTATCGCCACGAAAGTCGATAATACCGGCCTCAGTGTTGTCCATACGGAATAACAGGGTATTCTGCTCTGTAGAAAACCTGTGAAAAATTATATTGGATAGGATGGGGCCACGGGCGCTCGGGGTCTGTCGACCCTCGCCCCGTGGAGCATGGCCGTATAGGGGCATCCATAGAAAATCGATTGGGGGTCAAGGGGGCTTGCCGCCTTGGGCTGCCTCCCCCTCTGGGGGAGAGAGGGGGTCACCCTCACAAATCCACTGATGGCGGTGTGGAAAGGATTTCTACAGAGCTGATTACTCTTTTCTTTCCGGATGTGCCCGGGAATTATTCGTTCTCATCTCTCTTCCTGCGGAGCTCCATCCACCCCAGGACAAGGTTGTAGACGATGTAGAGCAGGCAACCGGCGGTCAGCAGCACCACCCCGAGGAGAAGGATACTCATGTTCTCCTGGACCACCGCACTGGTCCCGATGAAATAGCCGGCGAGAACGAGGGCGAAGGCCCAGCATGTGCCCCCGAGGGCATTGTAGAAGAGAAAACGCCGGTACCGCATGGATCCGACACCGGCAAGGAACGGTGCAAAGCTCCGGACCATCGGGACGAAGCGGGCGACAAAGATCGTCGCCCCCCCGTACTTCTCGAAGAACCCGTAGGTGCGGTCGATGTGCTCCTTCTTCACGATGGTGGGAAACCGCTCGACAAAGATATGGAGCCCGACATAATTTCCTACCCAGTAGTTGACCGTGTCACCGATGACCGCCCCGAGGATCACGGCAGCGAGAAGCAGGCGGACATCAAGCAGGCCTCCCGCCGCTGCCGCCCCTCCCACAAAAAGGAGCGAATCGCCTGGCAGGAACGGGAAGATGACAAAACCCGTCTCGAAGAAGATGATGAAGAACAGGATGAAATAGGTCCAGAACCCGTAATCCTGGACTACGGCAGCAAAGTTCTGGTCGAGATGAAGAAAAACGGTGATCAGCGAATCGATCATAAATCCTGAAAAATATACGCGGGATCTCTATATCAACATGGAGCCCCCGCGGCTCCCCGGATCCCGTGTACCGGCGGGACGGGAGATGCCCGGCACGGTTCCCCCAACTGAAAGATTATCGCTGATCAGGGCTGAGTAGCTACCGGAATATTCTGGGAGGGACCTGTCCCATGTCGAATACGAATCACGTCGTCTCCTGCCTCCTGGCGATTGCCTGCTGCAGCGTTTTTTTCGTCCACCCTGTACACGCATTCACCGCAAACTCCCTCGATATCGTTGTTGAAAAGAATGGCGACGCAACCGCCACCTTCCGGTTCACGCTCGAAGGGATCGTTGAGAACGCGATCCCCCAGTCAGTCCTCGAGGACCAGCTGAAGAAAGGGCTTTCCACCGGTCCGGAACCGCCCGATCTCATCTCCATGGACCGTTCGAATGCCGTGCTCCTGCTCAGAAAATTTGCCGATACCTCCGATGTGGAGACCGGGACGGAGTACCGAACCGAATCGATGGACTTCAAGAAGGCGGAGGTTGCGCTGCAGAACTCCGGGCTTGGTGGCGCGGTGACCGCAGACTTCACGCCGGATTCCGTCACGGTGACCTTCCCGGATTCCTATAAAAAATCCTTCTCGAACGTTGATTCGCTCCCCGCGATTACCCATACCGTGATCGATCCCACCAGGACCCCGCGGGCGACGGCAGCCCCCGGCGGCGCGATAACGGATGGAAATCCGGCAACGGGCCTGGCGGCGTCCGGCTCGATGAGCGTCAACTCCTCGCCGGAAGGGGTGAAGGTGTACGTGGATTCGCAGTACATCGGCGATGCTTCCTCGGTCTTTTTCGGGATCGCCCCGGGCGTACATGCTGTTGAATTCCGGAAGGAGGATTACGATCCGGTCAGCAGGAATGTGACCGTCCTTGCTGGAAAGACGACTCATGTCATGGTCGTGCTCATGTACAACCCCCCGGCAACCTCGGACGTATCCCCGTCATTCCCCTGGCCGGCGCTGCTGGTCGTGATCATCGGCCTCGCGGTCATCGCTGCAGGCGGTTATTTCTGGTGGTCCGAGAGGGAGAAGAAGGAACGGGGCGATCAGGGTGATGCCGGGCAAAAAACGATCCCGGGCAGTGCTCCGGCAGAGAAGAAGGCCCCGGGAGGAAATGCAGAAGTCAAAAGTTCGATCGTGATCCGGGATATTACCGGTACGCCGGCAGTCCATGAAAAGCAGAAGCCGGCCACGGCTCCGCCAACCCCCGCCCGGACCAGCCCGCCTCAGCATCCCGTGGTCCGGACCACGCAGATCGCGGATGTTCCGGGCATGCCCCCCCTCCCGAAGGATGACGGGGGAAAAAAGATCGCACGGAATCCAGGGGTTGTAAAAGTGTCCGTCTTAAAGGATATCCCGGACGAAAAACCGGCCGAAGATAAGGGCGGAGAGCAGGACGGGTAACGCTGCAATAGTCCTCCAGCTTTTCTCTTCCGGATCCCTCTTTTTTTACCTGGCACCGTGTTGAAGCGGCCGGCGATGTCCGGACATTTCATAAGAATCACCGGAACGATCAGGGCATCCGCAGGGGATGGTAACCGGGCGAAACGGGCTCAACGGTATTTTCGCCAGGCGATGATGCCGATGGCGATCGCCAGGGCTCCAAGCACCGTGAGCAGGGATGAAGGGGAATACATGCCGGGAGTCCCTTTCCGGAGGGCAACGGAGATGGTACTGCTCTCATCAGCCGGTATGACAATGTCCGTTGAGTAGTCCGCATACCCTTTCAGCAGGAGCGTGACCTGGTGCTTCCCGGCAGCCATCTGGTAATCCGTAAGGGGAGTCGTGCCGATCGTCTCGTTGTCTGCCCGGACTGTGGCGCCGGCCGGGTCCGTGCTGACCGACAGGTTCCCCCGGGCAGTCATTCCGAGGACGGGGTTGAGCGTTGCGTCGACATTCGTATCATTGCCCGCCATGACAACCACCCGGGTTGTGTATGAGGTATACCCGGGATGGGAAAGCACAAGCGTGTATTCCCCGGGAGGACGCGGGCCGGGGTCCAGGCATGTTCCGGCAGCGGTTGTGCCGGCATAGGTACCGTCGATCATGACTGAGGAATCTGCCGGATCGGACTTCACCAGGATCCGGCCGGGGGCGGTTGCCGGGTCGGCGCTCAGATTGACTGCGATCTTTCGGATCGAACTCTCCGGTACGTCGACGGTCGATTTCCACGGGGTATATCCGGCATCCTGGATCTCGAGGATATGGATACCCGGGGAGATGGTATTCAGGATCTTTGGTGTCACCCCTTTCTCACGGCCGTCAAGGATGATCGTGGCACCCGGGGGGTCCGACGAAATGTCCAGTCCCTGGTTCAGGTCGGTGCCGGTCTCAAGGAGGGATGCCGTGACGGTCGTGGTTCCGGCCGACGGGACCTGGACGGTCTTTTTCCAGTCAGCGTATCCGGAAAGCCTGAGGATAAGATCGTGGCTCCCCGCACCGGGATCCCGCAGCATGACGGGAGTCTTTCCCTTCCGGGTATTGTCGAGATATACGTCTGCACCGGATGGTGCCGACATGACATAGATCCCGTTGCCGCTCACATCGGGGACCAGCTGGCAGTAGATAAACGACTGGTAGGGGCCCGTGAGGGTCGTGGTTGTACTGAAATCCGTATACCCCGGCAGCTTGGCGACAATGGTGTACGTTCCCGGCCAGAGGCCGGAGACGGACAGCGGTGCGATGCCCTTGTTCATCCCGTTGACATAGACCTCCGCCCCCGCCGGTGACGATTCAACGCTGATGGTTCCGTACGGCCCGATCGGGACGAGCGTGTAGGTGATGACCGGCAGCACCGAACGGTTGCAGGCAGCGTCAGCCGCAGGCATGGCGAGCAGGATCAGGAACAGGATCAGCACGATACCGGCGGAGAAGATCGAAAATTTCATAGACCGTTCTTCTGGTGGAGGTTGTACGCTGCGGATACAAAGGGTTTGTGGCCCTGACACCTGAACATCAGAAACGCCGCTCGAACTCCGCAACAATCTCGGACCGCGGGTACGTCTTACCCCGGACCCGCATCTCCCAGTGCTGCTGATCCAGCGAGCGGAGGGAAAGGCAGGAGAAGAGCTGCCTCACTTCCCCGGGATCGAAATAATGGGTCGGGATGCCATTGTTCCGGAGAAAGGTTGCGGCCTCCGTCTGCCTCCCGCGGCCGTACCGGAAATCCCCGTGCGAGAACTCCCGGAAGTACAACAAGCCCCCGCGATCGAGGAGCCGGAAGATCTCGCCGGCCAGCTGCAGGCGTTCCTTTTCCGCCAGGTGGCCGGTGACATGCGAGGCGATGACGGCACCGAACGATCGATCCGGAAATGGCAGGGAACGGCAGTCCGCGACCAGGACCCCGACCCTGCCGGAACCTGCGCACCGGTTATGGCAGAGCCGGGCAGCAGCCCCGGAAAAATCGACCGCAGTAACCTCGTGACCGGCCTGGACGAGCGATGCGACCATGCTCCCGTCCCCGCAACCGAGTTCCAGGATGCGCACGCCCGGACAGAGGGCGGGAATGTTCCCGGCGCTCGCTCCCCACAGCCGGCCGCGGCGCCGGTAGTCCTCGTCCCATGCATGCCGGAGGCTATCCATGCCGGTTCAGATCGCCGCCTCACGGTTTATTGTTTGCTGCCGGTGACCCGGCACCGGGTATCCCGGCCGGAGGAGAAATGCTGGCACCGGCGCCATTCTCCTGTCATTTGAACGGCAGATTTTCTTCCGACCGGTAGTATTGATGCGATCAGCCAACCAAAGCGCTCATATAAGTGCGAATGAAAAGATAATGCAGGATATCCAGAGTCACGTACGTACCCGGCCGCGCTCCGGTCACCGGCGATCAGCATGCTCGTCCTCTCTTACGGGGTTGAAGAATGACGCAAATCATCTATCACCAGTACGAGAAGGTGGACAAGAACCATACCATTCATTCCTACCTCATCGATGTCGAGGAAGAGATCGAAGTCCAGCAGATCATGGAATACAAATGGAAGGTCTTCGACAGCGTCATCTTGAAACCCCCCCATCCCAAGACGCGGTTCTTCGAACTGGTCATCCACGAGTACCACGACAGCAGTTCTTCGCTGATCGATGATCTCCATATTTTCCCGGTCCAGGCGATCCAGAACCCCGATCTCCGGATCCTCGGTTTCACCTTAAGAAAGGGGAAGTGGGAGATCACCGAGCGGATCTACAAGAAAGCCAACACCACCGAGATCCAGTGGATCTATACCGACGATTTCCACCTCTTCGCCATCACCCACGCAACAGAATCTCTCGATACCGTTGTCGACCAGATCGTCAGCAAGATCGATGATATTGCGACCTCCATCCGGAGCGGGTACCGCCTCTCCTCCCACATGGAGAACCAGCGGATGCGCCGCGAGGCATTCGACTCGGTGGTCGAGAGCCACAATGGCATCACCATCAACAAGACCGCAGTCCTCAAGCACCCCGAGTTCCAGCTCATCGCCGAACTGGGGGACGGGGACCGGAAGAAGATGCAGGACGAGATCCTCCGCGATCTCGTCGCCCTCGGCGCAACGCTTCACACGTTCGGCGGATCGAACAAGATCACCGCCAAGATCGAGATTCCCGAGAAGACCGATATCAACAAGCAGCTGGCCCACATCGAGGAGCTGCAGGATCTCGGTTGGCTGTTCGAGTAACTAAGAGATCATAAGAAAACAGACGATGAACGGGCAGGAACGATCGTTCACACCCGAACCACGAAAATCAGCCGGAACGATGGGAGGGTTCCCCGACCTTTCAAGTTCCTTTAACAAAAATCCCGGTCAACGGCCATGCTCCACGGAGCGAGCCCCGACGAAGCGGCGAGCGCCCGTGGCGCCGTCCCCATCCGGAATAAATGATCTCTCCGGGAATACTGCAGAGCCGGAATATGGCGTCCGATGCCCGGTGGCCGGGCGACGCAGGTGCTATGAAAAATACTCCCGCTTCCCGGGGATATGCAGCGCAGCGGTGTATTCTTCGATGAAATCCGCATCAACGAGCAGATCGATATAGACCATCCGGGAACCGATCTCCCGTGCCGTCCTGCGGACGTCCTGCGAGAGAAGGCAGGCGAGGGCACCGGCAAGGGAGCCGTTCCCGATGCCATGGAACTGCGCTTCCCGGAAATCGGGGATGATCCCGAACGAGACCACGTTCTTCATGTCCGAGAACGCCCCGAACGCACCCGCAAGGAAGACATGGCGGATGTCCCGGACACCGATGCGGTATTTCTTCATGAGCACGCCGATGGCCCCGCAGACAGCCGCCTTTGAGTCCATCAGGTAGAGCAGGTCCTGGTCCGTGATACAGATGTCACGGCCCGTTGCGGTCTTTTCCCCGGGAACGAGGACGAATTCAAGCCCGGAGCCGGCAGGGCGTACTCCGGGTCTTCCCTCCACCAGTTTCCCGGTGAAATCGAGAATACCTGCAGCTACCATGGCAGCAGCGGCGTCGATGATCCCCGAACCGCAGATCCCTCGGGGAGGATCGTCCTGGATGGTTGTGTACGAGACCGTGCAGAGGGCCGGATCGATCCGGACATGATCAACAGCGCCCCGCATGGCCCGCATGCCGGAAGAGATTCCCGCGCCTTCGAATGCGGGACCGGATGCGCACGATACCGAGGCAAGCCAGGTTGCATTGCCGAGCATGATCTCGCCGTTCGTGCCGAGATCGATGACGAGCGAAAGTTCCTGCTGCGAAAGGATGCCTGCTGCGATCACATCCCCGACAGCATCCCCCCCGACAAAACGGCTGACGGCAGGGAGGATGAACGCAGAGGCTCCCGGGCAGGCATCCAGGCCGAGCGTTCCGGCTTTGACGACCACCGGGTCTCTCCGGATATCCGCGCCGGGCTGTTCCAGAGCCGCAGTCTCTCCTCCGAGCAGGAGCGTGCTCATGACCGTGTTTCCGGCGATACAGAGATCGGCAACCGATGCTGCATCGATCCCTGCCGCGGATGTCAGTTTTCTTATCACTTCGTTGATACTGACGGCTGCTGCCTCCTGCAGGTGCCGCGCACCGCCCGGCGTTTTTGCACAAGCGATCCGCGTCAGGAGTTCCTCGCCGTAGGGGATCTGGCGGTTCAGGCCGGAAGCTTCTGCAACAACCGTTCCCCTTTCAAGGTCAGCGAGGATACCGGCAACGGTTGTCGTCCCCAGGTCAACCGCAACGCCATACAGGTGTTCCCGCGTATCGCCCTGTCCGATCTGAATCACTTCGGGATAGCCGTTCGCGGAAGAGAGGGTTACGGTCGTCGCTCCCTGCAGGGCGAGCAGCTCGTCATGCTGTTTTTGCGTCATGTGGGGGCGCGTGCCTGTGTACCCTTCAAGCCGGACCGAACGGTGCATGGCCGGGCCATGGTTCGCTGGCGCCGGCCGGACCAGGTACTTCGCAACCGCCGGAACCCGGGGGGTCATCGTATCCGTGTGTGCCAGCAGGATCCGCGGGGAATCGATCCGGCTCTCCACGGGAAGGGCGAATTCGCAGTCTCCCGTGATGAATGTCTGGCAGGCCCGGCAGTAATGCCGTTCGATCTCCTCTCTGGTCAGGCCCCGGATGCTCTCGGGAGACCCGGCAGTCGAGGCTCCGGCAACGAAGATCACCCGGCACTTCCCGCATTCACCCTTTCCCCCGCAGATGCTCTCGAACGGGATCCCGGCCTGCCGTATGGCGTCAAGTACCGTACTGCCTTTCCGGACCGGGACCGTGCGGTCCATGGGGCGGAAGAGGATCCTGGCGGTTTCAGGCATGCCCGGCCTCCGGATGGCGGGGCCGGGACGATTTGTTCGGCATTCGGGGCATGGGAAATTCTCCGAAAGGGGGACCATTGCACCAGTTCATGCAGGGCGCGGAGGCCAGCGATCCCGGATGTACTGGGCAAGCCCCGAAGAGTCCTTGGGGCCGACCAGGATCTTCCAGCCGCTCGCCTCTTCCGTCTCGCCGCTCAGGCGGGCGGCAAGGCCGGGGATGATGAGGAAGCGGTGGCTGACCAGGTCGCCTGCCTTCATTGCCTGCAGGGCAGAAACGATCGACTCCGGGGAGAAGTACCGGCCGGCAACGGCACTCTCCACGCTGAGGCCGCCGGTATCGGCCACGATGAGATAACAATCGATCCCCGCGGATTTGATATCGGATTCGACGGTGAAGAAGGTGAGGGCGTAATTCGTGGTGATGAGGACCGGTGAATCCTTCGTCGGGTTGCCGAAGGTCCTGATCCCGGCCTCGACCGAGACGGGCTTCCGCGGGTCGGTATACAGGCTGAACCGCCAGATCAGCTGGGGCAGGAGGACCCACCCGTCGAGGCTGTGCAGGATGAGCAGGTCCGCATACCGGGAGAGCATCATGGAGGCCGTGATGGTCTCGCGCCATTTCAGGACATCCATGGAGATCTCGCCGCCGGTCCAGACCGCGAGCGGGACGCCCAGGATGGGATACCCGAGGAGATCGTCGAATTCGCGGCAGGCCGCTGTCCGGATCGCCGTGAACGCGTGGAGGGTCTCGGAAAGGCCGTCCTCGGCAAGGGTGCCGGGATCCAGGACCAGGTCTGTAATACCGCAGGCGTTCAGGGTCCTGACAAGACTCCGCGTGAGCGCGATATCCCCTTCCGTATGCACAACCAGCGGGGCGCTGAAGGCGAGGGCGAGATCCGCCATCCGCTGCCAGTTCCTCTCCGTTGCAGCATGGATGAGCGGCCGGCGGTCTTTCGCTTCCGCAAGACCCGCTTCCATGACCGCGGGGTCTGTTGCGCAGAGCACGAGGGGAAGATCCGTTGCAGCAGCCACCGACCGGACCGCGGTTGCGAATGCCGCCGGGTCGCCGGAAACCGACCGGATGGCGACAGCATCGAGACGCAGGTTCCGGCCGATATAGTTATAGGTAAACTGGCCGATCCTGCGCACCCGTTCCCGGAGATCGTCCGGAGTCATGAGATCATCGACATCGATCGCGATGCAGGTGGGGTTATGGTATGTGAACTCGTGGCGCTGCAGGACATATTTCCCGCCAATCGTACACCTGGCCGGGCCGGTCCCGAACGTCACGGCACGAACCGGCGGGGCAAGGAGGATTGCAAGATCGGCAGCAGAAACCCGGTACTTATCCGTGGAGAGGGGCGGGCAGTCACGTATCGTGAGTTCGCCGTTGACCAGCCGGGTGGCAAAGGCCATGCAGTTTGCCTCCCGGCATTCCCGGCAGTTGGTCTTCGGGAGCAGCTTGTATACGTCGATCGGGCTGATCTCGCGGATGCCTTTCTTCCGTTTCCGGTCCGGCTGCGGTACAGAACTCATGGCAGCCTCGCCCCCACCCAGTCCCGCGGGTGCGGCTCGCTGCTGCTGCCCATCGTCCCGAGCCTCCGGATGACATCCCGGAGCGTCAGGACAGAGGCAGGGTGCATCATCATGAAGATATCGATCCCCGCAAGCAGGAGCGTGAGGGCGTTGATCGTCTCCCAGGCAGGCCCGCGGAGCTCGCGGGGGCCGTACTCGGGTGCCATGTCCATCCATGCCTCGCGGGCAGCCCAGGCGTTCGTTGCCGCAGAGATGACCGGATGGGCCAGTTCGGTATCCCCCATGAGCGCGGCATACCGGGCCCGCTCGTGGATCGTGAACGAGTACTCAAGGCCGTACCCGAGCGCGACGGTGGTCAGGTCCATGACGATCTGTTCCGGAGCGATGTACTCGTACAGGCGCCGGTTGAGTTCCTTGGCATTGTTCAGCTCGAGACCGGTGAACCCGAGCAGCACATGGCCGTGCTCATGGGCGGCTTTCGCAACAGTACCGAGTACCTTTGCCTCCGCCATGTCGAGCGTGACCGAGTTCAGGAGAAGCCGTTCGCCATCGGCCATTGCGGCCACTTCTGCAAAGACCGCAGCGTCCTTCTTCGGATCCCCGCATCCGCCGACAATAATCGGGACGTCAACCGCCTGCAGCACCGCTTCCACCGTCTTTGCTGCGTCCCGGGGCGTTGCA
>Ga0187786_10000499_pt1 | contig 10792 bp, 9 predicted proteins | sample 0815_BV2_10_20_M_FD_132449 | JGI IMG/M metagenome (GOLD analysis project Ga0187786, IMG submission 132449) | Tropical peat soil microbial communities from peatlands in Department of Meta, Colombia - 0815_BV2_10_20_MG | ecosystem: Environmental > Terrestrial > Soil > Wetlands > Peat | place...
AGCGGCTGTTCAAGGAAAGCCGCATTTCACTGCATACGCTGGTTTCCATTTCGGTGGTCGCCGATTCCGAGCAGAAGGCGCGAACCGCAACAGATGCTGCATATCAGGAACTTGACCGGCTTGCAAAACTTTTGAATTTTTATGCCGATACGAGCGAGATATCCGAAATTAATCGAAACGCGGGAATGAGGCCGGTAAAAGTTTCGAAGGAAACGCTTGAAGCGGTCGAAGCCGCGATTTATGCCGGCGATCAGACCGAAGGCGGGTTTGACGTAACAGTCGGACCACTTGTCCGCCTCTGGGATTTCAATGCCAAGACGATGCCTTCCGCGACGCAGGTGCGAGAGAAGCTTCCCGTGGTCGGCTATAAAAATATTGTCGTGAACAGGAATGCTTCGACCGTGTTTCTCAGGCAGCCCGGCATGCAGATAGATCTTGGGGGCATCATCAAGGGCTTTGCGGCCGACAAGGCCGCTGAAATTCTTCAGCAGCACGGAATACCAGGCGGAATCGTCGCGGCAGCAGGTGACATCAAGCTCTTCGGCAAGCGCGCCGACGGAAAGCCGTGGGAGGTCGGCATTCAGAATCCGCGTCAGTCCGGCAAGGACGACGAGCTGCTGGCGACCGTATCTCTGGAGACAAGCGGCATTTCCACGTCCGGTGACTATCAGCGCTATTTCATCGAAAACGGCAAGCGGTACAACCATATCTTGAACCCGAAAACCGGCTTTCCGGCTACATCCTGCCAGAGCGTAACGGTTATTGCTCCTTCTGCGACACTGACCGATTCACTCTCGACGGGAATCTTCGTAATGGGGCCTGAAAAAGGGATCCAGACCCTTGAACGCCTCAAGGTGGACGGTGTTATCGTTGATGCCAACGGCGTCGTACTGATGACAAAGGGGATAAAAGAAAAAATACGTCTCCTGAGACCGCTGGTCAAATGAAAATACCATGTCCGCATTGCAAATCCCCGACCACATGGGAAGAAAATCCGTGGCGGCCCTTCTGCTCGGAACGCTGTCGCATGATTGATCTCGGCAAATGGGTGCAGGAAGAGTATCGCGTTCCGCAATCTGATGAGCCGCATACTTTATCGGAAGACCCGGAAAAAACGCGGTCTTGAGGAGGTCAGACATGGTGAAGATTATTGTTGCCGGAGCTACCGGCAGGATGGGAAGCAGGATATCGGCGCTCGCCTTCGAATATCCGGAACTCTCGCTCGGAGGCGTATTTGAACGCTCCGGGCATAGGGATATCGGAAAAGATATCGGACCGCTTCTTGGGTTAGGAGAAAAGAAGGTAATGTTGTCCGATGGTCTGGAAGCCGTCATAGCATCGGGCGATGTTGTCATTGACTTTACCGCTCCAGCGGCTACGCTTGCCAACATCTCGGTTGCGGCCGCCACCGGCAAGCCCATGGTAATCGGCACGACCGGACTCGAAAAAGAACAGATCGATCAGATCAAGGCAGCCGCAAATAAGATTCCTGTTATTTTCGCCCCGAACTACAGCATAGGTGTCAATGTGCTGCTGAAAGTCCTCGGCGATGTAGCGTCGGTATTCGGCGATGATTACGACATTGAAGTTGTCGAAGCCCATCACCGTTTGAAGAAGGACGCCCCGAGCGGCACGGCACTCAAGATGGCCCAGGTTGTCGCTGCCGCAGTGAACCGGGATCTTGACCAGGTCGGCGTCTACGCAAGGAAAGGCATCATCGGCGAGCGCACAAGGAAAGAAATAGGCATTCAGACGATACGCGGCGGGGATATCGTGGGAGAGCATACGGTAATGTTCTGTGGTCTGGGTGAACGCGTCGAGATTACGCATAAGGCCTCAAGCCGCGATACCTTTGCCCGCGGCGCATTGCGTGCCGCGCAATGGATTGTCCAACAGAAGCCCGGACTCTATGATATGCAGGACGTGCTCGGGCTGAAGCAGGAATAAATCACAGGATACGTCGGTATAAAACGAAGGAGGGAGCGATATCGCACCCTCCTTCGTTTTGGCTGCTCTTTATCCTTCGGGACGCTACTAGCCCTCTACAATTCCCTTTTCTTCCCACATGAACCAGTTGCCGGTATCAGACAGGAAGTTGCAGGTGTTCTGGAAGATGGCAAAATGCTCCTCTTCGTCTTTCATGAGACATTCGAAGAAGGCCTTTTCGGCGGGTGAAGATGCCTCAGCAGCAGCCTTTCGGTAAAAGTCGGCACCTTCTTTTTCCATTTTCATGGCAATCTTCAGGGCCTCGATCTCATCGGCCGTCGCCGTGAGACGCTGCATCGCATCCTTGTTCTGTTCATATATCGTCTTCATATCCTGTTTCGGAGACGATGCTGCGGGGTCAAAGGATTCGCCGGCTGCAACTTTCTTTGCACAGGCTATGTGATACTGCTCATCCTCAGCGATGCTAAGGAACATCTTCCTGCCGATAGGATTGTTCGTCCTGTCGGCGCATTGCCGATAAAAGGCCACTGCATCCGCTTCCATCTTGATTGCAAATTCAACAGCATTCATGGTTACCTCCCTGCATAGCGCGTTGCAGACGGTTTATTCCTTGTCGAACATATCCTTGCCTGCACCGCAAATCGGACAGACCCAACCGTCAGGCAATTTGTCGAACGGCGTTCCGGCTGCAACCCCATTGTCAGGATCGCCGTGCTCGGGGTCATATACATATCCGCAAACGCTGCACTTGTACTTGTCCATGAAACCCTCCTCTTGATAAAATCATTCTTCGAGCAATTCCCGCTCAATCAACTCCAGGCGCACTTTTGCAATGCGCTGTCCGACCATCTCCACAATGCGGAGCTTCATCGCATCCAGTTCAATTTCATCGCCCGTCTTAGGAATACGTTGGAGTTTTGCCAGGATGAATCCCCCTAACGTTTCATAATCAGGAGACTGTTCTAAAACAATACCATAGTTGTCAGCCAGATCACTGATACTGAGCGAGGCGTCAATGATCTTTGCGCCGTCCGGCAACTGGATAACCGGACTTTCCGTGTCATACTCATCCCGGATTTCCCCGACAATCTCTTCCAATAAATCTTCGAGGGAAACCAATCCGGAAACGGCGCCATATTCGTCAATGACGATCGCCATATGGACGCGTCGCTTCTGCATATCTCTCAGAAGGTTACTTATCTTCATAGCCTCAGGCACGAAAATCGGCGGCTTGATTATTCTCCTGATATCGACGGCGCCGGTCGCACAGAGGATAGTGTGAAAATCCTTGGCATACAGAACCCCGCGGATGTCGTTGATGTCCCTCCCGATCACGGGGTAGCGCGAAAATTTTTCCTCTGAAATGATCTTTCTGACATCATCAAACGTCATCGCAATCGATATCGTGACCATCTGCGTTGCCGGAATCATGACTTCGCGAACGGACGTGTCAGTGAATTCGAAAACACTATGAATCAATTCCTTCTCCTGATCTTCGAAAATGCCCTGTTCGCCGCCTTCTTCCAGAAGAAGCTTGATCTCTTCCTCGGAAATATATCCCCTCTCTGTGAAGGCCTTCCGTCCGAACGGTTTCAGGATGAAGTTCGTACTGGCAGTCAGGATGCGAACGAGCAACGTCAGAATGTGGGAAATTCTTTCGATAATCGGGGCCGCAAACAGCCCGATCCCCTCTGGATTTGAAAGCGCAATCGATTTCGGGATGAGCTCTCCGAATACCAAAGTTACGTACGTTATGGTAAGGACAACCATTCCGATGGCTATTGATTCGCTATACGTTGCAATGAACGGGATCGGCACCGTCGCAATTATCGGCTTGATATAGCCGATCGCCGCGACACCGCCGAGGGCCGATGCGAGGGCACCGGCAAGGGTAACGCCCACCTGCACGGTCGCAAGAAAACGATCCGGCTCTCCTTTCAATTTCTGCAGGAGCGTTGCGTTTCCGCTGCCGGAATCAATCATCTGTTTCACCTTCGAGCGGCGCGCAGTAACCACTGCTATCTCGGCCGCCGCGAAGAAAGCGGTGACGGCAATACACATGAAGATGACAAAGATATCGAGCATCATTTGATCAATAGAGCACTGTCGACAGGGCGATATGGAACCGCGTCAATCGGTTCCCATTTAAGTAAGATAGCATGTGCATCATTATACCACGTACGCATTTTCAGGAAGAGCGCACCAGAGAAACGCCTACATGACAGATGAGAGTCCGACAATGACCCTCGCCTCAGCCGGATGCTCAGCAATGAAGCGAAGCTCTGCATCGAGCAGTGGTTTTTGTGTCTGCATGTTCGCGTACTGAACTATTTCGAGAATGTCTCTGGCTTCTTGATCGCTGGCGAATTCAATGCCCAGTCGGCGATAGGCATAGCGGAGGCCCTTTATGCCGCCATATTCCCCGGTCGTTATACTACGGCCGGTTTCCACCATTTCCGGCTTGCCCCTCCCGATTTCTTCCGGGGCATAGAGTTCATAAAGCCGGTGATCCTTGAGTACACCGTCGGCATGTATGCCGGATTCGTGCGCAAAGGCATTTGCGCCCACGCCCGGCTGATTCACGGGAAGCGGCAGACTAAAGGCATAAGATGCATAGCGGGCAACATTCCATGCCTCGCCGAGATCGACCTTATGGGCCAGATGCATTCTTTTTTTCAAAACCGGTGAAAATTTCAGTGCAAGGAGCAAGGAAATGATATCGGAATTCCCGGCCCGCTCGCCGTAACCGTTCACTGTCGCATTGATGAATGCGGACAGCCCGGCTTCAATAATACCCTGGGCCGCAGCCAATGACGAGGCCTCAGCAAGGCCGAGGTCGTTATGAGAATGCATTTCGAACGGGATTTCGGCATCCTGCGCCAGACGCCCTATTCTTTCATAGGCTGTCAGGGGATCATGCAAGCCGAGCGTGTCGCTGTAACGGAAGCGGTCGGCACCGGCCTCTTTACCGGCGAGGATGTATGTTTCCAGCCTTTGCGTTTCGGTTCTCGAAGCGTCTTCCGCACCGAAAATAATACTCTTCGCACCGTGCGCTCTAGCGCGGCTGATCGACTCCTGCACAAGACGGCAGATGTCGTCGAATTTCCTCTTGCCTGAGAATTTCCTCCGGAGCATTACCTCGGAGGTAGAAATCGACAGAGCGATATGCTGCAGGCCCGGACAATTGTGGAAAGCGCGATCAATATCTTCCGGCACGGCGCGGCACCATCCCTGCAGAAGCATGCGATCGAAAACGCCCTTCCGCGCCAAGGCAAGATTCGCATTGATGTAGCCGACCTCATGTTTGAGCGTGGGGAAGCCTATCTCCGACTGAAAGATGCCCATGCGCGACAGAAAGAGGTTAAGAATCGTCTTCGAGAGCTTCGGGAGGATGATGCGTGCGCTCTGGGCGCCATCGCGATTCGTAACGTCGACGACGAAAACACCCGGGCGGCCACCGCTCTTCATTCTACGTCCGATATGTTTCGCTGGCATGATTAAATCCGGAGACGTTCAGCTCTTCTTCTTCATTATCTCCCGGGCAATAGCGACCTTGCCCGTGCGGACCATCTCTTTGATCCCGAGCGGCTTCATAAGCTCGATAAAAGCCTCGAGCTTTCTCTCATTGCCGGTGATTTCCATCGTGTAGGAATTTTGGCTCGAATCGACAATGCGGCCGCGGAATATTTCGGCGGTCCGCAGGACATCGGTCCGGTTTTCCTTTTTCGGCGCAACCTTGATGAGCATCATCTCCCGCTCGACATGATCAAGCTCGGTCAGATCAACAACCTTGATGACATCAATAAGCTTATTCAGCTGTTTCGTAATTTGCTCGATGATTGCATCGTCTCCGGTCGTCACAATCGTAATGGTCGTTATCTGCGGATCGATCGTCTGTCCGGCGGTTATACTCTCGATGTTATATCCCCGTGCGCTGAAGAGCGAGGAAACCCGGGAGAGAACGCCAAACTTATTTTCGACCATCACTGATATCGTATGTCTCATGGCTTCCCCCTATTTCACCGCTTTGAGCCGATTCTCGGCCTTCTTCTCTTTTTCCTCGAACAACATGCTGTCGAGTGTTGCACCCGCAGGCACCATCGGATACACCTTCTCCTTCCAGTCGATCACAAAGTCGATCATCACCGTCTTTTTCGTCTTGAACGCCTCCTTCAATATCGGCTCCACCTCGGACGGTTTGATTGCCCTGAGACCCACCGCCCCATATGCCCCGGCAAGAGCGACGAAATCAGGGACCGTCTCAAGATGGCTCGATGAGTATCGTTCATTGAAGAAGAGCTCCTGCCACTGCCGCACCATGCCGAGATAGCGGTTGTTGAGGATTACGACTTTGACCGGCAGTTTATTCAGCACCGCCGTAGCGAGTTCCTGAATATTCATCTGAATGCTTCCATCGCCGGCAATGTCGATAACAAGCCTATCGGGGCAAGCGATCTGTGCCCCTATCGCAGCGGGAAATCCGTAGCCCATGGTGCCGAGGCCTCCGGATGAAAGCCATGTGCGCGGATGGTCATATTTGTAAAACTGCGCAGCCCACATCTGGTTTTGTCCGACCTCGGTCGTGATAATCGCATTCCCCTTTGTCAGCTCGTAAATCTTTTCGACGACAAACTGTGGCTTTATGACGTCGGCAGTCTGCAGATAGGTCAAAGGGTGCTCTTCACGCCACGCGGCAATCTGGCGCAGCCAAGCCGTGCGAATCTCGGGCCACTGTTGTTGCTCGCCTTCCTTGATCGTTCTGTTCAGCTGTGCGAGCACACGCTTGACATCCCCGACGACCGGAACATCGACCCGAACATTCTTCCTGATGGAGGTCGGGTCGATATCGATATGAATAATTTTCGCATTCGGGGCAAATCCCTCAATCTTGCCGGTGACGCGGTCGTCGAAACGCATGCCAATTGCTATCAGGAGATCAGCATTCTGCACTGCCCTGTTGGCGCAAAATGTCCCATGCATTCCAAGCATTCCGAGTGATAATTCATGGCTTCCGGGGAATGACCCCAATCCCATCATGGTCGGCGTCACCGGTATCCGGCACATTTCCGCAAATTCGCGAAGCTCGTCAGCCGCTCCCGAACTGATGCACCCACCTCCTGCAATAATAAGGGGCTTCTTCGATAGAACAACCTCGGCTGCCGCCTTTTCGATGACCCACCGGTTCCCTTCATAGGTGGGATTATAGCTGCGGATGAAAACCTTTTCAGGCCACTCGAATTCTGTCTTTTCGACTGTAACATCCTTGGGCAGATCAATAAGAACCGGTCCCGGCCTGCCCGATGTGGCTATAAAGAAAGCTTCCCTCATGATCTGGGCAAGCTCGTTAACATCCTTGACCAGGAAGTTGTATTTTGTGCATGAGCGGGTTATGCCGACAATATCGGCCTCCTGAAACGCGTCGTTCCCAATCATGCCGGTCGGCACCTGACCCGTCATAACGACGAGAGGAATGGAGTCCATATGCGCCGTAGCCAGTCCGGTCACCGTATTCGTCGCGCCCGGCCCCGATGTGACGAGAACGACGCCGGCCTTTCCGGTCGCCCGTGCATAACCATCCGCGGCATGTACCGCACCCTGCTCATGGCGGGTCAGTATGACCTTCAGATCAGGCGTGTCGTAAAGGGAATCAAAGAGATTGAGAACCACCCCGCCGGGATATCCGAAAATATGCGTCACACCCTCGCGTCTGAGACATTCGATGATGATTTCCGAACCTGACATTAACATGGCTCTTCTCCGGGAATCAGGATTTCGCTCACTAAGGCGGGCATTACTACGAACGCCTATGAAGATATAATCTATCATATCAACTGGGCTTTTTCCAGCTCGACATGCCCGGAAGCCGAGGCGCATATGCACATGGTACTCATTGATTTTCCTATTAATGCTATAATTAAACAATTTGAAACCGAAGTGCGGCGAGGGGCGTGGTATGGAACCGAAAAAAGACTATTACGCGAACATTGTGAGCAGTCTCCCCGAAGCTCTCGTGATAACCGATTCAAATAATGTGATTGTCGATATTAACCAACCCGCATTCACCGAACTCTTCGGATACGAACGCAAGGAGGTCATCGGCAAAGGAATCGCCATGCTGTTTGCCCACGACCAGGAGTTTCGTCTGGCAGTGGATGTCGTGTCTCTGATTGGCGATCCGCATGGCCGCGCAATTGAAGCGTTTATGCGAGGTCAGAACGGCAGGGGGTTCCTTGCTGATATACGCACCAGCCGTCTCGATCTTCCCGGCTATGCCCCGCAGACGCTTTTCCTGATTCGAGACGCCAGTGAAAAGAAAATTGCTGAGGAACAGCTCATGCAGGGCTCCTTAATCGACGGCATGACGGGATTGCCGAACAAGGGGCTTTTCCGGGATCGTGTTCATCGTGTATTTACCCGTTCTCGCGGCCGCGACGGCAGGGCCTTTGCCGTCGTGTTCGTAGACCTTGACAATTTCAAGGAGATCAACGACCTATACGGGCATGACACGGGCGACCAGGTAATTATCGGCGCGGCGCGGCGCATCGAGTCGTCTCTCCGCCCGAGCGATTCCGTTGCTAGGCTGGGCGGAGATGAGTTCGGCATTCTTATCGACGATATCAGAGATGTCAGCTATGCCGCCAGTTCTGCCGAACGTATTCTCAACGCACTCCGCCAGCCCCTGCGCATTAATGCTATCGACGTCCAGGTTACGGCAAGCGCCGGTATTGCGATCAGCGAGTCGGCTTACAAAAACCCCGATGACCTGATTCGCGATGCCGATATGGCCATGTATCGCGCAAAGGCCCAGGGGCGCAATCGCGTTGAGATATTCGATGCGGCGATGCGCGATCGGGCAACCCGTCGGCTACAGCTCGAAAGCGATCTCTCCATTGCTTTGAACCGGCGCCAGTTTGAGCTCTACTATCAGCCGATTGTGGCTCTGACTGACATGAAGATCATAGCTGTGGAAGCCCTTGTCCGATGGAGACATCCCGAACGAGGCATCGTCCCGGCGCGCGAATTCATTACTATCGCCGAAGAGACAGGCTATCTGGCGGCTATCGGCGAGTGGGTATTGCGTACCCTGATTGCTCACCAGAAAGCATGGCCTTCCCGTATCAGCGTTGTTCTGAATATTTCGCAATCCCAGTTTGGCAACGTCGATTTTCTCGAATCGTTTACGCATATCCTTCGTGAGGAGCAGGCCGACTCAAATCTGCTCCGCATAGACGTTACCGAAAAGACGCTGATGAAGGATATTGATTACACCATAAGCGTATTGAATGCCCTTACGGCACTCGGCATCGATATCGTAATTGATGACTTTGGAACCGGTTCGTCTTCTCTTGGATATTTAAAAAGATTTCCGGTCAGCACACTCAAGATCGACAGAAGCTTTATCAGTGAAATCCCTGAGGACAGTGATTATGCGAAGGTCGTCAAGGCTGCCACGATGATGGCGCATGCTCTGGGGCTGCGCGTCAGTGCCGAGGGCGTTGAAAATGAAGCCCAGGTGGAATTTCTGAAAATATTCGAGTGCGATGAAGCTCAGGGGTACCATTTCGGACGACCAATGGCTGCTCAAGCTTTTCAGGAATTATTCTTGTCGTCTCCGCACGCCTTTCGCATTTGAACCTTACCCGAACGCTGCATATCATAACAGGTTACAGGCTTCTCGTTCTTCACCTTCCATCGACGTGTGGCTGACGGAGGCGCGGCCTGTTCGCTTTCTTCTTTCGCAGCCGATATCCGAATGTCTCCAGCACATGAATGAATCCCTCATCAATCGGTCCGTAATGAACAGCGTCCACATTGGGCGTCCCGCTTTTATACATCGCAGGTGAAATTTCGCATTCCCGCGAAACAAGTATGGGCACTGCTATGCACTCGTCAACAGCTTGCAGAAACGCGACGATGGTGCGGATCAATCCGGAGTCGATATCGCCGCTGCATTCGATACATATGAAATCAGGTTTGCCGCATCTGAGCAATTCGATGCGAACCTTCTCGCAACGAAGAAATTGACTGCGCTCCTGACGTAAATTGCAAAGGGTATTCGATTGTGTTCTATCGTCATCCGATGATGCAATTGAATACAGTTCAATGTCGTATGACGAAAGATGCGTCGCAATACAGTACGGATCGGGCTGCCTATTGGCATCCTGCTCCGTACTCGCAGCGTGAGTGCGTAAATCGATAATAAGAATCTTGGGTCTCACGGTAGGTTTGTCTCCGCGTTCATCATCACGCTATAGTACCTAAATAGGAGGCGTTTTGGGATATTACGAATTCGAAATTCATGCAGCCCCGGAAACCTCGGAGGCGATAGTCCAACTCCTGACTGATCAGGCGGCATGTCTGGGCGTATTCGAACGCCAGGGCAAAACGGTAGTCTATTTTGCCGACACGCGAGGAATTACTACGGTCCGGAATGGTATCGCTTCGGCGATTGATGCCGTTCGACATGCCGGGCTTCCTGCAGAGGTTCAAGTCTCTTACACCTATTTATCCGAGCGTGACTGGAACGAAAGCTGGAAAAAGAAATTCCAGCCGATAGACGTCGGGAAAACGCTCACAATCATTCCGCCATGGGAATCCGCGCCAAATGGTCGTATAGCTATCATCGTCGACCCCGGGATGGCATTCGGCACAGGGCATCATGAAACCACGAGGTTCTGTCTGGCAACCATCGAACAGCTCGCGCGACACGCCGGCCATGGGCGTTTTGGCGACATTGGAACTGGGACCGGCATACTGGCGATTGCAGCCCGCAAACTCGGGTTTGCCGAAGCGGTCGGCGTCGACATCGACCCGTTGGCCATAGATGCTGCACGGCGAAACGTGA
>Ga0187786_10000500_pt1 | contig 10784 bp, 13 predicted proteins | sample 0815_BV2_10_20_M_FD_132449 | JGI IMG/M metagenome (GOLD analysis project Ga0187786, IMG submission 132449) | Tropical peat soil microbial communities from peatlands in Department of Meta, Colombia - 0815_BV2_10_20_MG | ecosystem: Environmental > Terrestrial > Soil > Wetlands > Peat | place...
GAGCAGGGCGCCATAGGCCGCCGGGCGACTCGCATCCAGCTTTACCATCCACGTGTAGTGAAGCACGGCGATCATCGCCAGCGGATACACCAGCCTATGCAGTTCCTGCCAGCGCCGGCCGCCAAGACGGCGGATCATGGCCTTGTTCGAGGTAGCCGCCAGCGGCACGAGCAGGGCGAAGGCGATCATTCCTGCCGTAATGAATGGCCGCTTGACGATATCCTTGCCGATGGCGCTCCAGTCGAAGAACTGGTCGAGCCAGAGGTAAGTGGTGAGGTGCAGGCAGGCGTAGAAGAAGACGAACAGGCCGAGCATGCGCCGCAGGCGCAATAACCACGTCCACCCCGTCAGGCGGCGCAGCGGCGTGACAGTGAGGGTGATGAACAGCAGATTGAGCGCCCAGGTGCCCAAACCGCGCGTAAAGGCCTCGATGGGGTTGGCGCCGAGATTGTCCTGCCAGAGTTCCCAGCCGTAATACGCCAGTGGCAGCAGGCAGAGAAGAAAGAGAATGCGCCGGGCGGCGGGGATGTGTCGTTCCATGATCATGACCCGTTTTCGACCAGCTACACAGCCGGCAAGTTTCCGGAAAAGAAAAAGGGTGGCCGCGCCACCCTTGTTGCTCGATGCGGAACGAGGTCAGCGCAGGCCGGCGACGTAGTCGGAAACGGCCTTGATCTCCGCGTCGGTCATCTTGATGGCGACCATGCGCATCATCTTGTTCGGGTCGTTGGCACGGGCTTCGTCGCGGAACGCCTTCAACTGCGTCTCGATGTATTCGGGGAACTGGCCGCCGATGCGCGGGAACTGGGCGGGAATGCCGGCGCCTGCGGGGCCGTGGCAGGCGGCGCAGGCAGGCAGGCCCTTGGCGATGCTGCCGGCGCGATAGAGCTTCTGGCCGGTCTCGATTGTCTCGCGGTTCTTGGCCTGTTCGCCCTTCTGGGTTTGCGCCGAGAAATAGGCCGACAGGTCGCGCATCTGCTCCTCGGTATAGGCGGCAATCATGCCGTTCATGATCGGGTTGACGCGTTCCGGCTGCTTGCCGTCGGCAGCCTTGAAGTTCTTCATCTGCTTGAAGAGGTAGTCCGCGTGCTGGCCGGCGAGCTTCGGGTTCGCCGAGACCGCGCTGTTGCCATCGGCGCCGTGGCAGGCCACGCAAACGGTGGAGGCAATTACTTGCCCCTTGGCCGGGTCTGCCTTGTAGGCAACCTTGGCGGGCTCGTTGGCATTGGCGATGGCGGCGGCCGCCAGCATGGCGGTCATCAGCGAGGGCAACATCAGCGAACGCTTCATTCTTGGGAACTCCTGGGCAGTCCGGGTTGGATTTGTAAACATGCTATTCTAACCCAATTAATCCGCCTTTCGCACTCCTGCAGCCCAGCCATGTCCTTGTTCCGCCACGCGGTCTTCGAGATCTCGGTCGCGAAGCCCCAAGATTTGCCGCCGGCGACAGGCCCTGAAATTGCGTTCGCCGGCCGTTCCAATGCCGGGAAATCTTCCGCCATTAATACCTTGGTCCGCCACACGCGTCTGGCTTTCGTTTCCAAGACGCCGGGCCGGACGCAGTTGATCAACCTGTTCCGCCTGAGAAACGGAGCGGCGCTGGTCGATCTGCCTGGCTATGGCTATGCCGATGTGCCCATCAACATCAGAAAGCAATGGCAGGGGCTCCTGGAGCACTACCTGACCCGCCGGCAGGAACTTGCCGGTCTTGTGATGATCATGGATGCCCGCCGACCCCTGACGGAACTCGACCGGCAGATGATCAACTGGTTCGGTCCGACCGGAAAGCCGATCCACTGCCTGCTCACCAAGGCCGACAAGTTGACCCGCCAGGAACAGGCAAAAATACTGAAGGATGTGCAGGCCGAGGTAGCGAACGCTGGTTCGCCTGTCACCGCCCAACTGTTTTCCAGCCTCAAGAAGACAGGCATGGATGAGGCGGAGAAGGTGATCGCTGCTTGGCTGGATAATCCCTTCTAAGAGGGCTTTCTTTTGGCCGGGCCAAAAGAAAGCCCCCGGCTAAAGGGGAGAAGCCGGGGGCAAAATGCCTTAATGGGGTTAAGGCACCCGCTCAGGGAGGTGAAGCGGGGGATGGCCGAAAGCCATCCGCAACGTATGATTGGGGTTGCCAGAGAAAGTTCCACAGGAAAATTTGCGAGAGTGCCATGAACCAAAAAGGTGCATTTCCGTCCACCCGCATGCGCCGCATGCGCCGGGACGATTTCTCCCGCCGCCTGATGCAGGAGAATGTCCTGACCCCGAACGACTTCATTTACCCGGTATTTGTCCTCGACGGGCAGGGTCGGACGGAAAACGTCGCGTCGATGCCGGGCGTCGAGAGGGTGAGTTTGGACCGGCTGCTGCCGGTGGCCGAGCGGGCCGCGAAGTTGGGCATTCCCGCCTTGGCCCTGTTTCCGGTCATCGATCCGGCGAAGAAGTCGGCTGGCGCCAAAGAAGCCTGGAATTCAAGTGGGTTAGTACCCACTGTCGTCGCAAGGCTCAAGAAGGAATTTCCCGAGCTTGGCGTTATTACCGACGTGGCCCTTGATCCCTATACCAGCCATGGCCAGGATGGCCTCATCGACCCGGATGACCCGACCGGCTACGTGCTCAACGACGAGACCATCGAGGCCTTGGTCAAACAGGCGCTTTCTCATGCCCATGCCGGTGCCGACGTTGTCGCCCCCTCCGACATGATGGATGGCCGGATCGGTGCCGTGCGCGCGGCGCTGGACGCGGAAAAGTTCATCCATACCCGCATCTTGGCCTATTCCGCCAAGTACGCCTCCAGCTTCTACGGTCCTTTCCGCGACGCGGTAGGTTCGGCGGGCAACCTGGGCAAGGGCAACAAGTACACCTACCAGATGGACCCTGCCAACTCCGACGAGGCGCTGCGGGAAGTTGCCCTCGATCTCGACGAAGGCGCCGACATGGTGATGGTGAAACCTGGCATGCCATATCTGGACATCGTCCGTCGGGTGAAGGACGAGTTTGGCGTGCCGACCTATGCTTACCAGGTGAGCGGCGAATACGCGATGCTCAAGGCCGCGGCAGTCAATGGTTGGCTCAACCACGATGCCTGCATGCTGGAGGCACTGCTCTGTTTCAAGCGCGCCGGCGCCGACGGCATCCTGACCTACTTTGCCATTGAGGCCGCGGAAGCCTTAGCGCGCAAGTAGCTGCCACTGCGCCGGCCAGGCGGCCAGCGTATCATCCTTGAAGCCGCTCTTGACGAAGCGGTGCCAGCGGCCAATGGCGTGGCAGACCAGGGCGTCGGCATGTGCGGCGAAATCGTGGTTTTCCGGCAGCGCGCCCTGGGTGGCGGCAATTCGCAGCGATTGCTTCAGCGAGGCCTCGACCCGGTCCAGCAACTGGTTGATGCGCTCCTGCAGGCGCGGGTTCTCGTGCACCAATGCATCGCCGATCAGCACCCGCGTCAGCCCCCGGTTCTTCTGGGCGAAGGCGAGCAGTGTGACCATCGTCAATTCCGCTTGGCGCAGACCGCTTTCCTCGTCGGTGTCGATCTGATTGATGACGGCAAACAGGCTCGATTCAATAAATTCGATCAGACCCTCAAACATCTGCGCCTTGCTGGCGAAATGGCGGTAGAGGGCTGCTTCCGAGACGTCCAGTTTCCTGGCCAGCAACGCTGTCGTAACCTTGTCGCCGGCCGGAGATTCCAGCAGGTGGGCAATGGTTTGCAGAATCAGCAGCTTTTTCTCGCCGGGCTTGGCGGTCGCTTTCATCTTATTTCGACTTGATCAGCGTGCCGACGCCTTCGTCGGTGAGAATTTCCAGCAGCAGGGCATGTTCGACACGGCCGTCGATGATATGGACGCTGCGCACACCGCTGCGGGCTGCATCCAGCGCCGAGCCGATCTTGGGCAGCATGCCGCCCGACAGCGTGCCGTCCTCGACCATGGCGTCGATGTCCTTGGGCGTGATGCCGGTCAGCAGCTTGCCGGATTTGTCGAGCACGCCTGGCGTGTTGGTCAGCAGCACCAGCTTCTCGGCGCCGAGGACCTCGGCCACCTTGCCGGCAACGACGTCGGCATTGATGTTGAACGTGTCTCCGTCCGTACCGACGCCGATCGGCGCGATCACCGGAATGAAGTCGCCGCTGTCGAGGAAGGAGATGATCGAAGGATCGATCTTGGTGATCTCACCGACCTGGCCGATGTCGATCAGTTCCGCCGGGTTGTCCTTGTTCGGCAGCAGCAGTTTCTTGGCGCGGATGAAGTTGCCGTCCTGACCGGTCAGGCCGACCGCCTTGCCGCCGGCCTGGTTGATGAGGTTGACGATTTCCTTGTTGACCTGGCCGCCGAGCACCATCTCGACGATGTCCATGGTCTCCTCGTCGGTGACGCGCATGCCCTGGACGAAAGTGCCCTGCTTGCCGACGCGCTTGAGCAGGTCCTCGATCTGCGGACCGCCGCCATGTACGACCACCGGATTCATGCCGACCAGCTTCAACAGCACCACGTCGCGCGCGAAGCAGTCCTTCAGCTTCGGGTCGGTCATGGCGTTGCCGCCGTACTTGATGACGATGGTCTTGTCGAAGAAGCGCTTGATGTAGGGCAGCGCTTCGCCAAGTATCTTGGCCTTGGTGGCGGCGGGCAGGTTGTCTGTCGTGATCTGGTTCATGGCCTGACGGGTCGGGTTGATGCCTGGCCGCATTCTACCCGCCGTCGGCGCAACGAAAAACGGGGGCCGCAGCCCCCGTTCCTGATGGTCACCATGCAATCAATCAATGGTCAGACGCTTCGTCTGAGCTGCGGCCTTCTTCGGCAGCGTCAGTTCAAGCACGCCATCGGCAAACTTGGCCGAGGCGGTGGCCTCGTCTACTTCCTGACCGAGTTGGAAGCTCCGGGATACCTTGCCGAAATAGCGCTCTGTGCGCAATACGCGCTCGCCTTCCTTTACTTCCTTTTCCTGCTTGCGCTCGGCGCTGATGGCAACCGTCGGCCCGTCGATCGTGACGTGAATATCTTCCTTCTTGATGCCAGGCATTTCGGCGTGCACAACAAATGACTTCTCCTGCTCCTTGACGTCGAGTTTGATCGTCGGCGCATCCATCGCAGCGCCCATCTCCACCGGCCGGACAAAGAAACCACGGAAGAAGTCGTCAAGGGGGTCGTAACGGGTCAGATTAGCCATAATATCCTCCTGTCGAATGCAATTTGGATCGGCAGTCTTGCTTGCCTCATCCCGAAAATAGGTCTCGTGCCGGAGAATTCAAGTGGCCGATTTGACGCGCGACAACCCAGTGGAGAAAAAGAGCTGCCCGCGTTGCGGCGCAAGCTTCGAGTGTGGTGCCAAGTCGGGCGCAGGCTGCTGGTGCAGCGTGCTGCCACGGCTGATTTTCGTCGATCCCGCGCTCGGGGACTGCCTATGCCCGGATTGCCTCAAGGCCGCGCTGACCGTCCAGGAACAGGCGCCAGCATCAGAATAGCGTCGCGGTTGGTCCAGGAGAAGCAGGCAGCTGCCGCTTCGCGCCAGGGCAGCCAGCGCCAGCCAAGGTGCTCGTCCGGCGAGATCCGGATCGGCTGCTCGTTAATGCACAGGCTGAAGACGTGCTCGGTGTTATGCGTCACGCCTTCGGCGTAGCGGGTGCGCCATTGAGGGAAGATCTCGAAGCGGTTGGACAACCGCCAGTCCAGGAGTTGCCCGGGTGAGACGGCGATGCCGGTTTCCTCGCCAACCTCCCGCACGGCAGTTTCGAGCAGCGCTTCGTCACCCTCCCGGCTGCCAGTGACCGACTGCCAGAAGCCGGGATGGGAGGCGCGCTCGAGCAGCAGAATGTCGAGTGCTGGCGTATGAATGATGACGAGGACGGAAACCGGTGTCTTGAAGCTCACGGCTCCGTAGGCAGCCACGCAATCCCGTCGGCTTGCATTTCGACCAGGCACCAGAAGGCGACTTCTTCGTCGCGCCATTCGTTGGCGGCTTGCTCGAAAACTTGCAGCGTCGCGAGAAAGTCAGCTTCGGCCTTGCTGTGGATACCGTCGCAGTGCTCGAGCAGCATCAGGTAGCCGTCGGCCGGCTGCCACGCCATGTCGGCCAGGCAGTCTGCCAGGGCGTCCAGATTGTGGCCGAACCACTCGGGAAATTTCAGCGCCTTGCTGATGATGGCGAGCAACTCGTCTTTGCTGCCCGCCTTGGCCAGGTCGACGCGAAAGACGGCAAAGCCGTTGTCCTTGGCGGCTTCCACGACCCGCTTCTTGTCCATGTGTGGCAGATGATAGACGCCGGCCTTGTCGGTGTCCGCCAGGACTGTTTGCAGATGAACGTCACTCATTGCCTGATCCGCCGGAAGGTTCGGTAGTGGTCGTCAGTGTAGTAGTACTCGGCCTTGCTCACATTGCCGGGAGCGCCGTGCCCGGTGATGATTCGCCGGGCGCCGCGGGTCCGCGCGCCCGGTGTCGGTACCGTGTATTCATGATAGTAACCGCGCGGCCGGAGCGGCAGGCGCTTTTCGAAGTTGCCAAACACCACTCCGTCGCGCCGGTAGGGGAAGGGACCGCCATTTTCGATCAGGCGCAGCGTTTGTTGTCCCTCGGGAGGCAGATCGCGGACGGCAACGTCCTCCGCGGCGGCGGCCGGGAACGCGCAGATCGCCAACCAAAGGATGAGAAGCAGCCGCGCCATATCAGCCCTTGCCGACGTCAATCTGGGTTTCGATCTTCTGCCGCAGGCGGATGTGTAGCTCGCGCAACTGCTTTTCGTCCACGCCCGATGGCGCGTCGGTCAGCAGGCACTGGGCGCGCTGGGTCTTCGGGAAGGCGATGACATCGCGGATCGACTCGGCGCCGGTCATCATGGTGACGATGCGGTCGAGGCCGAACGCCAGTCCGCCATGTGGCGGCGCGCCATATCTGAGAGCGTCGAGCAGGAAACCGAACTTCAACCGCTGCTCGTCCTCGCCGATACCGAGCGCTTCGAATACGCGCGCCTGCACGTCGGCCTTGTGGATACGCACCGAGCCGCCGCCAATTTCCCAGCCGTTCAGCGCCAGGTCGTAGGCCTTGGCCAGGCATTCGCCCGGATTTGTCTTCATCAACTCGTCGTGACCGTCCTTTGGCGAGGTGAAGGGGTGGTGGCAGGCGGTCCAGCGCTTGTCTTCGTCGTCGTATTCGAACATCGGGAAATCGACCACCCAAAGCGGCTCCCAGGCCTTGCCGTTGAGGTAGCCCTTTTCGTGTCCGATCTTGATGCGCAACGCGCCCATGGCGTCATTGACGATCTTGGTCTTGTCGGCCCCGAAGAAGATGAGGTCGCCGGACTGGGCGCCAGTACGCGCCATGATGTTCTTCAGCGCAGCCTCGTGGAGGTTCTTGACGATAGGCGACTGCAATCCTTCCTCGTTGAGCTTGGTGGCATCGTTGATCTTGATGTAGGCGAGCCCCTTGGCGCCGTAGATCTTGACGAACTCGGTGTAGCCGTCGATCTCGCCGCGCGAGAGTGAGGCGCCACCAGGGATGCGCAGCGCCGCGACGCGGCCGCCGCTGGTGGCTGGGCCGGAAAAGACCTTGAATGCGACATCCTGGACCGCATCGGTAACCTCGGCGAGTTCGAGGGTCACGCGCAGGTCCGGCTTGTCAGAACCGAAGCGGCGCATGGCTTCGGCGTAGGTCATGCGCGGGAAGGGCGCTGGCAGCTCGACCGCGAGCGCTTCCTTGAAGACATGACGGATCATCTCCTCCATCAGCGCGGTGATCTGTGTTTCGTCGAGGAACGACGTCTCGATATCGACCTGGGTGAACTCGGGCTGGCGATCGGCGCGCAGGTCTTCGTCCCGGAAGCACTTGGTAATCTGGTAATAGCGGTCAAAGCCGGCAACCATCAACAACTGTTTGAACAGCTGCGGCGATTGCGGCAGGGCGAAGAACTGGCCGGGATGGACGCGCGATGGCACCAGGTAGTCGCGTGCACCTTCCGGTGTGCTCTTGGTCAGCATCGGCGTCTCGATGTCGATGAAACCGCGGTTGTCGAGGAAGCGGCGGAAGGACATGGCAGCCTTGTAGCGCAACATCATGTTCTTCTGCATCTGCGGCCGGCGCAGGTCGATGACACGGTTCACCAGCCTTACATGCTCGGAGAGATTCTCGTCGTCGAGCTGGAAAGGTGGCGTGGCAGCAGCATTCAGGATCTCCATCTCATGGCAGAGGATCTCGACCTCGCCCGATGGGAGGTTGGCATTCTCGGTGCCGGCCGGCCGGCGGCGCACCTTGCCGGTGACCTTGAGAACGAATTCGTTGCGGACCGATTCGGCGACGGCGAACATCTCGGGGCGATCGGGGTCGCAGACCACCTGGGCCAATCCTTGGCGGTCGCGCAGGTCGATGAAGATGACGCCGCCGTGGTCGCGGCGGCGGTGCGCCCAGCCGCAGAGGGTAACGATCTGGTCGATATGCCCGGCGTTGAGTTCGCCGCAGTAATGAGTTCGCATCTTGGAGCTTTCAGGCTAGGCGGGCGCGTGGGCGACCCGAATTATTCGTTTTGGGCGCGACCGACAAGATTGGCGTCGTGCATCGACGGAGCCACGACGCCCATTGAAACGATGTACTTCAGGGCATCGTCGATGCTCATGTCGAGTTCGATGGTATCGCGTCTTCTGACGAAGAAAAAGAATCCATTGACCGGGCTGGGTGCCGTGGGAATGAACACGCTTACCAGGTCATCGCCGTTTAGCCGGGCGACTTCTTCTGCGGGCGTGCCCGTCAAGAAGGCGACCGCCCACGCTTCGGGATGCGGGTAGCGAATCAGTAAGACTTTGCGGAATGCCTCGCCGTTGCCGGAAAACAGCGTGTCGCTGATCTGCTTGACGCTGTAGTAGATCGATTTTACGACCGGAATTCGCGCCAGCAGCGCTTCCCAGAACCGCACCATGCGCTGGCCGACAATGTTGGTTGTCACCAGCCCAGTGAGCAGCACCACCATGATCGTCATCAGCGCACCGATGCCCGGGATGTAGATGCCCAAGAGTGTTTCCGGCCGGATCGCTGCCGGCAGCAGGAGCAGCGACTGGTCCATCGTCCGGACGATCAGCGCCAGTACCCAGACTGTGATGGCCAGAGGAATCCAGATCAGCAGGCCGGTGATGAAGTATTTTCTTAAGGGCTTACTCACGAGCCGGGGCAATCAATGACAGGCGCAGGAGCCGTTACCGCCCTGGCAGGGTGGCGGATTGTCGCTCTTAGCTTCAGGCTTGGCGCCGCCCTTGAAGTCGGTCTGATACCAGCCGCTTCCCTTCAGATGAAAACCGGGCGCGGTCAGCTGTTTGCTATAGGTTTCCGCCTTGCACTCTGGGCAAGTGGTCAGCTGCGCATCCGACATCTTCTGCATGACATCCTGCTCGTGACCGCAACTGCTGCAGCGATAGGCGTAGATGGGCATCGATTTCTCCGGAAAAGCGACAAATTATAGCGGTTATAGCAGGCCGAGATAGGCTTGGGTCAAGGGCTTGCCCCAAAACAGGGCTATGATCCCCGCCACCGCCAAGTAGGGGCCGAACGGAATGGGAACGTTGCGGCCGTGACGTGCAAACAGTATCAGTGTGATACCGACGACCGCTCCGACAAAGGATGACATCAATATCGTCAGCGGCAGGACCTGCCAGCCAAGCCAGGCGCCAATGGCCGCAAGCAGCTTGAAATCACCGTAGCCCATGCCTTCCTTGCCGGTCGTCAGCTTGAACAGCCAATAGACGGCCCAGAGGCTCAAGTAACCGGCGGCGGCGCCGCTTACCGCGCTGGTGATATCTGTGAAGGTGCCGGAAACGTTCAACAGCAGTCCTGCCCACAGCAGCGGCAGCGTGATATCGTCGGGCAGTAGTTGCGTGTCAAAATCGATGAAAGTGAGAGCGATCATCGCGGCAACGAAGGCCATGGCACCGGCTGCTGCCAAGGTGGGGCCAATCTGCCAGGCGACCAGGCCAAACAGAAGACCCGTCAATGCCTCAACGATCGGATAACGCCAGCCTATCGGCATTCCGCAGCCCTTGCAGTGTCCACCGAGAACGATGAAGCTCAGGAGTGGAATATTTTCCAGGGCGTGAATCTGCCGGTTGCAATTAGGACAGCGGGATCTCGGGCGCACCAGGGACAAGGGCTCGCCTTCCGCCAATGGCTCACCACGCAGTTCGGCACATTGTGCTGCCCAATCACGTTCCATCATGCGCGGCAACCGATGGATGACGACGTTCAGGAAGCTGCCGATCGCGAGTCCGAGGAGCACCGAGGTGGCGACGAACACTCCGCCCGGCTGCAGCAGGATCGAATCCATCGACTTTCCTAGACTACAGCGCCGAGCTTGAAGATCGGCAGATACATGGCGATGATCATGCCGCCGATGAGGATGCCGAGAACAACCATGATCATTGGTTCCATCAAGCTCGACAGGCCCTCGACGGCGTCGTCGACTTCGGTCTCGAAGAAGTCGGCCACCTTCCCCAGCATGGAATCAAGCTGACCTGACTCCTCGCCGATCGACACCATTTGGATCACCATGCTCGGGAAAACGCTGGCGTTCTGCATCGCCACAGTAAGACTTGAGCCAGTACTGACCTCGTTCTGGATCTGCTGCGTCGCGATTTTGTATATATGGTTGCCAGCCGCACCACCGACTGACGTCAGTGCCTCCACCAGCGGTACGCCGGCGGCGAACATGGTGGATAAGGTGCGTGTCCAGCGGGCGATGGTTGCCTTGCGGATCACTTCACCGAACACGGGAAGACGCAAGACCAGCCGATCCATGAATATCTGCATTGGCACGGATCGTTTCCA
>Ga0187786_10000501_pt1 | contig 10784 bp, 10 predicted proteins | sample 0815_BV2_10_20_M_FD_132449 | JGI IMG/M metagenome (GOLD analysis project Ga0187786, IMG submission 132449) | Tropical peat soil microbial communities from peatlands in Department of Meta, Colombia - 0815_BV2_10_20_MG | ecosystem: Environmental > Terrestrial > Soil > Wetlands > Peat | place...
AGCAGGGCCCTTGGCGAGACCCTGGAGGATGTGGCCTATCCGGTCTTTGCCATCGACCGGCAGGGGATTGTCATTGCCTGGAACAAGGCTATCACAAAGCTCACCGGGATCGCTGCGGACGAAATGTTAGGCACTGGCGACTTCAGTTACTCGTTCCCGTTTTATGGCGGGAAAAAACCCATGCTCATCGATTATCTCATCATGCCTCCGGACAGTCCCGTGCAGGGGGAGCTCCCCGAGATCACCCGGGACGGCGACACTATCATCGGCGCACTGGAGACCGTGACGATCCGGGGCAAACCGATGCTGATCTGGGGAAAAGCAACCGCTGTCTCAGATGCAAAGGGATCGGTCATTGCAGCAGTTCAGTCTCTCCTTGTCTCGGAACAACCGAGTGCACGGAGCACGGGCAGGACGCCTGACGACGAACAGTATCTCGGCGGGTTGCTGAGTACATCGGTCAGGGTTCCGAAAGAAGGGATCGTGGGGTCTATAGCCGGTGCCATCGGTTCAGCGAATGGGGAATACGGGGTGTATTTCACCGACCGGCGCTTGTTCATCGTCCGCAACCCGGATCTTGAGTCCGATCGCACAAAACGCCTGCAGTTCGGGGATCCCATTCTTGACGAACTCTTCGGCACGACGGTTGATACTGTTGCCCGGACAATTGAGGAGCTCACCAGGATGCGGGTGTTTGAGATCCCGCGGAAGGATATCCTCGCAATCGAAATGAAGAAACCGCAACTTTTTGCCGGTTACGTGACGTTCAGGGTGCGTGGCGGGGAGCTCCTCAGGGTCTACACCGATCATAAGAAAGCCTATGTCCATCTCGACCAGGTACTGAAGATCTTTTATCCCGAGATCCTCCGGATCGACTGATATCGGCCGGTTCATCCATGAAATCGACAAAATAAGAGTATTGGTAAGGATTTATCTTTTATTGATGGGGTATCCTTCATTCTCCGTCACGGTCTTGAAGCCCGCCATCAGCTGCCGGGTCACCGGCCCGGGTTTTCCGCTCCCGATTGTGCGACCGTCGACCCAGGTGATGGGAGCCACTTCGGCCGCAGTTCCCGTGCAGATAAGCTCATCAGCGGTATAGATGTCAAAATACCCGAGGTTCTGTTCCTTTACGGTTATACCAAGGGAAGAAGCGAGTTCCAGGAGAACCATGCGGGTGATCCCGCGGAGGTTGTTCAGGGTCGGCGGAGTGATGATCTCCCCGTTCTTGACCACGTACAGGTTGTCCCCGGACCCTTCCGATATGTACCCGTTGGTATCGAAAAAGATCGCCTCGTCCCCACCCTTATAATTTGCCTCGATCTTCGCAAGAATATTGTTGAGATAATTCAGGCTCTTGACATTGGGCGGGAGGCACTCCGCAGGGTTGCGGCGCACGGAGACGGTGACCGCCCTGAGCCCCTTCTCGTACAGGTCACCGTACATTGCACCCCAGGTCACCGCGATCACGACAACTGATGGCTTCGGGCACTTGCGGGGATCGAGGCCGAGATCCCCATGGCCACGGCTGATGATCGGCCGGATATAGGCATTTTCCAGCTTGTTCCGCCTCAGCACTTCGCAGATGATCTCCATCATCTCTTCCCGGGAGATCGGCGGGGTGAGATCGATGGTCTTTGCCGAGTCATACATGCGGTCGACATGCTCCTTCAGCCGGAAGACCCTCCCGTTATAGGCGCGGATTCCCTCGAAGACGCCATCCCCGTACAGAAACCCGTGATCGAAGACGGAGATCTTTGCCTGATCCTCCGGAACGAACTTCCCATCAATATAAATGATCATACCTGTTCATGCGATGCTGGGGTACTTGTATTTTTTTCTTTGTACCCGCGGGTTCCTTGCATGGTGCACCACATTTTTGGAACCCGGGTGCCAGGTGCACCGTCCACCGGGTTCCCTGGCTTATTAACCCCTACCCATGATACTATCATCATTCCGGGTATCGGCCTTGTCCGGTCGCAATGCCTGCCGTTCTTCGCGGGGAAAAGTGGCACAAAAACGGGGACCCGATAACGAGTGGTACCGATGATGCCCGTTTCTTCGAAGAGATACAGACCCGGTTGCTGTGGGTGGTGGACACTGGGGCCCGGGCCTGCACCAGGTTATCGCGTCGCTCACCGGGCTTGCGATCTGCACAATCCAACGAAATGGCGGAACATGCCGGCACTCGCCACCGGGTGGAGATGGGTATAACTCCCGAGCGTGGCTTTTTTCACGGCACCGTCCAGGTTATCCCGGATCCCGATTCCGCGTGAAAGGCGATAGGCGAAACGGGTGTCCGGTCCGAGTTCGACCGAGGAATAATGAAATTCATGCCCACGGAACGAAGCTGTACCGAGGGGTGAGCCGGTATCGGACGTCCCTTCCACGTAACTTACCACCCGGCGCGATGGCATCCGCGTAATGCCCGGAAAGACCCCACACATTGCATAACTTCGTTCGTGAGGGGCGCCCTGCCATCCTTTCTCCAGGACCATCCGGTCCGTGAGGTACATCAGCCCGCCGCACTCGGCGTACACGGGAACCCCGTTCGCTGATACTTCGCGGATTGCCTCGCGCATCCTGGAATTTGCTTCCAGCTCGCTGACAAAAAGTTCCGGATATCCGCCCCCGATGATAAACCCGTCCGCTTCCGGCAGGTGATCATGCACAGGGCTGAAGCGTACTGGTTCTGCTCCCAGCGTTCGGAGGATGTCAAACAGATCGGCATAATAAAAATTAAAAGCCTCGTCAAAGGCGACACCGATCTTCACATCGCAGGATGAATCAGAATCGAAGAGCGATTTCCCTGATGAAAGCGGGGAACGCTCGGTCATCAGGCCGAGAAGACGATCGAGGTCGACATACTGGCCGATCATATTGGTGATGGTCGCGATCCTCGCATCAAATTCCGTCTGGCCGGCACCTTCACGATAGGGGACCAGTCCAAGGTGACGCATGGCCAGCCGCATCTCTTCCATCCGGGGGATAGCACCGATAACGGGAACACCGCAGTAATGCTCGATAGCTGCCTGTGCTTTGGCTTTGTGGGAGCCTCCCTTGATATTATTCAGGATGACCCCGGCAATCCGGACCTCCGGATCAAACAATTGAAAACCCTTGACGATGGCTGCAGCACTCCGGGTGATACTCTGTGCCGAAACCACGAGGATGACCGGGAGGTCAAGCGTCTTTGCGATCGAAGCGGTGCTTCCTCCATCGGAGAGCGCTTCGGCGCCTTCATAAAGCCCCCGAACTCCTTCAACAAGCGCAATATCAGCTCCCCTGCAGCCGTACTGAAAGATGTCCCGGATCTGGTCCGGTGAGAGGGTGAAACTGTCGAGGTTCCTGCATGGGCGGTTGGAGACTGCAGCAAGATACGAAGGATCGATATAATCCATGCCGACCTTGAATGTCTGGACAGAGTATTTTTTCCCGAGAAGCGCAGCAAGCGCAAGGGTTATGCTGGTCTTACCGCTGCCGGAGCGGTCCCCGGTGATAAGCACCTGTTTCATACCATACTCCGCAGGACGGCACCGAATTCGCTCTCGACAATAGAACGAACCCCCAGGGTCTTGGGATGGAGGTCGATCTCCACCATCACGTGCTCGTGGCCCAGTTCGTGGAGCGGTGCTACCTGTCGTGGTCCGTTCGTGACCGAGAAACATTCAATGCCCCGGGTATACTCACCAGGGATTGCGTGAGGAACACCGGCGATAAGGGCAAAGGCAGGTCGCATTTCCTGCAGCCTTTTGCCGAGCAGGTCCCCATTCGCCCCGTACTCATCCAGGGCGCCTGCAGGTTCCGGCCTTACGCCGCGGGTGGTCATCTCATCAAGGATCACCCGTGCATCTTCGCGGGTCTTGGGGAGGCCCCGATCTTCGAGGTTTGCAAGGTAGGTGATATCCGCGCCAGGGCAGGTATCGTGGAGCGCGAGCAGGATGTCCGAGAACATAAATGCAGTCTCTTTCTTGGCGTTCATGATGGCGATCCCCCGTTTCCCGCTCCGTGCCAGTTCCAGAAGCCGCCGTGCAGCCGTATGCTTGAGATCTCCCCGGGAGGGTTCTATGTAAGGCCGGCATGCGGCACCCCGCAGACGTTCGACCTCGGTCGCCTTTGCCATCAGGAACCGCTGCCGGGAGAGTTCTTCTCCGGTTATCCAGCCTGCCTGTTCCGCAGCTTCGAGAGTCGAAAGAACACCGGCGATATTCTCAAGATACCCGGCATGGATGTCGACTGCGATGGTCGGGGTTGTAATACCTGCCGCATCAACGGCCGCCTGGAGATCTTCGCCAATGATCATCGAGACACAGGTCCCGATGACGGCCATCCGGGATGGGGAGAAATGCTCCTCTGCGTACCGGAGTACGTCCTCAAGCGGTTTCTGGCCGCCGAAGATGAACTCGTTATCGGCAAGAGAGGTCGTGAGGACCCGCATCCCGTCCTCTTCGAGCAGGCGGGCGTGCTTGAAGGAGCACCCGGAAGGCCCGTGGAGGATAGCGACACCGACCTTGAGGTCACGTGCGGTATACAGGGCGGCGACGATCGAGCTCGGGCGGGGATGCATGTACTTCATGGTCTCACTCTTATCTCCACGTCTTTACGGAAAGGACAATCGATCCCTTCCCTGCGATCTGCAGGGCAACCTGCCGGGCCTCTTCCAGCGAGGAGCAGACGGCATCGATCGGGTTCCCGACCTCGTCACCGGCCCGGGAATCCATTTCAGGATTCCTGCCGACCCAGACCACGTGGGCAGGCCGGATCTCCCGAATGGCTCTGGTAATCTGGTCGCAGGAAAAACCTTCGCAAACAGCCCCGTCCCCGGCAGCCTGGCCGATCACGAGCGTAAGGTCGCCATCCGGTGAACAGGAGCGGGCATACTGTGCTGCGCATATGGTCGTAGCCGCGTTCGTGCCACTGTTTGCATTATCCACTATGACGAGGTTACGTTCCCTGCTCACGTTCATGCGACCGGGCAATGCAGTAAAGGAACTTAGCGGGGAGGGACTGGTGTGAAGGAGCATGGCAGCAGCCCCCGCCAGCATGAGCGGGACCTGGTATGACGGGAGACTGAAGAGAGGGTTCTCCGCGGTGTATTCCATTCCTTCCCAGGAAAACGTGCACCGTGACTCCCGCACACGTGCGATATCTTCAACGTGTACGACATTCCTTCCCGAAACGGGGACATCCTGAGCTACCAGGACCCGTTCTGCCTGCCCCAGGGACGCTATCTTGGCAGCACGTGCATGTTTCTTCCCGGCAGCAATGGGATAATCTTCTGCGGATGTGAGAATAGCAAGGTCCCCGGCCCCGGTCACCCCCAGCGAGACCTCGGTTACCAGCCACCCGGCCATCCGGAAGGCAGCCCCTGCTGAAGGAATCACTGATGCGGGTGTGATGCTCCGCTTCCAGAGCAGGGTTTTTTCCGGGTATACGAACGTTCCAGCCGAAGTATGCAATACCCCATTTCCGGAAAGGATGTGGGCGAGGGCATGGGCAGTGGTCGTCTTCCCTTGCGAGCCGGTGATCTCAATCATCGGGTGCGGACGGTTGTTCCCCAGCAGTTGACGGACCGCTTCATGATGGGTAATAACCGGAACCCGCCTTGCGGCAAGCAGCGGGTGGTCCGGGTCGAGATGGACCGGAGAAACAACCAGGTCGTAGCTCGCAGACCTCGCTGCACCAGACACGGCCGGTGTTGTACCGGTATATACATCCACGACATCAACAGTATGGCCCTGACCGGCATACGCAGCACCGATCTCCTTACCGCCATGGATCGTATCCAGTACGAGGACCCGCATACAAAAATTAGAGAAGTGAGAGCGCCGATGACGCGTTCTTGATCATCAGATCTGCGAGGAGCGGATCGCTGCCAATGGGATCTGCATAGACGAGCGGGACGGACCTGCCATTCAGGACGAACGTTCCTTTCTTGACCCCTTCAGGAAGTCCAATCTCCCCGGGAATGTCTTTTTCTATGTGGACTCCTTTGGCAAGGAAAAGGGGAACAACAACAAGGGCATCGATCGGTTCCCGCCGGAATGCGTCCAGGGACTCCCGGATCGTGGGTTTGTTCATATTCATAAAACCGCATTTCACGATAAACCCGGCATTCTTTGCCTTAATGAGCGCTGCGGTCTTTTCAACAAGTTCCTGGTTGTAAGGCATGGTGCTCCCATGCCCTACGAGTAACATTCCCTTCGTACCCATATAACAAATAGTATTACCGGGATGATTAAAAATTCTTACCAAATGGTTTTACTGATGCTTCATACGAAGGATTACCGGGATACTTTTAAGACTGTAATATATCGCCATTTTTCCATCCGGCTGATCTGCCCGTGTCCCTTCCCCAATGTATAAGCAAAGTAATTTGTCTGATGATCGTCAATGGATATGAACCACATGATGCATGCGTTCGAACGTTTTGGCCTTATGATCAACGACCGGATCGTGAAGACTCCGGTGGGGATTGCGTCCATGGCCGGGATCGTTGACGCTGACTACGTGCTCCGGCGGGCCCGCCATATCGGGTTTGCCTTTATCGGGGGATACTCCATCGATGACCCCACAATGGAAGCAGCACGTTCCATGGCATCAGAGAGTCGCAGCGAGTTCCTGTACGAGGATCCGGTCCTGGAATTGAAATCCCAGCTGGCCCGTCTTGAAGAAAGCGACGTGGTAGCGGGGATCAACCTGCGCGGTAGCGCGCCTGCATCCTTCCAGGCTATAGCCCGTGCACTCGGGGACAGCGTGGTCTACGAGATCGATGCCCACTGCCGCCAGCCCGCTATGGTCGCGGCAGGATCCGGTGAATACTACCTCAGACATCCTGACGAGCTTGTCCGTGCCGTACGTGCCCTTAAAGAAGAGAGAGTCGTGGTATCGGTGAAGATCCGGGCCGGTGTAGCGGATGATGACCGGAAACTGGCCGAGATCCTCTGGCGTGCCGGTGCCGACATCCTCCACATAGACCTGATGGACTTCGGATCCGCGAAACTCCGCCAGATCCGGAACAGTTGCCCCCTCCTGCTGATTGCAAACAATTCTGTCACCACCTTTGATCGCATGCGGGAGATGCTCTCGCACGGAGCTGACATGGTCTCACTTGCACGGCAGTCGGACGAACAAACCCTTGCCGGCCTCGACGCGGCAATTACACGGTATGCCGATGAAGAAGGCTGGTATAATTCCCCAAAGCAGCTCTGCCGGGGCGGGGATATCCGATCCCTCACCTTCTGCTGCATGCCGGTGAAGGAATGCCCTCTCATCCCGACTCTCGAACGTATCGGAATGCCGCGGGAAGAATACATCCGTATGAAGATGGACTCGGTACGGGGGACCCCGCTTGAGGAGGGCAGGCAGACCTGTTTCGGGAGTCTGTCCTGGTGCTGCAAGACCTCATCCCCCTGCATGTTCCGGGACATGACCCTGAAGCAGGCCGGGTTGTCAAAGAAAGAATATATGCGCCTGAAACGCGAGCTCTCAGATACCATAATGGACAAGGTGTTCCATGACGTGTCTTCAGATGAAACGAGCTGAGCGTGCTCAGCTCGCCATGATGCTGGAGGTCTGTGCCTACCCCAAGCCGGGCAATGTGGATCGGTGCCATGATTATGCCGAAACCCGGATCGAGCATTTTCTCGCGTCCACGATCTTTGCACGGGAGGCCCTTGAAGAGGCCGAGCAGGGTACAGGCAGGATTGGCGAGATCATCAAGCATGCCGTGCGCGACACCAGCTGTCATGCCGGCGGAAACACTCATTTCGGGGCATTTATCCTTTTAATTCCCCTTGTCTATGGTCGTGATATCGCCGGCGCGCTGCGGGCGATCGAGCAGACAGACACCTCAGATGCGGTCGCATTTTACAAGGCATTTGCCTCGACATCGGTGAAGATGAACGCGACCGATGAACTCGACGTGAACGACCCCCATACCCTGACCCTGATCCGCGACCGGGACATGACCCTCGCAGACATCATGCAACATTCTGCCCCCCGGGATATGGTGGCCCGCGAATGGGTTACCGGCTTCCCCCTGACGAGAAGGGGGGCTGATCTCCTGAAAGAGTTCGGGCCTGGTCGGCAGTCCATTGTCGATACGTTCCTCACGCTCCTTGCCACAGAGCCGGACACTTTCATCATCAAGAAGCACGGGGCCGACGTCGCCCGCACAGTCATGCTCTCTGCCCGGGAAGTCCTTGACGGTCAGCGCACCATCGAAAGTCTTGACGAGGAGTGTATCCGGCGGGATATCAACCCCGGCTCAACAGCGGATATCACGATTGCAGCGCTCTATATAGCCCTTGGGGAGGGATGGTCATGGGACTATTAAAAGGCGGTATCAACGAGGTCATCGCGACAACTTCTTATAACGCGGCCCCCATGGGCATTCATTACCGGCAGGGAAAGACGACCATGATCCTTTTTCCCGGCAGCCATACTGCAGAAAATATTGTACGCGAAGGGTGGGTGGTAGCGAATTTCATCCATGATCCGGTACTGTACGTCCGTACAGCATTCGAAGATCTCCCGCATGACATGTTCATTGAAGAACCGGTCAACGGGCGAAAGGTGCACCGCCTCGACGGTGCTGACGGGTGGGCAGCTTTTTCCGCTACCGTCGAGCACACGACCGGCGGAATGACAGTCGTTTCCCTCACGCCGGAGAAAGAGATTATCGAAGAAGTGACTCTCCACCCGGTCAACCGGGGGTTCAACAGCATCATCGATGCTACCGTCCATGCAACGCGTTTTGCTCTCTCCCCGGACCCGGCACTGAAGAACCTGATCGATTATCATGCAGGCATCGTGCGCAAGTGCGGCGGCAAACGGGAACTTGAAGCCCTCGACCTCCTGATGAAACAGGTCCCTTAAGAACCTGACACCATCTTAAGAATGCATCCCGGACCCTGTATGGGGAGTGATACTTTTTTTTGACGGGCTGAAGCGATACGGCCCGGGTCCCTTTTCGCGCGGAAAAACCAGGTACCAACCAATCCTTAAAAAAAATGGGATTGGATGAACAAGGCCGCCGCTACCATTCCCTGCCCCACCTCACAGCGTAAACCTGCCGATTCAATACCAGTCCCTGCTGCTCCTAATGCTGATAACTCAGATACAGTGCAGAATCCGGAAAAAGCCGGCATGAAAAATATGACCATGCGAAGTGTGCGAAATTCCCATGGCAAACCCGGTTGGTACATTCTCCAGGGAGTTACCGGAAAGCGAAAGCGGTTGATCAACGATCTTTTGTCAATCCCAAAGAAGATCCTGAAGACTTCCGCGATACCGGAAAAATGATTTACCCGAAATCTTTTTTTTTCACAAAAAGATCCCCCCGCTTTGTGTCAACCCCGGCCCCGGAAACAGGCTCATCGCAGCTGGGTGACATCGTAATAAAATGAGTCGTCCAGAATGGGACAATCCCTGCTGGTTCCACCGGAGCCGGATTGTTTACTACTCCCCGGAAAAATTATGGCAGGGCTGTGCCATTCATCAGAGCTGGCACGATCTTGGGCGTACAGGTCCCGGTATTGCAGGAGCTTGTCGCCGTACAGACCTGCCTGCACGATCCGCAGTTGCCCGGATCAGCGTTGACATTCACGCATTTGCCTCCGCAACACACGGTATTCGGGGACTGGCAGGTATTCCCGCAGGCCCCACAGTTCTCGGCATCGGTCTTCGTGTCAACGCACGCATTGTTGCAGAAGGTCAGGCCAATCGAGGGGCAGAATACAGGATTCGGCGTCGTAATCCCCGAGACAAAGACGGTCGGTGTGACCGTCGGGACAATAGTACTCGCGGCGTTCATGCAGGTCGAACCGCTGCAGACAAGCCCCTCGGGGCAGATATTCCCGCAGAGACCGCAGTTGTCCGGATCTGACCCGAGGTTGTGGCAGATATTGTCAGGACAAGCGGTCAGGCCGCCGGGGCATCCCTTGTCGACCGGGATCTGGCTGGGATTGTAGTTGTTCACAGAGCGGTAGTCTCCTTCCTCATCAATATACAGGCCCGAATTGCTGGAGGGTGACGTGCAGGTATCCTGGTCGCACACGAGACCGACCGGGCACTTGTTTCCACAGGCCCCGCAGTTATCGGTGTCCGTCTGGAGGAAATGGCAGAACTTGTCAGAGCAGGGAGTCATATCTTCAGGGCAACCGTTGTCGGCGCTCGTGAGGACCGGGGTGCTTTTTCCTTCCACGTAGGGGGCCCAAATGCATTTCGTTCCTTCAACTTCATACCCGCTCTTGCAATAGCACCGGCCTGCGATACAGGACGTGTTGCCCGGACACACGGCTCCGCACTCACCGCAATTCCCGATATCAAGGGTAAGGTCATGGCAGCTGGAATCTCCGGCACAGTAACTCAGGTTTGCGCTGCACATGCCTATGGGTGCGGTTGTCGCTGAAGGCGTGGCTGGAGTTTTGTCCGGGGCCGTGGTCTGTGTTGTGGCCGGGGAAACGGTACTGGTACTTGCAGGTTGCGTGCATCCGGCAGTGATCAGCAGGAGAGCGAGTGCCGCTCCCAGCAGGACGAAGGTGAGCCGATCCATAGAAACAATCCTCGTGATCCTGTTGATAAGGTGATTATTAAAAAATGCCGATCCCTTTTCAGGATATTCCACGGGCCAGGAATCAGGAGAGGATCCCTTCGACCCCGGAATCACCGGCGCGAGGACGACTCCGGGGCTTTGGATTGTCATGATCGACTCGTATTCGTCATGAGCTGAGTAGCTATGGTTTTCGCTTGCAGATGGCGACGCTGGAGTTAAGAGTATC
>Ga0187786_10000502_pt1 | contig 10758 bp, 14 predicted proteins | sample 0815_BV2_10_20_M_FD_132449 | JGI IMG/M metagenome (GOLD analysis project Ga0187786, IMG submission 132449) | Tropical peat soil microbial communities from peatlands in Department of Meta, Colombia - 0815_BV2_10_20_MG | ecosystem: Environmental > Terrestrial > Soil > Wetlands > Peat | place...
CGAGGGTTTCAAAGGGGGTGCTATGAAACCGGTCCTGACGGCATACGAGCAGCAGGAACACCTCCTCATCGCCGATCTGGTGGATGAGCAGACAACGGTGCTGGACCTGGGCTGCGGCAACGGCGAGCTGCTGGTGCTTCTCAGGGAGCGCAAAGACGTCAACGGGCAGGGAATCGAAATCGATGACGAGGCCATCTACCGGTGCGTGCAGAAAGGCCTGACCGTCTTTCACGGGGATATCGAAGGCGGGCTCGGCGAATACCCAGACGGTGCGTTCGATTACGTCATCATGAACCAGTGTCTGCAGGAAATTAGGCGGGTAGATACCCTTGTCGATGAAGCGCTCCGGGTAGGCAGGGAGGTCATCCTCAGCTTCTCGAACTTCGCGTATCTTCAGGCGCGCATCGAGCTGTTCTGCTTCGGCAAGGCGCCTGCGACCGTGGCGCTTCCCTACTGCTGGTACAATACGCCGAATATCCACTTCCTGAGCATCAAGGATTTTCGCGAATATTGCGCATCGAAGCAGATCCGCATCCTGGAGGAGATCTTCCTGACAAACTGGGGGCGGACCCGCGTCTGGCCGAACCTTCTGGCGACGAATGCCATCTTCAAGATCACGCGCGGAGAGGGACACATTCCGGCAGCGGCACGGTCATGAAGATATCGTACAAAGGCGATTATGCGCTCAAGGCCCTTCTGGAACTCGCCGTCTGCTACCGCGACGGGGGAGGCGCCGTCGTACCTATTGCAGCGCTTGCGAAGCAGCTCGATATTCCTCAAAAGTTTCTTGAGGCGATCCTCGTCAACCTCAAAAGGGGCGGCTTTGTAACCAGCAAGCGGGGTAAGGACGGCGGGTACGCCCTCGCAAAGCATCCCGGCAGGACCACGCTCGGCGCCGTAGTGCGCTTTGTCGACGGGCCGATTGAGCCGATAGCCTGCTGCAATGATTGCTATAAAGGCTGCAAGGATTTGGAAACCTGCGTGCTCCGCGCCGTCTGGAAGCGCTCGGCAGAGGCGGTCTCGTCCGTTGTCGATGGCATTACCCTTGAACAGCTTGCCCGCGATGCCGAAGCCCGGCGCAGGCCGCCCGATTTCTGCATCTGAAGCGCCGCATGGCGACGACAATCCGCCAGGCCGGCCCCGCCGAAATCCCTTTGCTGCGGGAGCTTGCGACCGCAATCTGGCATGAAGCCTATGCCGACCTGATTTCGCACGAACAGATCCGCTACATGCTGCACAAGATGTATGCGCCCGATGTCGTCGCCGCCGAGATGCAAAAGGGCATTGTGTGGGATATCATTTCCTGCGATGGCCGCGACTGCGGTTTTATTTCGTACGGGCCCGACGGCGGCACCGGACTGAAGCTCTCCAAAATCTATCTCGACGCCGCATCGCGCGGAAGCGGGGTTGCGGCAATAGCGCTCAGGCATGTTATCAGCTCCGCACGCGCTCTTCATAAATCATCCGTCTGGCTTACGGTAAACAAGCAAAACAGCCGCGCCATCCGCGCATACGAAAAGAACGGATTCCGAATTGCCGAGGCCGCAGTCTTCGACATCGGCGGCGGTTTTGTGATGGACGACTACATCATGCGGCTTGATCTGTAGGCCGGGGTGATATGCCTGTTGGTGCTTGAGAGCACTGACGTAAAAATCTATCGTGAAGTCGTCTATTGACGGGCAAGCGACCGTACTAGTTCGGCTATCTGCACGGCGGGAAGTACCTGCACTTGGTTTGTGAGCGAATACGCCTCTGCTCCTGGATATACCACATAGCCGCGCTTGCACGCAAGCCCGGCAAAAGCGCTCCAGAATCCGCGCCCGACCTTCGGCGCGGATGAGTATTTGATCTCTATTGCCACCATTCTGCCGCTGCTATCTGGAACTACCAGATCGATCTCCGCTCCTGCCGCTGTCCGGTAAAACCAGAGCGCATGCCCGGCAGGCAGCAGCCGTGCAATCTGCTCCACGCAGAACGACTCCCAGGAAGCCCCCAGATAGGGGACTCCTGCAAGCTGCTCCGCCGAGCTGATACCGAGGAGCGTGTGGCAGAGCCCCGTATCGCGAAGGTATGCTTTCGGCGACTTGACAAGCCGTTTCTTCACATTTGCATGAAACGGCTGCAGCTGTCTGACCAGAAACGTTTCCTGCAGCAGATCCAGGTAGCGTTTTGCCGTCGGCGGGCTGATGCCGAGACTCGCCGCAATCTGACTCGCATTCCAGAGCTGCCCATTCATATGCGCCAGCATGGTCCAGAAACGGCGCAGCTGTGGAGACGGAATGCGCACTCCAAGTTGCGGGATGTCCATTTCAAGGTAGGTGCGGATAAATGCCTCTCGCCAGCGGGCACTGGCCGTATCATCATCTGCCAGAAAACTGAGCGGAAAACCGCCCCGCAGCCATAGCTGCGCAAGGTGAGCGGAATCTGTTTCCGCGATCGTCAACGGCGAAAGTTCATGGTAGATGATACGCCCCGCCAAACTCTCTGAGGCATTGCGGATGAGATCGGGTGACGCTGAGCCAAGCAACAGAAAACGCCCGGCAGTACGATTCTGATCAACCAATGCGCGCAACACCGGAAAAAGCCCGGGCATGCGTTGCACCTCGTCTATGATAATGAGATGTCCGGCAAACTGCTGCAGGTAGAGTTCGGGATCGTGCAGCTTGTTCAGGTCGGAGGGCAACTCCAGATCGAGATAAATACAGGGCTTCACGCTCTGAGCCTGCACCGTGCGGGCGAGCGTTGTCTTGCCCACCTGGCGTGGGCCGAGCAGCCCCACTACAGGGAATTGTTGCAGCGAGCCCGTTACCTCAGAGAGCAGCCTCCGCTCTATCATCATTGAATATTAAAACACTAGCGTTTAATTTGCAAGGATAAATCAGGAAATGGGCCGCTCCCAGAGGAACAGGAATACGGCGGCTGAACGTGCTGCAGCAACTTCAACTCCCTGAATAAAATCGCTTGAAACTGACTTAGGGCGGCTGGAACTCGTTTCCTCAACATCGAGGTAACTTGCTCCGATACCCTTGAGCATCGGCGAAGAATTGATGCGCGCGTGCCAGACATTGCAGGAATGAAGCTGCCGACGTGGGATGAAGTCGAGAACCGAGTTTATGATCCATGGACCGTTGACAGAATCGTTGTCGATACGTCAGGTAAGTGCGTCGAGGACAGCGTTGAGGAGCTTTTCTCTGAACTATTGCGACTGGATGCCCAACCCTGCAATGCACTGGACCTTGCGCAAAAAGCCGCGCAAGGCAGATGATTTTGAACGTTATGTGTCAATGAGGAGATGAGTATGAAAATAGTAGACATAGATGAAAAACGAATCATCGGGTTAAGTACTCGTACAATAAATGCAAAAGAGATGAATCCGTCTACTGGAAGCATTGGACCTTTATGGAAAGAGTTTGATGAGAAAGTTGAAGTTGACTACAAGAATGGAAATCGCGTTTATGGGGTCTATTATCATTACGAATCAGACGCAACTGGAGCGTATTCAGTGTTGGCAGGGACCGATCAGCTCGACGCCAATTCATCTGCTAAACTAGAAACAATCACTATACAAAGCGGCAAATACCTCGTGTTCGCCGCCAAGGGTGACATCCCGAGAATCGTATTTGAAACATGGGGAAAGGTTTGGGAATGTTTCTCAAAAAAAGATGTTAAATACGAGCGTTTGTATACTACTGATTTTGAGCACTATGTGAATCAAAATGAAATTGAAGTTCACATAGCCGTCAATGAGCGAACGGGTACATAGGTAACACATTATTCTGGGTACATGTTCAGAAATAATATAACGGCGTTATCAAGGCATATGGTAAGACCAAGGCGGCGGCATCAAAACTTGAGACACTATGCAATGGATAGACAACAAACGACGGCAACACGGATTTATCCATTACCGCCCTGCCTCTCTGTTTCTGAGCTCCGCGACGTAGAACCGGCGGATCGAGCCGTCCCGAAGGGCAGCTCATCCGCACCCCGTTAAGCGATGAAATTACAATACCTCGGTGATTCACGTGACAGCTTTAAATGGGATTATCATGACTATTTAACGACAAAATTAAATTATCCATTATTCAATGTCGCGCTTATGCTGACGCCCGATGATAAGACAAATGAAGGCGCAACAAAACCACATATTTATAAATCACGTCCTGAAATAATCGACTTCTGCCACTGCTTAAAAAGAAGCAAAGACATACAACAGATAAAGCAATTGCCCGCTCGGACTGGGGCTGCTTATGAAATTTCACTGCATAAAAATACAATGGAAATTTCAAACAAAAATAGAAATGAATATTTTTCTGGCATTATCTGTGAGAATCAATAAATCTTCTTTCTTGATCCTGACAACGGGTTTGAACCACAAAAGAAATACAGCGCCAAGCATGTGCTCTATTCGGACATTGAAAACATATTACAACATATATCGGAACAGTCAATCATTTCTGTGTTTCAATACTTTCGTAGAATTCCGTTTGCTGATGACTTTGCGTGCATACGACAACGACTTAGGATATCAAAACCGTTAAAGGCATAAGTATGTGGACACCTTATGAGTAGCAAAACAGAAAAGCATACGAACCAAGCCCTTCTCGGGTGAATCGGCATTTGAATGCCGCATGCTTTTCAGTACTCACACATGTTGCAACCAATCCCGGGAGGTTAATGTGAAGAACATCCAAGGCAACCCAAACGAGATACACGAGCTCGCCCGCTATGAGGTTCGACCGGAAGCGCTCGATCAGTGCCTCGCTGCGATACATGAGTTTGTGGCGTATATTCGCGAGAATGAGCCAGGCTCTCTTCGCTACGAGGTATGGCAGGACGCCGGCCGTCCTACTCGTTTTGTGCACATTTTCGTCTGGCGGGACGCGGAGGCAAACCGGATTCACGGAGAATCTGCCGCCGTAAAGAAGTTCGCCGGCATTCTCTATCCCAATTGCCTGGCTCCGGTCGAATTCATCGAATACAGACAGGTCGATGCGAATGCAGCATTCAAGCGCATCTGATCTTCGGTTTTGAACGCCACCTACCCATCTTTCCTTGCCGATCAACAGGTGGCCTTCTCCGCAGTGATATCCAACGCCCTGATGGCGTATAATGCGTACATTCTGTGGGAAAGGCGGTACCTGACATGAATCGCGATAAATATCTGCTGGCGTTTGCGGTCGTTGTGATCGGGCTTCTCCTTGCGACGACTGCCCTGCCAATTGTTGCCGGTGTTGTCACGACAGGGCCGGGCCTGGTGATTCTTGCCGTCGCCGCACTCGGCGTATGGCTCTGGAAGCGCAGGAAGGCCGGCTGACCAGCGAAGATCGCGCGGGTCCCTCGGTACGGGGTATCGGGGTGCCTGCAAGCCGTGAGAACTCGGCCATTGTGCCTGTGACCGGGCATCCCGCAGCCGTGCAGCGCACGAGTCTTTTTTCTTGCAAAATTGGGGAGTTGCGTTGTATATTCCCGCATATAAATCCATTCCGGAGGGTTCGCATGAAGAGATTGGTTGTAGCAGTTCTGGTAGTCATGTTGGCGGTTTCATTTGCATTTGCAGCCCCGAAGTCGTATCAGGTTACCGGGCCGGTTCTCGAGCTGAAGGATGATGTCATCGTGGTGCAGAAGGGCAAAGAGAAGTGGGAAATCGCCCGCGACAAAGACACGAAGGTAACCGGCGATCTGAAGGTAGGCTCCAAGGTTACTATCGAATACACGATGAAGGCTGCGAAAGTGGAAAGCAAGGCTGACAAGAAGGCCGATAAAAAAGCAGACAAGAAAGAAGACAAGAAGGCAGACGCGAAGAAGGACGAAAAGAAGAAATAGTTTTCTCGCGCCCTATTTTTTGGAACGGCTCCGTTCAGCGGGGCCGTTCGATATTTTGAGCGCACCATGCAATCTCTTTTTCCGAATGCGAACCAAAAATTTCCTCGGAGGTTTTTCATGACACGTGCATTGAAAGTTGCACTTATCGGCGTGCTCCTGGTCGTTATGCTTGCTGCCTTGAGCGGCTGCGGGCTGAGTGCGGGCCAGGACGCATTCGATAAAGGGATGGCATATTTCAGCCAGGGCAATTATGAGCAGGCAATCCCCCATTTTCAGCGTGCGATTGATCTCGATCCCGAGTTTGTCGATGCCTATATCTATCTGGGCCGGTCACAATTAAACATGAAGCATTGGAGGGAGTCTATCGCACCGCTCCGCACTGCGTATCGCCTGGCACCTGATAGGACAAAGGGTGTGGTGCAGGATCTGATTATGGATGCGATTCTCGGCGCAGCGACGCAGGGACTGAAGCTCGACAAGTAGATTCGCAAGGCATGACGAAACGGGGACTGCCGCGGTTGCAACCGTGGCAGTCCCCGTTTCTTATTTCCCGCGCATCTTCAGAAAATTGGCGACGGAGCGGTCGTATGTCTTCTCGAATTCCTTGTTGAAAAAACATGCGGGCAGTTGATCCATTTTTCGGTGGTAATGAAGGCATTCACAACATTTGTGTTTTCGCGCGCAGGGTTCGTATGTGCAGTTGCAATGGACTTTGTTCTTCTCGGAAATGCATTCCATGTGAAGGTCTCCCGTTTAAAGTCTTTTGATGGGGGCGGATGAGCCTGCATTATTAATGACAGGTGCGGTATATCCGGATCCAAGCGAGATGATTCGCCCTTGTGCAGAATCCGAAAGCGTTCATGAAATAGCCGCTTTGCCGTACCGAATTATTTGCCTTGCCTGCTCGCGCAGGTCGTGATAACTCAGGCACCTCGTTTTGAACCGGACATGCCGAACCTGCTGTGCAAGGGTGCATGAATAACGCAGATCATCAGCACTGCTCCAGAAGGCATATCGCATTGGCGGCGATGCCTTCTCCGCGTCCGACAAACCCCATGGCTTCATTCGTCTTGGCCTTTATGTTAAGCCGGCCGGCCGGAATGCCAGCTAGGGTCAGGGCGTTTTTCATCGCTTCAAGATGCGGCGCCATGCGAGGCTGCTCCGTGAAAATAATACAGTCGATCCACGCAATGCGAAACCCTTCGGCAGTGGCCATCGCAATCACCTTTTGCAACAGTTCGGTGCTGACGGCATCTTTCCACTGCGGGTCGCTGTCCGGAAAGTGCTTGCCGATGTCGCCTGCACCGAGCGCCCCAAGAATGGCGTCGATGATCGCATGGCAGAGTGCATCCCCGTCGGAGTGCGCCAGCAGGCCATGCGTAAAAGGGATCTCCGCCCCGCCGAGTACGAGTCTCTGGCCAGCAACGAGACGATGCGAATCATACCCGATGCCGACCCGTGAGCTCATTCGACGGGCTCTTCCGCGCGCGGAGCGCTGAGCAGCGCTTCGGCAACGCACAGGTCTTCAGGAGTTGTTATCTTGATATTTCTGTAGCTGCCGACGACGATGCGAACCGTTCCGCCGTACCGCTCGATAACCGAGGCATCGTCCGTACCGATAAATCCTTCGGCCTGCGCCCGCTGAAGTGACGAAAAGAGCAGCTCTCTCCGGAAGACCTGAGGCGTCTGGATGGCCCAGAGTCGGGAACGCTCGATGGTTTTCAGTACGATGGCGCCGTAATGATCCCTTTCAGCGTCTTTAATGGTGTCTTTCACCGGAACCCCCAGGACGACGCCGTCGATTTCATGGAGCGCGGATATTGCGGCGTCGACGTGTCTCGTCGCAACGAGCGGTCGTGCTCCGTCGTGGACAACGACGATTTCGGTTTTGGGAGGAGCTGCAGCAAGGCCGTTCATCACCGAATCCTGGCGCTCCCTGCCGCCCGGCACCACGCGCAATATTTTCGGAATCTTGAATCGGTTGAGCAGTGCGACGGTCGACTCGATTTCATCGCTATGAACGACCGGAATGATTTCATCGATAAGATTGCTTGCCGCCAGGGCTTCGAGCGACCATATGAGCACCGGCTTGCCCGCCAAAGGGACGAACTGCTTGCTGCGGTCTCTGCCGAAGCGCTTGCCGATACCTGCGGCGGCGATTATGGCTACTGTGTGGGGGCTGGGATTACGCGATTTGTTCTTCATCTTTCAGCTTTGCGAATATCATACGCCCGGCAGTCGTCTGGAGAACGCTTGTGACGGTCGCCTCAACATTCTTGCCGATCAGTTTCCGGGAATTTTCGATCACGACCATTGTGCCGTCGTCAAGATAAGCGACCCCCTGATTCTGCTCCTTGCCATCCTTCACGATGAACAGGCTGAGCGCCTCGCCCGGCAGCACGACCGGCTTCAGGACATTCGCCAGCTCATTGATATTCAATACGCCCACGCCCTGAAGCTGGGCAACCTTGTTCAGATTGAAATCGTTCGTTATGATCTTTGCCGGAAGAATGCGGGCGAGCGCCACCAGCTTTGCATCGACTTCGCGGATCTTCGGAAAATCCTGATCGCTGATCTTGACGGTAACGTTCTGCATTTTCTGAATGCGCTGCATGATATCGAGGCCGCGACGGCCTTTTGTACGGCGCATGGGGTCCGGTGAATCCGCGATATATTGCAATTCATGGAGGATGAACTGGGGAATGACAAAGACCCCTTCGATGAATCCCGTCTCGATGACGTCGGCGATGCGGCCGTCGATAACCACACTGCTGTCGAGCAGCAGCTGATTCTCTTCCGGTTCGTGTCCCTTGAAGAGGCGCATGATTGCGGGAATGGTAAGATTTTTGCCTCTGCTGAGCCCGACGAAGAAGCCGCCGTACCCGAGAAATGCGGCAAGCCCGGATGAGGTTATTTTCGCAATGTCTTCGGCAAGGAGCGATTCAAGAGGGACCATCGTCATCGTGGCGAAGAGGAGGCCGAGACCGAGGCCGACAAAGCCGCCGAGCATGGCACCGAACGGGACTGTTTTCAGGTGCGCTTCCGATATCAGAAAGAGCGCACCTACCGTAACTCCGGCGATGACCCCGATCGGCAAAATCCCATGTCTGAGCCCAAGCACGCTTCCGATAATAATAAACAGGACACCGACAGCAAGTTTTGAGATGATTTTCAGCATAACTATTCTCCAGGGGCTTTAACGAGGCTCAAGGGTCGTATAAAATTTTCTGCCTCCGCGGTTTACAAAGAGCAGCACCGCTTCGTCAGGTCGCAACCTCGAAAAAGCTCGATTAAATTCGTTCAGGCTTGTAACCTTCTGGCGATCAATCTCCTGTAAGACATCGCCCTTTCTCAGGCCGGCATCTTCGGCAGCAGAGCCAGATTCTATCCTGAGTATAACCACTCCTTTTTCATCCTTGTCCAGGCCGAGCTGTTTGGAGATCGCCGGGGTGAGGTCGGTCACCGACACTCCCGAGAGGGCATTGCCGGCGCTGGAATCGCCCGGCACCGGGCGACTGCTGTTCTCGGCTCCGTCGGCCGGCAATTCGACGATAGTGACAGGGATAGTCATTTCCTTGTCTTTGCGGATAATCTTGATGTTCACTCCGGAACCAAGCTGGCTCTGCGCAACCATATTGCGCAGCACGCCTGCATCTTTGACCGGCTTGCCGTTATATTGTGTCACGATGTCGCCGCGCTGTATTCCGGCCTTGGCGGCAGGGCTGTTTTTTGCAATATCGCTCACCAGAACGCCGTCCGCCCCCTTCAGGCCGAATTTCGACGCCATTTCCGGCGTCAGTTCCTGAATGGTGACCCCGAGCCATCCGCGCGTAACCTTGCCTTCTTTCGTCAGCTGATCCCTGACAACGCGCACCATATTGCTCGGCACTGCAAAGCCGATGCCCTGGTATCCCCCTGTTTTCGAGAAAATTGCAGTATTGATGCCGATAATTTCCCCCTTGATGTTAACCAGGGGCCCGCCGGAATTGCCGGGGTTAATCGCCGCGTCGGTCTGGATGAAATCTTCGTAATCGGCGATGCCGACGTCCGCGCGGCCGACGGCGCTGATAATCCCCATGGTGACCGTATTGCTCAGGCCGAACGCATTCCCGATGGCGAGGACGAACTCGCCGACCTGAAGCTTTTCGGAATCTCCCCACGGCACCACCGGCAGGGACTTTGCATCGATTTTGATGATGGCGATATCGGTTTTCGGGTCGGCGCCGATCAGCTTTGCCTTGAACGTCCGTTTGTCGGTCAGGATAACGCGTATTTCGCTCGACTGTTCGACGACATGATTGTTCGTCACGATATACCCGTCTTCGGAAACGAGGACGCCCGATCCGAGGCTCTGCTCCTTGAATCGGCGATCCCGTCCATCAGGGAATGGGTTGAAGAAATCGAAAAACTCGTCGAAGGGAACCTGTTGGCGCTTCAGAATTTTTGTGCTCGAGATATTGACGACCGAAGGGGATACCGCTTTCACGATCTCGGAAAAGGCGCGGCTTGTCTCTTCGATCTGTTTCGGGACGCGGGGCGAAAAGGGAGAAATGCCTTGTCCGGAAGGGCTTGAAAAAAGGGAATACACCACCCCGCCGAGTATAAACCCGATGAGCAGGAGCGCGGGAATCCAGAGGGATCGCTTATTCATGCCCTATTTTAGCATGAATTTCCGCACGTCCCCAACGCGCAGCGTAATACGGTTCGAATCAAGATATTCAAGCAGCGGAAGCGCATATTTCCTTGATGTCTCGAGGATATCGCGAAATTCCGCAACGGTCATTTCCTTCTTTGCGGCGGCGAATGTCCGGATCCGTTCGATCATCTGCCCGTGCACGGCGACGGTGATGAACAGGGAGTCGTTGATGCGCACCAGTTGCCCCTCTTTCACCATCAATTTGAGGAGGTCGCCGAGTTCCTTTTCATCGACCC
>Ga0187786_10000503_pt1 | contig 10756 bp, 10 predicted proteins | sample 0815_BV2_10_20_M_FD_132449 | JGI IMG/M metagenome (GOLD analysis project Ga0187786, IMG submission 132449) | Tropical peat soil microbial communities from peatlands in Department of Meta, Colombia - 0815_BV2_10_20_MG | ecosystem: Environmental > Terrestrial > Soil > Wetlands > Peat | place...
AAGGATGACATCGTACTTCTTCCTCAGTGCTCCCTTGGGCGCATATAACTTCAGGCCCCCTGCCTGGGAGACTCCCGTGAGGACCGTGCCCCGGCCGGACATGGCGATCCGCGATGAATACGAATCGCCATACCCGAGCAGACTGCCCGACACCCCGTCGTACACGTACAGATAATTTCCGGAAGCAAAGGCAACGCGGTCGCCTTTGTCCGAGACCGCGATGCTTTCGACATTGTTATCGATGGCCGTCTGCCATTGTTTCTTCAGAACGGGGGTGCCCTGGCTGTCCTTTGTCCGCAAAAAACCATAAATTGTCGATGCCGTGACCGACAGGTACGAGGAGACGACCGTCAGGCCATCGCCCGACTGGACGATATATTCCCCATAGGGCTCGCTGGAGAGGATCGCGCCGTCCCGGGAGAAGAGCAGGACTTTTCCCGCTGCGGCCACTGCAGAAGATCCGTCCGGTGAGACAAGGACATTGCCCAGGGTTATCTTCTCATCGGTATAATTCCAGTCGGGCTCCAGGGCGAAGCAGGGAGCAAGGACAATTCCTGAAAAAAAAACCAGGAAAAGGAGAGCAGGCAATGATCGGATCTTCAGCACACCCATAGGTCCCCCGGCGGCGATCTCCCGGCAGGTTTTCGTGCCGGGTTCCCCGGTTTTTTATCCTCAATAATTCTTTATAGTTTTTAAAGAAAGATAAGTATTTGAACATTTCATGGCTGCCGTTTTTGACTTTTCACCGGGCGATTATCTCAATATCATGCTGATCGTTCTGTTTGTGGTTCCGTTCCTGTTCACCGTTTCCGCAATGCCCTATATCATCAGAAAACTGAGGGAGAACGGGCACGTGGTCAAAGACATGTACAAGAGCAGCCAGCCCCTCGTCCCCACCCAGGGGGGACTTGCCATCCTCCTCATCGCGATCTTCTCCCTGTCGATCCTCACCCTGTTCTACAGCAAGATGATCACGCCGATGAATTATACCATCATCGTCATCGTCGTCCTGTTCGCGTTTTTCGGACTTCTCGACGATCTCGTCAATATCGGGAGGCCGGCAAAACTCATCCTCCTCTATTACTGCTCGTACCCCCTCATCCCGTTGATCACGTCGACCATCATCGTCCTTCCCTTTCTCGGGAACGTTGATCTCTCGATCATCTACCTCCAGCTGATCATCCCCACCTATGTGCCGGTCGTTGCCAACCTGGTGAACATGCATTCCGGCATGAACGGGCTCGCGCCCGGGCTCTCCCTGATCGTCCTGGTAACCCTGGTCTACAAGGCATATTTTCTCGGCAGTATCACGAACAGCCTGTTCATCCTGTGCCTGACCGGCGCCGTTGCCGGGTATTACCTCTTTGAACGATACCCCTCGCGGATTTTCTGGGGCAATGTCGGCGCGCTGTCCATTGGTGCCGCGATCGGGACCATGATCGTCATCCAGGGATTCGTCATCAGCGGATTTGTCATGCTCATCCCCCACACCGTTAATTTCCTTCTCTATGTGTACTGGCGGGTGAGAAAATATCCTCCTGAAAAATTCGGCAGGATCCGGGAAGACGGGACGCTCGAGGTTCCCAATCCCCTGACCCTGAAATGGGTTTTACCCTACTATTTCCGGATGACGGAGAAGAGCGCGTGTTATGCGATGTTTGCAGTAACCGGGATTTTCTGCATCCTGGGTTTTTTCGTCCCGGGATGACGTCAGGAACAGAACAGTACAGGTGATGGTGAATGGATATTCTTGGATGGTTATTGGGTGGAATCAGAATCGTGCTCGGCTTCCTGCTGGTCTTGTTTATCCCCGGACTCCTGCTGTCCCTGGCCTTTTTCCCCCGGCAGTCCGATCTCTCCTCGATTGAAAGGCTCGTCTATGCCACGACGATGAGTATCGGTACCGCGATGCTCAGCATCCTTGTTATGGACGGGGTGCTGGGACTCGATATGACACCGGAGAATATTGTCCTCGCCCTGATCGCCGTCAGTATCCTGTTCGCCCTCCTCTGGGGTATCAGGAAACTGCTGTTAACCGCCTATGCCACGGAAAGAGTATCGAAGATTACCGGAAAATTTTCCTTGAAGAACTTCCGGAATATCCAGGGAATCCTGAAACGGTTTGGAAATCCCTGAACAGTATCGCCGGTTCCGGATTTCGGAACCGGGGCCGGTACCACGATTCACGGGTTCCGGTATCCTGTGGTGCGGGACCTGCCGTATCGTTGTTCCGCCGGCCATCCCCGTTCACCTCACCCGCCGGCAAACCGCTCCAGGGGAAAATATTTGTTCATCGGGGAACAAAAATACCGTGATGGAAAAACCGGGGTTACTGCCTTTTGTTTCGGACCTTCCCCGCTACCACATCCCTGATGCCGGACAGCTGGAAAATGTCAGAAGACTGATCGGGGTGTCGGACCGTTTCCTGAAGAAGGCAGGAATCCCCAAAGACGATCGTGAGCCCGGCCCGGGAACGATCATTGTCCTCGAGAGCGGCCACCAGCCAAACTTCCTTCCCCATGCCGGTACCTGGAAAAAGGCCTTCCTGCTCAACCGGATCCAGACCCTGCTCAGGGAACAGGGAACAGCCCCGGTGGCGTTTTTCGGGTTTGCCGATCAGAACATCTCGACGGCACGCCTCCTTTCAAAAAACCAGGTCCCCGAGATCAACCGGCACGGCGTCCTGAAGATAGGATTCAGGATCCAGAATGCCGATAAGCAGCGGTCCTTCAATACGGTGGGCAAACCGTCCCCGGAACTGTGGGAGCGGGAGATGGAGCGGATTCAATCCCATTACCGGGCCCAGATCACCCGATCCGGATCCGGCCATGAGAACAAAAAAAAGGAATGGGACCAGCTCCTCGAGGTGATCTGGTCCGGTTATCGTCGTGCGGAGAATTTTGCCGAGCTGAATGCGATGATATTTGCCAGGATCTGCAGCGAACTGCTCGGTATCAGGCTGTTTTTTTTCCTCTACTCGGATATGCGCCGCGAAAACCTGTTTTTGGAAGAGTCAAAAAAAGTCCTCGCCCATACCCGGCAGTTCAACGATCGGTATAACCGGGAGATCGCAGACCAGCATCTCGATATCCCCCCTGTTGCACCGCATCGTCTTCCCTTCTGGTACAATTGCGCGTGCGGCACGAAACTCGATCTGTACCCCGATGCAACGGGATCCTGCGAAACGGTCTGCCCGTCCTGCCAGAGAGACCATCTCCTTGCTTTCGGCGACAATTTTGAGAACCTTGACCCTTACGCGCCGGATATGGATTTTACTGCGGTCGCGAGAGATGTCATCATGGGGCACGGCCTGGGCGTGACGCTCTTCATCGCCGGGACCGGGGGATCTTCGGTGTACGGAAGGATCTCGGATCGGATCTCATCGGAGCTGGGCTTCCATCACCCCCTGGCACTTGCCTGGCAGTCGCGGGATCTCTATCTGGGCATGGTGCAGGAGATCGTCCTGCGGGATCTCATGAAAACATTCTCTCTTACCCCGGACCTTCTGCACGCACCGGCACTCCATGAACGGTTCAGGCAGAGGTTCGATGAGATCGCGGAAAAACTCAGAGCGGGCGAGGCAGGCAACAACCCAAAGGAGATAAATTACTGGAAAGGCCATCACAACACGGAAAAAAATCTCATCGGCTTTGCCAGGGAAATTTTTTCCAGCACGCCCTCATTCATTGACATTCTCGCTAACGTTGATTATCATACAATTATTCAAATGTGGGAACATGCAATAGATTATTCGGATCTCCATAGACACGGCTGCCAGTACCGGATGTGTGCGGATATCCGTTATCCCGTACACCTGGAAGGAATTTCTGAGGCAGAACTTCCTCTCCTCTACGAGTCCATGAAAACCCTGGATACAACCTGACCCGGAGATGAATGAGCATGGTTACCAAAGTCCTGGTTATCAGCCCGCATACCGATGACGGGGAATTGGGATGCGGCGGGGCCATCGCAAAGTTCATCGAAGAGGGTCACGAGGTTACGTATGCTGCGCTTTCCTGCTGCGAGAAATCCATCCCCCCGCCGTTCCCGAAGGATATCCTCTCCCGGGAGGTCAAAGCCGCAACCGGGGTTCTTGGGATCTCATCCCCGATCCTCTACAGTTTTGAAGTCAGGGAATTCCCCCGGCTCCGGCAGGAAATTCTCGATGCGCTGATACGGCTGAGAAACAAGATCCAGCCCGATATCGTGTTCACGCCCTCCCGTTCCGATACCCACCAGGATCATAAAACGACCGTCGAGGAGACCATGCGGGCATTCAAGAAGTGCACGCTCCTCGGTTACGAACAACCCTGGAACAACATCACCTTCAATACCCTTGCCTTCATCCCGCTGACGGAGAACCAGGTCCAGAAAAAGATCGATGCGCTCTCCTGCTACGAGACCCAGAGAAACCGGACCTACCTCAATCCCGAATTCATCCGCGGGCTTGCCCTCACCCGCGGAACCCCGATTGAAGAAAAATATGCGGAAGCGTTCGAAGTCATCAAGTGGGTCATACGATAACCGGGGCGGTGGTTGGTTGTGGATTTCCTCCTGACATTCGATGTCGAGAGTTTCTCAATTCCTTTGAACAGGAGCGATGACGAAACGGCACGCCAGGTATATGCGCAGGGACTCCCGCGGGTCCTCGATTTGTGCGCAAAACACGATATCGCGGCAACGTTCTACTTTACCGGCGAGATTGCGGAGAAGATCCCGGAAGCCGTGGATCTGGTCAGGGACCATGCGCACGAGGTGGGATGCCACGGGTATTCGCATGAAGTTGACCGGGCGTTCGATCTTCTCGAGTACCCGGAACAGGTATCGGAGATCGTGAAGGCGAAGAAGGTGATCGAATCGGTCGCGGGATCGATCCGGTCATTCCGGGCACCTGCCCTGAGGATCAACAACGACACCGTCCGCGCGCTGAAAACAACGGGTTTTGTAACCGACAGTTCAACCTGTCCCCAGAGGTTCGACGGCCCCCTCACCTTCGGCTCGGCAAAGAAGCTGAAATGGCTTGTCATGAAGAGAACGTCATTCTTCCTCGATCCGGAAAAATCCGTTCTCGAGATACCGGTCTCCGCAATGATCCTGCCCTTCATCGGCACCACCATGCGGATCTCGCCCTTCGTCATCAACCAGCTGAAAAAAAACCTGTATTTCGAAGCATACCATACCGGAAAGCCCGTTGTTTTTCTCTGCCATCCCAACGAGTGCCTGGATTGTACGGATACCATCAGTACCCCGAGACGGACATCGAACATCATCCACCATATCTTCGCGGACCGTATCCGGCAGCGGCTGAAACTGCGCCGCCTTGGCCTGCCGGCGGTCCAGCTCATGGATGAGATGATCCGGGATGCACAAGAGCGGGGATTCGAATTTCATACTGCCCTGGGGTACCGGAACGCATGGGGGAGATCCCACGGAAATATCTGAACTGAAGGCTGCAGAAGAGAACGAGTGGGATGAATACGTCAGGGCATCGGGTCATTCCGCGTTCTTTCACCAGCTCGGGTGGAAACGGGTACTGAGCGAAACGTACCATCACCGGCCACTCTATCTCGTTGCAAGGAACGACGATCGAATTTCCGGGGTCTTCCCGCTGATGAAGATCCGGTATCCCCTCATCGGGGATGTCCTGGTCTCGCTTCCCTATGCACCGTCCGGAGGGATCTGCGCCGGCGATGACCTGACAACAACAGCCCTGGTCACCCACCTGAAAGAGTATATCCGAAAGAACAATGTACGATCCCTTGACGTGCGGAGCACTGACCCGCTGTCCGGTGCCGGTACTGCCGATACCTCGTACCACTCGATGGTCCTGCCGCTGCAGGAGAACCCGGATCTCCAGTGGTCCCGGCTTCGCAAGAGTATGCGCAGGTACGTGAAAAAAGCGCAGTCATCAGGAACCCAATCCCACCTGGATATCCGCAATACCCGCAATTTTTACGGGATCTATTCCCGGACCATGAGGGAATTCGGTACTCCCGCCCACAGCAGCCGGTTCTTCACGGCCCTTGTCAGGGAATTTCCCAAAAATACCCGCATCGCCGAGATAACCTGGAAGGAGGAGTGCATTGCAGCGATTTTTCTGCTCGAATTCAACGGTACCGTCATTTACGGGTGGGGCGGATCGGACGACCGGTATTCCCATCTCTTTCCCAATTATTCGTTATTCTGGGACGTGATCCGCGACAGCTGCTCGCGCCAGCTCGGGTCCTTTGATTTCGGGCGGAGTATGACCGGCGAGGGTACGTACCTGTTCAAGACAGGCTGGGGGGCGGAACCCCGCCAGCTTTATTATTATTCCTATCCTAAAAAGTCAGTGAATACCAAAAAGACCAGTCCGAAAAGGAAGCTATTCGCTGCGATCTGGTCGCATATCCCGCAGTCAGTCACCCGGGGCCTGGGCCCGGTACTGAGAACCTATCTCCCGTGAGGATGTCCCATGTTCAAACCACTGCATAAATGTATCCACGTGCTGATGAGGATAACGCCGAGCAACAACATCCGGGTAAAGCTTTTGCGGCTGCTCGGCGCGAAGGTAGAAGGCGATCTGTTCATCAGCCAGGATCTCTTTATCAACGATGCCGGGAAAACGGACCTGCTGACCATTGAACGGAACGTCGGGATCGGCCCGCGGGTGACCCTGCTGCTCCACCAGGACTTCTGGCCTTCGCCGCTCATGGCGCTCTATCCGGAACGAAACCAGGAAATGCGGATCAAAGAGGGCGCCTGCATCTGTGCCGGAACGATCATTCTTCCCGGTATAACCGTCGGCGAATTTTCCGTGGTTGCTGCCGGATCCGTTGTGATCCAGGATGTCCCGCCGTACACGGTTGTCGGGGGCGTTCCCGCCAGAGAATTGAAGAAGATCTCACTATAATTGGTTTCACGGTTGGTATCCCAGATGAGAGTACTTATCGGCATCGGTCATCCGGCACATGTTCATTTCTTCAAGAATTTCATCCTGAATATCCAGGAGAAGGGACATGAAGTCAGGATTGTCGCCCGGGACAAGGAAGTGACCATCGATCTGTTACGGAAGTATCATTTTGCGTACGATCTCTTCTCCCGGCACAAGCAGACCATGGGCGCGAAACTCCTGGAGATCCCGCAGAACGATCTTCTTTTTCTGAAGATCGCCAGAAACTTCCGGCCGGACATCCTTCTCGGGATCAATAATTACACGTCGGCTCACGTCGGAGCACTGAGCGGGATCCCCTCGATCATCTTCACCGACACGGAAGAGGCGGCACTGGCAAATTTCCTGACATTCCCCTTCGCAACCACCATCTGCACCCCCTCCTGTTTTTTAAAGGATCTTGGTGCCAAACAGGTACGGTACCAGGGTTACCACGAGCTTGCGTACCTTCACCCCCGGTATTTCTCGCCGGATCCCGCGGTCCTGGATGAACTGGGGATCTCGAAGGGGGAGAACTATTTCCTGCTGCGGTTCATATCCTGGGCCGCGTCTCACGACCTCGGTCTCTCGGGGATGCAGATGGACGGGGTCCGTTCGTTCATCAAAGCCTTCGAGGAAAAAGGCCATGTCTTCATCTCATCGGAACGGCCCCTCGATCCTGCGCTCGAGAAGTACCGGCTTCGCACGTCGCCCGAATCCATCCATTCCCTGATGTATTATGCCGGGCTGTACATGGGCGAGGGGGGGACCATGGCGGCGGAAGCCGCACTTCTCGGAACGCCGTCGATCCATGTGGAGTCGGATGCCCGGGGCGTTGCGACGGGCAATTACAGCGGCAATTTCCGCGAACTCCGCGATCGGTTCGGTCTCCTGTACTTTTATGCCACCCAGAGCGAGGCTTTCTCCAAGGCTCAGGAAATACTCACCAACGATCATGCAAAACAGGAATGGCACGAAAAGCGCGAAAAGCTCCTGGCAGAAAAGATCGACGTCACCTCGTGGATGACGGAATTTGTTGAAACGTATCCCGGGAGTTTTCACCAGTATCAAGACAAGAAACGGATTCCTGAATGATATCGTTATTTTACGACACCACAGACCGGTTCAGCCGCTATGGCATGGATCATTTCATTGAAAAATACGGTCTTTCGGTTGTTCCCAATCAAAGAACCCCTTCGGGGGTTGCCATCTCCTATGGCCGCGACGTATCGGCCGGTTTCCTGATCACCGTCGGGAAAAACGCGGTCGAAGGCAGGTATTGCGGGACGATCACAACCGCTCAGGAAAAAATTAAGGTCTGTGAAATTCCCCACGATACCGGATCGGGGGATGAGATACCTGCCTATTTTGAGGGCAACGGCGTCCGGTATCCCTGCATCTCACGGAACGGGAACAGGATCTCCATCGGCATCGATATCTTCAGGGAGACCGGGTACCTGTTATCCGGCCACCTGGATTCGGTACGGCCGGATCCCGGTCATCCCGGCGGACAGGAGATCGCATCCGTACCTGCCGTTGATTTTCTCGAGAACCTCCTGTTCAACGCGGTCCGTACCGGCTTTTGCACCCGGAAGATCCCGCTCGTCCAGAAATCGTTCTGGCCCGAAGGAAGACCGTTTGCGGTATGCCTGACGCATGATGTCGACGAGATCAAAAAGACGTACCAGTGGATCACCCGCCCCGCCCGTGCTCTCGTTCGGGGCGATTTTTCCGGCTTTCGGGATCAGATGGCGTCGCTGGTGCAGAAGATCCGGGGGAACGAGCCATATGTTACCTACGACGATCTTATCGGCATCGAACGTTCCCTGGGGGCGAGGTCCACCTATTTCATCCTGAAGGAGAGCGGACAGCCGGATTTCCATTCGATAAAATCCTGGTACCTCTACGGGAGGAACCGGAGCTTTCAGACCCCCGGGATGCAGGAGCTTATCAAAAACCTGCTCGCGAACGGGGACGAGGTCGCGATCCACGGATCCTATTTCTCGTACAATACCCCGGGTCTTCTCAATGCTGAAACAAGGGAACTTGAAACCTGCATCCACGATACCATCGTCGGAAACCGGCAGCATAATCTCAATCTCGAGATCCCGGAAACGTGGCAGATCCAGATCGATGCGGGACTGAAGTACGATACCACGCTCGGCTTTAAGGATACCATCGGTTTCCGGTGGGGGACTTCGTACCCGTTCTTCCCGAATACCGGCGAAGAACCGCTGCCGCTGCTGGAGATCCCTCTCATCATCATGGACATCTGTCTTGAACGGAACAGGAACCGGAAGAAGGACTGCCTCAGCATCGCCGACGAAGTTGAAAAATATCAGGGGGTCCTGACCCTCCTGTGGCACCCCCCGGTAATCAACACCCTGGAATACCCGGGGTTCAGGGACCTGTATATCGGATTGTGCGGGCACTGCAGGGAAAAGGGGGCCTGGATAACCGGGGCACGGGATATTTTTGAATGGGTATCGCTGCGGAACCGGCAGACATTTTCCTTCTCGTACGAGGATTCAGCCTGCACCATCCTGCCATCCCGCCCTGATTCCGGACTGTACTTCACCCTGTACCTCCCCCCGGGAACAACGGGGGTTATCCGTTCGGGAAATGCCAGGATCATCCGGAAGGATGGCGATTGTATCCATATCAAAACTGATAAACCGGAAGCTCATGATACCATCACCGTAGGAATCGCATGACCGTAGAGATCAGGATTGCCGGCAATGCCGATAAAGATGCATGGGATACCATCGTGAGCCAGTCTCCCCACGGGACCATTTTTCACCGGTGGGACTGGCTGAAAATCGCCCGGAACCATACAAATTTGCAGTTGTTCCCGGTTTTTGGCATGAAGGATGGGGAAGTAATCGGGATCTTTCCCCTGTTTTTCCAGAAACGGGGACCGGTCAGGATGGTCTTTTCCCCGCCGCCGCACTGCTCGATCTTTTACCTGGGACCTGTGCTGAAAGATAGCGACGCACGGACCCGGGAAAAACGCGAAACCAGGTATACCGGCTTCCAGCATGCCGTTGAATCCTTCATCACCGAAGACCTGAAGGCCAATTATGTCAGGATCTCCCTCTCTCCCGGCCTTGAGGACCCGCGCCCCTTTTTGTGGTCAGGGTACAAGGCGGATCCGGGTTTTGACTATGCGGTGGATCTTACCCGGGGTCTCGATGCCCTGTACAAAAGCATCGACAAACAGGACCGTTCCAGCCTGAGAAAAGCCAAAGAGAAAGGGATGACCTTTTCTCCGGGAACAAAAAAAGAGTGCGGGAAAATCCTCGACCTGATGCAGGATCGGTACATGAAACAGGGAAAATTTTTAACCGAACCAAAACAGTATTTTCTCGATATCTACGATGCATTCAGGGAAAACCTGGTGATAACGACCGTGACCGCGGACGGGGAGATAGTAACCGGATCCATCGATATCCTGGATCGGGATACCCTCTATGGGTGGGTCGGGAATCCCAAGCCGGTGGTCCCGATGAACCCGTCGCCGAATAATTTCCTTTTCTGGGAGACGATCCGGTATGCCTGTGAAACCGGATGTAAAACCTACACGACCATGAGCGCGGCGGGCAACAAAAAATTATACAAATATTATGCCGCACGATTCAATCCCGAACTCAGACTCCGGTATTCGCTGACAAGGAGAACCATGTTTTCCCGTCTCTTCGAACTGGGATATTTTTCTGTCGTGAGGCCCTTGCGGGCAGCCGTACACTACCGCCGGGATACCCGGGGGAGATGACTGACCATCCATGACGATTACCCTCAGGATTGCAGAGAATACGGATGCGGCAGAATGGAATTCGGTTGTCGTTC
>Ga0187786_10000504_pt1 | contig 10754 bp, 10 predicted proteins | sample 0815_BV2_10_20_M_FD_132449 | JGI IMG/M metagenome (GOLD analysis project Ga0187786, IMG submission 132449) | Tropical peat soil microbial communities from peatlands in Department of Meta, Colombia - 0815_BV2_10_20_MG | ecosystem: Environmental > Terrestrial > Soil > Wetlands > Peat | place...
AACGAGGAGGCGCTCGAGTGCCTGAACCGTGCCATCACCTGTAACCCGAGGAACGTTCAGGCCATCACTATGAAAGGGGATACCCTGGCATCCCTGGAGCGGAAAAAGGAAGCCCTGGAATGCTATGACCGGGCCCTCGCCATCTTTCCGGGATATCTTCTGGCTGAGGAGGGCAGAAAGCGGCTCCTTGCGGCCGGAGGCCTCCAGAAACCGCCTGTTGCAGCGCCGAATAAGGCTGCGGGTACGATTATGCCGGAACTTGCCACCGCCATCCGCAAGGGCCGGGAGCTGGTCCTTGCCGGGAAGAAGAGAGAGGCAGCAGCATGGTTTTCCGGCCTGATCGAAAAGAACCCTGCGTCCGACGTGCTCTGGGTGGAGAAAGGCGTTGCACTGGGTGCGGCGGTCCGGGTTGACACGCCCGGGGTACCGGGCGACGCCTTTCAGGGACGCACCCTGCGCCTGGAGATCCAGAATCCCGATGATGTCCGCGAGGCCATCCGGTGCTTTGACCGGGCGGCAGCGCTCAACCCCCGTTCCACCAGTGCCTGGATCCAGCGCGGGATGATCCTGTACGACATGCTGGACTTCGACGAGGCCCAGGCCAGTTTCGACCGGGCGCTCGCGATCGACCCGGGCTCCGTTCGGGCCCTGAAGGGTAAAGCGGTAACCTATGCCGAAGCCGGCCGGTTCGATGAAGCCATCCGCTTTTGTGACGAATGCCTCCGGCTGGACAGTTCCCTTGAGGAAGTGCGCCGCCTGAAAGAAAAATACACTGCTGAGCAGGGAAAACCCGGGACCGGACAGGTCCACCAGGGGATCTCGTTCAAAAAGCAGTTCCCGGAACCTGTAAAAAAAACGGTGCAACCCCCCGCGCCGGCAACGGCTGCCGGTGCATCCGGATCGGATCCCGAGGAGTTCCACCGGCGTTTTGCCCTGTGCTGCGTACCGGACGGGAAGGGGAAACTGTCGGTCAGCATGGACCAGGTCATGGCCCTTGTGAGAGAGAACCCCGGCCATGCCCGCCGATATATCACCCGGTGCTGTTCGGACCCGGCAACGCCGTTGAAAGCCCTCCAGATGATCGCCTTCCTCGGCATAGCCCTCCAGATCCAGTGCAACGATCCCGGCCCGCTTGCCGCGATCACGAAACGGGCACACGAGCTTGGCGGGAAGTGAAATAACGGAGGAGCAAAACAACGCCATGACCTGCACAGATGGCGCCGGGGTCTCCCGGCCTCCTCTCTGGAAGTTCGACATGCACGTCCATTCGGTGTACTCCGGGGACTCCCTCAACGAACCGCGGGACATCGTGCAGAGTTTCGAGAGGACCGGTATCATCCCGCTCGTATGCGATCACAACCGGACCGCGGGGTCCGAGGTGGTCTGCCACGAGCTGCGGGAGATCGACCCGGCCCTCCCCGTGATCCTGGCCGAGGAGATCATGACGCAGCAGGGAGAGATCGTCGGCCTTTTCCTCACGGAGATGGTGCCGGGGTTCCTCGATATCATGGATACCCTCGACCTCATCCACGGCCAGGGCGGGCTTGCGCTCGTGCCGCACCCGTTCTGTTTCTTCCGGGGCTGCACGCTCTGGGAGGACTTCCGCAACGAAGTGGCAGCGCAGATCGATATCGTGGAAGGGTTCAACGGGCGTGTTGTGTACCCGAAGGATAACGCGGCCGCCCGGGAGTTCGCTGCGCGGAATGGCAAGCCGATCTCGGTCGGTTCCGATTCCCACCGCCCCGAAGACCTGGGCAGATATTACCTCGAGCTGGAGCCGTTTGGTTCGCCGGAAGGGCTCATGAGGTCCCTCGGTGCAAAGACTGTGCGGTACCCGGTGATGGAACGGCAGGATGACAGCGGTTGAAGGCATGGCCCCCCCGCACGCTGCGGGGGATAGCGGTGATAACCGCCCGTCACAATGATAATGCAGGATAACCAACGTGGAAACATCAGGAGGAACAATGGCCGGACTGTCAGCCGGGGCGAGCCTGGCATGGAAGATCGCTGCGTTCGAGGCCCTGCAGGCCCGCGCTGAGCTCATCGGGAGGGAGCACCTGCTCATCGGCCTCTTCAGCCTGGAGAAGGTGCTCTCGACAGAGGACTTCAGGAAGCACCCGCAGGACGCCCGGACCGTGCTGGCGGAGCGCGACGCCCTCGATTACCTGCTCCGGCACTCCGGGCAGGACGCTGCGGCGCTCCGGCGGCAGCTGCGCAGGGCCCTTGTCCGGGGGGATGCGGCCGGGAAAAAGGGGACCATGCACCGGAGCCCCTCCTGCCGCAGGGTCTTTGAACGGGCCGGGGAACTGGCTGGAAAAGGGACGGCGGGCTGCGTGCAGCTGTTCCACGCGATCCTCGAGGATCCCGGCCCGGTGATCCTCAAAGCCCTCGACCGCGACTTCACGCACGGCGGGAAGGGAGGCGGCGCCGGCCCCCTCACGGCCCGGATGAGCCGGTCCATCGGGACATTGCGGGAGGAAGCGGCAAGGAAGGAGGAACTGAAGGAAGGGGTCGAAGGTTCCCGGCGTACGCTCTCCTCGCTCCAGCGGGATTCGGGGGAGTACCGGCACCTGGCGCATGAGCTGAAAAAAAAGACCCTGATGCTCGCCGGCACCTGCCTCGAGTTCGGCGATTGTGCCGGCCTGGTCTTCGCTCTCGAGGGGCTGGTTTCGGATGCAGGGGCGTGCCGTGACGAGCTCGTGGCGATCATCGCCCAGCTCAGGTTCCTGGGGGCCGAGGGCATCAGCATGCAGGAGTCGTCGAAGAACAGGATCCGCGGGCTCCTTGGTACGATAGAGCAGCAGGGAAGGGGAAAATTGTCATGACCGAATTGTCCCCCGCCGCGGCCCTCGCCATGAGGATCGCCGCCCATGAGGCGAGAACGGCCGGAGCGGAGTTCGTGGATACGGAGCATCTCCTCATCGGCATCCTCAGCCTTGACAAGGCCAGGAAGAAGGAGCAGGAGAGGAAGACCGCAACGCCCGGCCTTGCAAAGGAGCACGACGCAGTCTTCTGCCTTCTTGCGATCACCGGCCTCGATGCAACGGTCCTGCGCCGGCTGCTGCGGAAGGCGGCCGGCAGGGGCAGCAGGGAACCGGGAGATCCGATCCTCCACCGGAGCCCCGGCTGCAAAAAAATATTTGCACGCGCTGCGGTGCTTGCGGAAGCGAAGCCCGCGGGCTGCATCCACCTCTTTTCCGCCATCATGGAGAACCCCGGAACAGTGATCGCGGGCGTCCTGGCAGAAAGCCGGAGCTGCCGTGCCGCCAACCGCGTGACCGATCTTTTCCTCCCGTCGGGAGCCGCGGTCCCGCTGGCCAGCCGCATCAGGAGCGGGCCGTTTGACCTGGGGACGGAGCTCGAGAACAGCATTGCAGAGACCCGGGAACTTCTGGGGCTGCTTCCGGTCTCCTCACGGGAATACCCGCTTGTCAGGGATGCCCTCATCCGGCAGCAGGTCAGCCTGGCGCTCCTCTGCCTTGACACCGGCGACCGTGCCGGGCTCGTCTCCGCGCTGCAGGGGCTTTCAGGAGACACCGGCGATCCGGGAGGCCGGCTTGCTGCTGCCTCGCGGGATGCCGGAACCCCGGAGATCGGTCATTCCGGCATCCCGGAGGCCGTGAGGGGACGCATTCGTTCGCTCCTTCACGGTGTCGGAAACGCTGCCGGGGAGTGAGGGGCACACGGGCCCGGCGCCCTGCCGTCCCTTTTTTCAGATTCTGTCATTCAGGCGAACCCATAAATAACGGGATTGCCGAAGGATCGGCCGGTGAAAAGCAATGCCATCGTTTGTCTGTAAGGATCTGGGCATGGACTGCCCGTTCACGGCCAGCGCGCCGACGGAAGCCGAACTGATGAAGAAGATCGCCGATCATGCAAAAGCCGTGCACAAGATCGACCCCGTGCCGCCCGATCTTGCGGCAAAGATCAAAAAGGTCATCAAAAAATAACCACCCGGGCATAATCCTGCCGGGGAGCTGACCGTACGGTATGGTCTGCCACCGGCCACGGGGCGGAATCCGTGGTGCAGGGGAGATCCGCCTGTCCCGCCGGCCCCCGGCCCGCGCTGCCACGGCGAGAGGGGGAGGCGTGCATATCGGGACGGTTATCATGTTCCTTCCGTTCGCGGCGTGATCCCCGGAATATGATCATTCCGCTTGCAAAACGGGCAGATCAGGTAATATCCCGGAAGCAGCGTTTTCCCGGCACCCTGTCCACCGGGACACAGCCGGACTCTCCCCCGAAAATCACTTCATAAATTTTATTGCATCCTTCTTCTGTACCGGTCACGTGTGAACCGGTATGCCTGATCGCCGTCTCCTTCTCCTCCTCCTCTTCGTCCTCGTTCTGCTCTCAGCTGCAGCGGGGGCCTCGTACATCCAGCCGACAACAACCGCCACGACCTCCCCTCCGGTACGGATCGTTACCGTGGTACTCACCACGGCCCCGCCCCCGGGCGGGCTCGCCGTCACGAGCACTCCTGCGGGCGCAGCGGTGTACCTCAACGGGGTGAAGAAAGGGACGACCCCCCTCACGGTCCAGCCCCTTGCTGCCGGGTCGTACGACCTCCGCGTGACGCTCGACGGGTACCGGGATTATACTTCCCCGGTGACGATCACGAGCGGGACCGAAAGAAGGGATGTCGTCCTCGTACCGGTGACAAAGGCGACGACGGCGACACCCGCCCCCTCGGCAGCGGTGCCGATCCGGATCGTCACTCCCGCTCCGGTCCCCGTGCAGAAGGTCCCGCCGGTCAACCTCACGGCAGAGTTCCGGTTCCCGCAACCGGTCTCGATCCTGCCCCTCAACATCAGCGTCAACGGCCATACCAAGACCCCGCACCTCTCCACCCTCTCCCCGTACTTCAGCTACCAGCTCGGGGCGGGCCGGGGAGCGACGATCCCTCCCGACATCAAGACAACTCCCACGTCGTACATCGAGGTCGACAGTTACAATGTCTACCTCCCGCAGTCCCACCTCATGAGCGGTGCCGAGATGGCGCTCGACCCGGTCTGGGGCGACAACGACACCGTGTACATCGAAACCACGGACCGGTTCTCCAACAACACGAACTTCCGCTGGATCGGGCTCCGGAAGGATCTCACCGGGTTCTACCAGGTCTCGCGGTTCCCCTTCGATTCCAATGCCTCGCACTGGCAGAACGAGTATGTCCCGGGCCTCGTGGTCTCCGGGCCGGTGAAGGATGTGCACGTGGACAGCGACGGCTTCCACTACTTCAGCCTCAACTTCGCGCCCATCGCCAACCATAACCCCTCCTCCCCGCCGTTCTACACCGGGGTTGCGAAGCTCCAGCAGACCGTGCCGGGCAAGGGGAAGCCGATGGGGGTCGTGAAGGTCCCGGTCATCAACCTCGGCATCTGGACGGCGAAGACGAAGATCGGGGGGCTCACGCTCCCGGTACCCGCAGCCGTCTCGTTCCTGCCGGCCGGCGAGCTCACCGAGTCCGAGCTCGGGAACCCCAACGGGGACATGATCCTGAGCGAGATGACGGATGTGAATCCCACGGCAACCTTCACGGAGGCGGCGATCGCCGGACTCCCGAAGCAGTTTTACGTGCGGGTGGTGCCCATGAACCCGGACGGTTCTGCCGGCATCCCCACGATCCCGGTCACCGTCACGGTCCTCCGGCCGGATGCCTGCCCGCCCAGTCCCCCGCCCGGTACCGAGAATGACGTCTTCATAAAACCCCCGTCGGGGACCGTTGCCTCGTTCTATCTCACCTCGTTCGTTCCCGACTGGATCCACACGGACGACACGGGAGCGCTGGTCTTCCGGGCGTACTTCGTCACCGTTGCGCCGAACCCGGCCTGCTCGGCACCGAAGTCCGGCAACTCCCTGATCGACGACCTGAACTCCCAGAGCTGTGCCCAGACCGGCGGGAGCGTGCCCGGGTATCACTTCTATGCGGACCCGGTGGAGAAGCACTGGTACGATACGGTCTGGGACATCATCACGGGCATCTTCGGCGCATTCGCGCAGGTCATCCACGCGGTATCTTCTGCATGGAACGAGATCCAGAACATCGTTGCCGATATCACCGCCCGGTACATCTCCGCCGTTGTCCTGCTCGGGCTGTACCACTGCGAGGACCACCCGGCGTGCGTTGACGTGATCCACACCGCTGACTCCGCCGCGCTTGCCGCGCTCGGCGTACCTCCTACAATCCCCGATATCTCCGACATGGAGAGTATGGGGGCCGACTACATGGCCCGGATCGCGGCCGAGGAGGTAGGCGCGGACGGGATCCTGGATACAGCCGGGGATGTCTATGACAACCTGCCCGATGATGTGAAATCGAAAATCAAGGGTGGCGCGAATGATATCGGGAAAGGAATAACCGACAACCTGGTGTCCCAGACAGGATCCACCACATCGGCAGCCGCCGGAAACTTCTACATCCCCGACCCGCTGTATTACCAGCCGCACCCGGCCATGGCGATGGTGAAGGTCTTCAACCCCAACGGCGAGCCCACGGACCCCGTGGACATGAGTGTTACGGATTCCGCAGGCCTCTTCCGGCAGTCGCAGTCGTACTACATCCCGGCATTGAAACCGGGCGACTCGACCGTGGTCCCGGTCGTTCTCGAGGAGGATTACACGAAGGTGTATACCCCTGACTGCAACGACCACCAGTGGTGGGAGGAATGCGGCGACATCTGCGTGCCCTGCTTCTGGAACAACTGGTACGGCGGCATCATCGACTCGTCGAAGAACGGCGGGGACACCTTCAATGTCGCGTTCTCTGCAAAGAAGGGCGGGTACCCGACGGGCGGCCTCACCCCCTCGACGTCGGGGAAGGTCCTCGTGAGCCAGAACATCATCACCCTCACCGCCCAGGGGAAGTCCTGCGGCACCTACAACACAAAGACCGTGCTGAAGTACCCCGACGGGTGGCAGATGCAGCTGAACGGCCAGACCCAGGACCTCTGGAGCCAGTGCTGGCTGAAGTACAGCTTCACCGAGGGCGCAAAGGGGCGGCTGATCGGCGGATAAAATTCTTTTTTTTCGTCACGTCCGCGTATGCACGGTACACGTCGCGGGCGACGGGGTTTCCGTCGGGAACCCGGTCTGATGCAGGCCCTGGGGCGTTGCCGGATTTTCACAGTCCGCATACAACAGCGCCTGCTCCGTGCCATCGGCAAATTCCGCGACAACCGTTATGGTGCTGTATCCCTGGAAATCCCCGGTAAATACCAGGCGCGATCCAACATCGAGGGGAATGTCCCCACCCGCCTGACCAACGGACTTTTTCTGATTCACATCCGCGTTGTTGAGGACCGTAACCGTCATCCCCCGAACCTGGGAAGCATCCGGTCCGCCATCATAGGTCACCGCGATCGTGTACGGGTCTGCCTGCCGGAGGGTGGCCGAGACGGACCGGACATGGGCCGCCCGGGACGGGTCGAAATAGCTGCCCGGCCCGGTGCCCGGGGGAAGCAGGCTGACATGGTCATGGTAACAGATGTATCCCACGTGGATGACCACCAGGAGAACCGCCAGGTACGCAACATGCTTCTTCCCGTTCGCCTGGGGAGGCCGGGAAGGTACCGGCGGGATATACCAACCGTTCCGGGACGGTGCGGTTCCTTCCGCTCCACCGCCGTTGCTTTCCGCTCCCGGACAATCATCCTGGACCGGCGGCCCTGCCATAGTACTTTTTCGGAAGAATGGCAAATATATTTACCTCATTATCCCGGAAACCGGAAAGGGATGGGGAACCAGGCCGGCGATCGCCGGATCCGTTTTTTTAAGCCAGGGTCCGGGAGGGGATGATCGCCACCAGGGACAGGAAGGAACAGCACGGGGATACGAAAGTCTTTTTGTTGTCGGCATTGATGTTAGAAAGGATGAGAAGATATTCCGCTCTTGTTCTCGTGATGGCGGTCCTGCTGACCGCGGGTTGCGTGGAGGAACCCGCACCGGCAAATGCGACTGCCGGTCTTACGACACCTGCCACATCAGTTCCGCCGGGCGGAGGAGCGTCCGTGACCGGCACGCCCACCCCGGTGCCGACCCCGCCGCCGGAAGCGATGGCATTTATCTCCGGCATCACGTGCGGAATGGGTGACAAACTGAACCAGATCTATCACTGCAGCGGCGATATCAGGATACGGAGCATTGGATCGTACGATGCCGTCCAGGTCATCACGGTTTTTTCGGACAAGAATACCTTCCGCTCCAATATCGTATCGCTCGGCGGCACCGAGGCGATATCCAAGCAGTTCGTGTACTTCCCGGATGCCAAGTACCAGGGCGAGACCCCGACGTACTTTGTGCGACTGGATGACAAGGTGTACCCGGTGGTCTGGAACGGCGGCATGGGCACGGCCCTCTCGAATACGCCGGGTGCCGAAGGGATCGAGATCAGGTAACCCGTGCGGCGCCGTTCCGGCACTTTTTTTGTGCTCTGGAGAAATCGTTCGGGGGTCCCTCTGTGGGAACTTGTGAGGGTGACCCCCTCTCTCCCCCAGAGGGGGAGGCAGCATGCGGGGGCAGGCCCCCTTGACCCCCGTTCGAAATTCTTGTATCTGAGATCCCGGTCTACGGCCATGCTCCACGGGGCGAGCCCCGATGAGGCGGCGAGCACCCGTGGCCTCATCCCTAATCGCGACATTAATTGCTCAAAGCATTTCTCCAGAGCATTTTTTCAGGCTCTTCCGCGCCCGGGCGCGGAGCGTTTCAGGTCCCCGTCTTCTCCGTCACCCGTGGGAGATCTCCCAGAGGTACAGCGAGGCTGTCGAGCCGTACGGCGCATAGCGTTTGCGGTACCGGTCGAATGCGGCCCGGTCGATCACAGCCCTGCCGTACAACCGCGCCATGCCCCGGCGGATCGCGAAGTCGCCGAAGCTCACCACGTCCGGTCGCTGCATCGAGAAGATCAGGAGCATCTCGGCGGTCCAGACGCCCACACCCTCCAGCGCCGTGAGCCGTTCGATCACGGCGTCGTCGGGGAGCGTTGCGAGTGCAGCAAGGTCGGGATCCCCTCGTGCGACCGCGTCGCCGATGCCCTTGATGTACGCAGCCTTGCGCATCGACATCCCGCACTGCCGGATCTCCTCCGCGGTTGCGGCCGCGATCGTCCGGGGGGTGATGGGGGAGAAGCGCTCTGCCATCCGGGCCCGGACCGTCTCCGCGGCTTTCGCCGAGATCTGCTGGCTTGCCACGCCCGAAATGAGGGCAGCGAAAAGATCGGGCTGGACCTCGCGCCCGATCATCCCGATTTCGTCAATGGCCCGGCCGAGCTTTTTATCCCGCCTCTTCAGGTGATCGATCTCCGTGCTGCCGTACCGGAACGTGCCCACGATCTGGCTCCCGGGTACCCATGGGTGCGGCTGCACTTCAAGCGATTGATCCCGGCGTACCGCCGGCCGGGCTGTCAGCATCCCAATGTATATCCCTGTCCGCCCCGCATCGTGTCCCATGGCAAACATCGCGTACTTCGAGATACCGGCTGACAATGTCGACCGCGCAAAGCACTTCTACCACAACCTCCTCGGCTGGAAGATCGGGCCGACAACGATGCCGACGGACCCGGCGAAATTTGCCGCCATGCAGTACCAGGATGTCAGTACCGGCGGCGCTGAAGAAGGAACGCTGAACATGGGCGGGATGTACCGGCGCCAGATGACGGAAGGGATCGTGGCCTACGTGCTGGTCGGGGATCTCGATACGATCCTTGCCAAGGTGGAAAAGCTGGGCGGGAAGATCGCGGTCCCGAAGATGGAGATCAAGGGGGTCGGCTGGACCGCGATCATCCAGGATCCCGAAGGCAACACGATCGGGCTCTGGAAGAAGGGAATGCGGTAACGTTGCGGAAATGTGCGGCGGAACGTCATGGTCCTTTCGTGCCGCCGCGTGCCTGCGTGCAGCCCGGGGAGGAGCAAAAAGCCCTAGTTCCGCACAATCGCCTGCAGCATCGGGTAGATCTCCCAGCGGAACCCCCGCCCGGAAAGGACGGTCGGGTCGCAGGCGACGATGGACCGGACCTCGTCTCCGGAACCCGCCTCGAAGACGGCAAGGCCCCACGGGCCCGCCGGATCCTGGACCGGGCCCATGACGATAATGGTCCCCGATTCACCGTACTGCCGGAGGTATGCGCCGTGGGCGAGCATCACCTGCCGCTCCTCAGCATCCATGTCGGCGGTGAATGTCGGGCGGGGAGGAACCAGTTTTGCGAAGAAGTGCCGCTTTTCCATGCCAGTCCTTCGGCAGCCGTAGACAAAAATTTCGCGATGGGGAAGACGCCGGATGTACGTTCCCGGGGCTCCTGGATTTTTCCGCGCCGGGGATAAAGAAGAACGTTTCCGCGGTCTCCGATTCCTGTGTCGAAGATTCCTGGTGAAACGGACATGCAGGATCGTTCCCACCCGGGACATGAACATTGGAAACCATGAGGGCTCCCCGCCTGCAGGGCCGCTCCGCGGCACGGCGGGGCCGGAGCAGGGCCGGGAAAACCGGTATTGATCCTGCCACGGGGCGCCCTTCGGGGCGGCGGGTGTTCATCATAACCGGGGATATGGGGATACCAGCCCCCGTTACCATAACACGAGCAGTATTCATGGAGTATCTTTTCCTCATCCTCCTGGCGCCGCTCGCGATCCCCTCTCCGCCGTGGCATTCCTCAGGGCATGATCGTACTGAATTACCGGGATCCGGGGTTTTAGAAGGTAATACGGAGGAATCACCTGCGCCCTCGCCTCCTGCGGGGGCAGGGCTGGCGCAAGGGGGGCAAT
>Ga0187786_10000505_pt1 | contig 10743 bp, 5 predicted proteins | sample 0815_BV2_10_20_M_FD_132449 | JGI IMG/M metagenome (GOLD analysis project Ga0187786, IMG submission 132449) | Tropical peat soil microbial communities from peatlands in Department of Meta, Colombia - 0815_BV2_10_20_MG | ecosystem: Environmental > Terrestrial > Soil > Wetlands > Peat | place...
AAGATTTGCCCGCAGCAGGCAATTGAAGTCAGAGCCTATCAGGACTTCGCACCGCTCGGAGCCAATGTCATTCCGATGCGCGGTACTGACTCCATCATGTGGACCGTCAAGTTCCGCAATGGTTCCCTGAAGCGTTACAAATTCCCGATCCGCCTGACCGCTGAAGGCTCCAATAATGCCGATAATATTTTTGCAGGTCTGCCGGAACCGAATTTCGACGACCTCAAGAAGTCGGGCTTCTTCAATGGCCCGGCGAAAGCTGAATAAGGAAAGGAGGATCATATAAATGGAGAAAGAAACTTGTACGTTTTCATTTTGCCAGAAGCCGGAAGTTGTAGAAGTTGAAGCCGATCTGCTTCTGATCGGTGGCGGTATGGCATGTTGCGGCTCGGCGTATGAAGCAGCCCGTTATGCCACGCCGAAAGGCCTGAAAGTCGTCATGGTCGACAAGGCAGCTGCTGACAGAAGCGGCGCGGTCGCCATGGGTCTTTCCGCAATCAACACCTACCTCGGAGAAAACAAGGTTGCCGACTACGTTAAGTATGTCCGCGGCGACCTGATGGGCATCATCCGTGAAGACCTGGTTGCCGACCTCGGCGCCCATGTCGACAATTCGGTCCACCTTTTCGAGCAGTGGGGCCTCCCGATCTGGAAGAAGGGCGATGACGGATTTTCGCTCGACGGTTTCCAGGCCCGCGACGAGGGTAAGGCACTTTTGAAGGACGGCGGCGTGCCGGTCCGCTCCGGAAAGTGGCAGATCATGATCAACGGCGAATCCTACAAGGTCGTCGTTGCAGAGGCAGCAAAGGCAGCCCTCGAGTACAACAGAAAAGCGACCGGCATGGCTCAGAACCTGTACGAGCGCGTTTTCTGCGTGAAGGCATACAAGGACGCCAATGATCCGAACAGAATCGCAGCAGTTGCCGGCTTCAGCGTCCGTGAGAACAAGATTTACATCTTCAAGGGCAAGGCTATCATCAACGCAGCAGGCGGCGCGGTCAACTGCTTCCGTCCGCGGTCGATTGCTGAAGGCCAGGGCCGCGCATGGTATCCGGTATGGAACTCCGGCTCCGGTTATGCACTTGGCCTCCAGGCCGGCGCAGAACTGACCATGATGGAAAACCGCTTCGTACCGGCCCGCTTCAAGGACGGTTACGGCCCGGTCGGCGCATGGTTCCTCTTCTTCAAGGCTCAGGCCCGCAACGCAGCCGGCGAAGACTATTGCACCGGTGAGAACTTCGAAGCAACGAAGAAGCTCTATAGCCCGTATGCCGAGAAGATGGGCACCGCTATCCGCAACCACATGATGATGATGGACATGAAGGCCGGCAAAGGCCCGATCTGGATGAACACCCATCATGCAATGGACGCGATCAACAAGACCTTCGTCGAGAAGTTCGGCGAAAAAGATGCACAGAAGAAGATCAAACACCTCGAAGCAGAGGCATGGGAAGACTTCCTCGATATGGCAATCGGTCAGGCAGGCCTCTGGGCTTCCAAGAACGTTGAGCCGAACAAGGAGCCGTCCGAAATCATGCCGACCGAGCCGTATCTCCTCGGTTCTCATGCAGGTTGTGCAGGCTTCTGGGTCAGCGGACCGGGCAACATTCCGGGCGCGCCGAAGGAGTGGTTCTGGGGCTACAACAGAATGTCGACCGTGAAGGGCCTCTTCATGGCGGGCGACGTTGTCGGCGCATCCGGCCACAAGTTCTCCTCCGGTTCCCACGCAGAAGGCCGCCTTGCAGCAAAGGCTGCCCTCGCCCTGATTCTTGATGAGCCGAATTTCAAGCCGGCAATCAAGGAAACCCCTGATTCCATCGCGGCCGAGCTCTATCTGCCGTTTGAGGTCTACGAGAAGTATAAAACCTACTCGACCGACCCGCTTACCAACCCGTACTACATCCGTCCGAAGATGCTCCAGGCGCGCATGCAGAAGATCGCCGACGAGTACTTTGGCGGTTGCGCAACCTGGTACATGACCTCCAAGACTCTGCTTGATGAGGGTCTGAAGCTGCTCGGAATGCTCAAAGAAGACGCCAACAAGATGGCGGCCTCTAACCTCCATGAGCTGCTCCGCTGCTGGGAGAACTACCACCGCATTCTGTCGGTCGAGGCACATGCCCGCCACATCCTGTTCCGCGAAGAGACCCGGTATCCGGGCTACTACTATCGTGGCGACTTCCTCCCGATCGACGATACGAACTGGAAATGCTTCGTCAACTCTACCTACGATGCGGCAACCGACACCTATTCTCTGAAGAAGGTTCCGTACGTGGAGATCTTTGCGTAAGATGAGTCTTTTGAGAGAGGGGCGCAAGCCCCTCTCTTTCTTTCTCCGAATGCGTATACCAGGTGCCGCCGTCCGGCGGTTCGTGGTGTATGCATTACCTGTCTGAACATAACGCTATAGAGGAGGATGAGCATGCAAACCAGTGAGAAGCCCGGACGCATCCTGGTAATCGGCGGCGGCTTCAGCGGCCTGACGACCGCAGTCGATGCGGCGGAGTCAGGGGCTGAAGTGATAATCGTCGAGAAGAGCCCTTATTTAGGCGGGAGGGTTGCCCAGCTGAACAAGTACTTCCCGAAGATGTGCCCGCCGCTCTGCGGCCTGGAGATCAATTTCCGGCGCATCAAGACTAACCCGAAGGTAACATTCCACACGATGGCTGAGGTCGTTTCAGTAGCAGGCGGTCCGGGGAACTATGATGTCACCGTCCAGATCAGCCCCCGGTATGTCAACGATAAGTGCGTGGCCTGCAACGCCTGTGCTGAGGCCTGTCCGGCAACCCGCTCCAATGAGTTCAATTTCGGGCTGGACACGACCAAGGCTGCCTATCTTCCGTTCAACCAGGCCTTTCCTCAGCAGTACGTGATCGACTCCCACGCCTGTAAAAAGGATTGCGGAACCGCTTGCAAGGAAGCGTGCAAATACGATGCAATCGATCTTGAGATGAAGCCGGCGACCATCAATGTGAAAGTGGACAGCATCGTGGTCGCTACCGGATGGAATCCTTACGATGCCGACAAGATTGAGACGCTCGGTTCCGGCAAGGTGCCGAATGTTATTACAAATATGCAGATGGAGCGTCTTGCGGCAGTTAACGGGCCGACAGCAGGGAAGATTCAGCGTCCGACCGACGGCAAGCCGGTCCAGAAAATAGCCTTTGTACAGTGCGCCGGTAGCCGTGACGAGAACCATCTCGCCTTTTGTTCCTACATCTGTTGCATGGCGTCGCTGAAGCAGACGCTTTACGTCCGCGAACAGAATCCCGAAGCCGAAGTCTCCATTTTCTATATCGATATGCGCACGCCCGGCCGGTACGAGAAGTTCCTGAATCAGGTGCAGGCCGATCCGAAGGTGTCCTTCATTAAAGGCAAGGTCGCAAAGATACAGAAGACGAAGACCGGCGATGTTGTCGTGACTGCGGAAGACATGCTGACAGGAGATAAAGTCGAGAAGACTTTCGATATGGTTGTTCTTGCCACCGGCATGGAGCCGGCAGGAGCCTCCAAGGGGATTCCCGGCGTTAATTACGTTGAAGGCTTTGCTGCCGCGGCAGCGGGAATCATCCCGACCGGTTGCAGCAGAAACCCGATGGATGTCTCGAAGTCTGCGCAGGACGCGACAAGTGCTGCGCTCAAGGCCATCCAGGCCGGGAAGGGGAGGTAATCATCGATGGAAAAGAAAATTGCGCTCTATTTGTGTAAGGGCTGTTCAATCGGTGAAGCTGTCAAAACCGAAAAAGTGGAGAATCTGGCTAAGAATAAATACAAGGCCGCCGTCGTAAAGAGCAGTGACGCGCTTTGCGGTGAGGAAGGCCTTGCGATGATTAAGGCCGACATCGCTGCGGAAGGCGTCAACGCCCTCGTGCTTGCCGCATGCTCGGGCCGCGTCAAGTATGCCGAATTTGATTTTCCGGGATGCTTGGTTGAGCGCGTGCCGGTTCGCGAACTCGCGGTCTGGACGCAGGAGAAGTCCGATGCACAGCTTGCCTTTGAAGACTATATACAGATGGGTCTCATCAAGATGCAGAAGAGCGACATGCCGGAACCAACTCTTATGGAGACCGTCAAGGACCTGCTGGTCATCGGCGGAGGTGTTACGGGCATGAATGCGGCACTTCAGGCGGCCGGGTCCGGCTACAAGGTTTTCCTGGTAGAGAAAGAGGCTGCCCTCGGCGGCTTTGCGGCAAAGATGTACAAGAAGATTCCGACGGAACTTCCTTATCGCGAGCCGCTGATTGTCGATACCGCGCTTGAGCCGACGATAAAGGCGGTCGAAAGCAACCCAAACATCAAGGTATTCAAGTCTGCCAACGTGGAGAAAATAGAAGGACAGCCGGGAGCCTTCGATGCGAAGATTGCCGTCAACGGTTCGAGCGAATCGGTCAAGGTCGGGGCGGTTATTCTTGCAGCCGGATGGAAGCCGTATGACGCCACGAAACTCGGACATCTCGGCTACGGCAAGTCAAAAGATGTGGTAACCCAGGTCGAATTCGAAGAGATCGCGAAGAAAGGCGCCATAACACGGCCTTCCGACGGAAAGCCCGCCAAGAAGGTCGCCTTCATCCAGTGCGCGGGGCAGCGCGATGCCAATCATCTGCCTTACTGCTCGGCAATGTGCTGCGCAACGTCTCTCAAACAGGCCAAGTATGTACGCCAGGATCCCGATGCTGTTGCCATGATTCTTTATAAGGATATGCGGACACCGGGGCGCACGGAATATTATTACAAGGAAGCGCAGAACGATGCGGGCGTCATGCTGACGAAGGCCGAAGTAAGCGGCGTCAGCGTCGGAGATAACGGCAAGCTTTACGTGAATATGACCGATTCATTGCTCGGTTCCGGCGTGAAGCTGGAGGCCGATATGGTTGTTCTGGCCACCGGTATGGTTCCGGCCACTGCGGACGACCCGATTCTCAATCTTGACTATCGGCAGGGGCCGGGGCTGCCCGAGCTGGAGCTCTTTAACGGATTCGCGGATTCCAATTACATCTGCTTCCAGTATGAAACCCGCAGGACCGGCATTTACGCGGCGGGCGCGGTACGTCAGCCGATGAACATGACCGAGGCGCAGGAAGATGCAACAGGAGCGGCATTGAAGGCGATTCAGTCGGTCGAGCATGTTGCGGTCGGTATGGCCGTTCATCCCCGCGCATGGGACCTGACCTTCCCGGATCCGATGATGACCCGTTGTACGGCATGCAAGCGCTGTACTGAAGAATGCCCGTTCGGCGCGATTGATGAAGATGAAAAAGGCACGCCGTTCTACAAGCCTGGCCGCTGTCGCCGCTGCGGAACCTGCATGGGTGCCTGTCCGGAGCGCATCGTCTCGTTTAAGGATTTCCATGTCGATATGATCGGCTCAATGATGAAGTCCACCTCGATTCCCGATGATGAGGATGAGCCGCGCGTATTTGTTGTTGCGTGCGAAAACGATGCGTATCCGGCCATCGACACGCTGGCGCTCCAGAAGATGAAGATTGATCCTGCCGTCCGCATCGTCACATTGCGGTGTCTCGGTTCCATGAACCTCGTCTGGATAGCCGACTCCTTCTCCAGAGGCGTCGACGGAATGCTCCTGATGGGCTGTAAGTTCGGCGAAAATTACCAGTGCCACTTTGCGAAAGGCAGCGAACTGGCTAACTATCGTCTCGGCAAGGTTCAGGAAACCCTGGACCGCTTGCAGCTTGAGTCTGATCGTATAAAACTTATGGAAGTTGCCATCGACGAGTACGGGAAAGTGCCGCAGATGATAGCGGACTTTGTAGATAAGATTAAAGAGATCGGCCCGAATCCGTTCAAGGGCATGTAGGAGGCGAAATAATGTCAGATCAGATCTTGCAGCCTGACCTTGAATTTACGAAAAAAATAATCGCTGCGGGCGGCGATTCGCTCAAGAAGTGCTACCAGTGTTCCACCTGTACTGTCGTGTGCGATGTGACGCCTGGAAGCAAGCCGTTCCCGCGCAAGGAAATGCTCTATGCACAGTGGGGCCTGAAGGACAAGCTTCTGGCGAGCCCTGATGTGTGGCTTTGTCACCAGTGCAGCGACTGCACGGCCTATTGTCCGCGCGGCGCCAAGCCGGGAGAAGTGCTCGGCGCGGTCCGCAAGATGACCATCGAGGAGTATGCCCCCATTCCGGCGCTTGCCCGCATGGTAAATGACAGCAAATTCCTGCTGATCCTCTTTGCGATTCCGGCAGTTATTTTTATGCTGGAGCTTTTCTTTCAGGGACATCTGACGAACGGCATTCCGCGCATCCCGAACGGGCAGCTTGTTTCATTCTCGCTGATGTTCCCGCCGACGCTGTTTGTCGATACCATCTTTGTCCCAACAGCCATCTTTGCGGCGATATGTTTTTATCTTGGCGTGAAGAAGTATTGGCTCGCAATGGCTGCCAATACCCCGATTCCGCCGAAGGGCGACGCAATGGGCAGCATTATCGAGACGATTAGAGATATCCTCACGCACTCGACTTTTGAGAAGTGCAATGTCGCAAAAGACCGTTCCATCGCCCATAAACTGGTCTTCTATTCCTTCATCGGCCTTGCTCTGACAACGTCGATTGCCGTGCTCTATCTCTATGTATTCAAATGGTCCGGTCCGTATCCGCAGACGAATATCATCAAGTGGATCGGCAACGTCAGCGGCATAGCGCTACTGATCGGCATCACGATGGTTATCATGAACCGCATGAAGAACAAGGAGAAGGCAGGGCTCGGCAGCTATTTCGACTGGTTTTTCATCTCCGTTGTCTATGGGGTTGCGCTGACCGGCATGCTGGCCCAGCTTCTGCGCTTGGGGAATATCGCCATATTGGCGTATCCGATGTATTTCGCGCATCTCATCTTCATCTTCGTGCTCTTCGCCTACGCCCCGTTCTCGAAGATGGCGCACATGGTTTACCGCACGACAGCGTTGGTGTTTGCGCGCTATGCTCGGCGGGATAAATAAAAAGCAGTTTGGCGCCGCTGCCTTTATGCGCGGCAAAAGGCTTACAAGGAGGTGAGAGCAGAGAAGAAAGCAGTCTGGCTGGAGGATGTTGTTCTCGTACTTGTAAAAGCAGTGAGTAAACAAAGGAGGAAAAGAAAAGCATGAGTATGATACTTATTTTTGCCCTTGCATGCGGTGCACTTGCAGTTGTTTATTCGTTCGTCACCAAGGCATGGGTCGCAAGCCAACCTACCGGAACTGAGAAGATGATGGCGATTTCCGCAGCCGTCAAAGAAGGTGCCGAGGCGTTTCTTGCTCGTGAGTACAAGACAGTCGCCATGGTGGCTGTTGTGTTGGTTGCTGTTATTGCATTCGCACTTGGTATGTGGACAGCTGCGGGCTTCATCATCGGTGTTGTAGGTTCCGCCCTTGCTGGTTATTTCGGCATGGTAGTTACTGTTATGGCGAATGTCCGTACGACTGAAGCTGCCAGAAAAGGGCTTCAGGCGGCATTGTCGGTTGCCTTTAAGGGTGGTTCGGTCACCGGCGTTATGGTCGTCGGCCTTGGCTTGATTGGAATAACTCTTTTTTATATGATCGCCAAGTCAGCCGCTGACATTGAAACCGCTTTCCATGCCCTTATCGGTCTGGGTTTTGGCTGCTCGCTTATGTCGGTCTTTGCCCGTATCGCGGGCGGTATCTACACGAAGGCTGCAGACGTCGGCGCCGACCTGGTCGGTAAAGTCGAAGCCGGTATCCCTGAAGACGACCCGCGCAACCCTGCAGTTATCGCAGACAATGTCGGCGATAACGTCGGTGACTGCGCAGGTATGGCAGCTGACCTTTATGAAACATACACCGTTACTATCGTTGCCGCAATGCTGCTCGCCAAGACCGTTTTTGGCCCGAACAGCCTGTGGGTGCAGTTTCCGCTGCTTATCGGCGGCATTTCAATTATCGCATCCATTGTAGGTACGTATTTTGTTAAGATGGGTGGCAGCCAGTACATCATGGGTGCTCTCTACAAAGGACTCGCAGTTGCCGGTGTTCTTGCCGCTATCGCCTTTTATGGGGCGACTGTGTGGTTCATGGGGCTTCTGCCTGCCAATGAGGCGTCGGTGATGTCGGTCATGAACGTATTCCTCACCGCAATCATCGGGCTTGCCCTGACTGGTCTTATTGTCTGGATTACTGAGTACTACACCGGCAAGGAGTATCGTCCGGTCCAGGTTATTGCCAAGGCCAGTCTTACCGGCCACGGCACAAACGTTATTGCCGGTCTCGCCATGAGCATGGAGGCGACCGCGCTTCCTGCATTCACCATCGTCGGCGCTATTGTTGGTTCATATGCCCTCGGCGGCGGTTTCAGTGGTAACGCCGGCGGCGGACTCTTCGCCATTGCCCTTTCGGCTGTCTCGATGCTTTCGATGACCGGTATCGTCGTAGCGATCGACTCTTATGGTCCGATCACCGACAACGCAGGCGGTATCGCAGAAATGGCAGAGCTTCCTGAGAGCGTCCGTGCAGTCACCGACCCGCTCGATGCAGTCGGTAATACCACCAAGGCTGTCACCAAAGGCTATGCAATCGGTTCAGCAGCCCTTGCTGCTCTCGTCCTTTTTGCAGAGTACTCTCGGTCGTTTAAGGGAGTGACCCTTAAGTTCGACCTTTCCGATCCGATGATCATCGCCGGTCTCTTTATCGGCGGTCTTATTCCGTACTACTTCGGCGGCAGGCTGATGCTTGCGGTCGGCAGGGCTGCAGGCGGCGTCGTCGTCGAGGTCCGCAGACAGTTCCGCGAGATCAAGGGCATCATGGAAGGCACCGGCAAGCCGGAATACGGCAAGTGCGTCGACATCGTTACGCAGTCTGCCATCAAGGAAATGATGATCCCGGCCCTGATTCCTGTTGCGGCGCCGATCGCGGTCGGATTCCTTCTCGGCAAGGAAGCCCTGGGCGGCATGCTCATCGGCAGCATCCTCACCGGTCTTTTCCAGGCCATTGCAATGACGTCAGGCGGCGGCGCTTGGGACAATGCGAAGAAGGCCTATGAAGACGGCGTGACGGACGACAATGGCGTCATGCACAAGAAGGGTAGCGACGGCCACAAGGCTGCCGTCACCGGTGACACCGTCGGCGACCCGTACAAGGATACCGCTGGCCCGGCTATCAACCCGATGATCAAGGTCATCAACATCGTCGCGCTTCTGATCGTTCCTCTGATGGGAGGCGGCGTTGAGACCAAGGCGACAACGATGCCGATTCCGCCGGCCGTGACACAGCCTGCGGTGACTTCGGTAGCGCCTGAAGCCGCAAAGATTTTCTTCGGCGTCGGCTCGACTGAGCTGCCCGCCAATGCGGGAGAAGTCCTCGCAGGTGTTATCGCAAAGGCCAAGGCCAACTCGGGTGCAAAGGTCGCCATCTCAGGTTTCCATGACCCGTCAGGCGACCCGGTAAAGAATGAGGAATTGGCCAAGAATCGCGCGAAGGCCGTGCGCGAAGTGCTCAAGAATGCCGGCATCACCGAGGACCGCATCGAAATGCGGAAACCGGTCGTAACGACCGGATCCGGCAGTGCAGAAGACGCACGCCGCGTCGAGGTCAGCGTATTATAATTTAAGCTGCAACGCGGTTTTATTGAACAAAAGAAGGGGGGCCATCGGCCCCCCTTCTTTTTACTTTCAGTTCAGTCGAATCAAATTGCCGTTCTATTTATGTTTCTTTGCGTCCAGCTTATACTGTCCCGGTTGCATTGACGGATCGGCGACTATCTGTATGGTGACCTGATACTCCTGCTCGATGGACGCAAGCTCGCGTCGTTTGGTGTTGTTCATAGCATTGGCATTGTCGATCGAAAGATGACACGCAATATATGGGCGCTCACCGGTTGCGGCGAGGGCGTGTATCTCTCTGAGCGCCGAAAGATTTACAAAATCATCGGAATTGATCACTCCCTTGCCGCTGCAGAGCGGACAGTTGCGCGATGACGACTGCGCATAGGCCGGACGGAGACGTTCCCGGGTCATTTCCAGAAGGCCGAATCTCGATATGCCGCTCAATTCCAGGCTCGCCTTATCATCACTCAGCGCTTCTTCGAGGCGCATTTCGACATGACGGCGGTTTTTTCCCGAAACCATATCGATGAAGTCGATGACGATGAGTCCGCCGATGTCACGCAGGCGAAGCTGGCGCGCAATCTCCTCTGCCGCCTCAAGATTTGTCGACAGGGCTGTCGCCTCGATGCTTTCTTCCTTGCGGCTCTTGCCCGAGTTTACATCGATAGCCGTCATCGCTTCGGTCTTGTCGATGACAATCGAACCTCTTGACGGCAAAGTAACCCGGTTTAGAGAGAGATCGGCAATCTGCTGCTCGATGTTGTAAAGCGAGAAGATGGGCTTTTTCCCCGCGTAATGCACAACATTTACTTTGCGCCACGGCATTATCCGCTTCAGGAACGCCTGCGTAGCTGCCAGGGTTGCGCTTTCGTCAATAAGTATCTCCTCCGTATCCGAAGTGAGATAGTCACGCAGCGTCCGCAAGGTAATGTCCTGCTCCTGATAAATGAGCTTCGGGGCCTTCGCTCTTTTTGCGTCTGCCGTGATTCTGCTCCAGAGCTTCGTGAGGTACTTAAGATCCTTATCAAGATCATCTTCAAGCGAATCGCCACATGCGGTTCTCAGAATAAAACCCATGTCTTTCGGCAATTTGAGGGCGTTGAACGTTTCTTTGAGGCGGTCGCGGTCAGCCCGATTCTCAATCTTGCGTGAGACCCCTATCTTCTGCTGGCCCGGCAGCATCACGATATAA
>Ga0187786_10000506_pt1 | contig 10737 bp, 8 predicted proteins | sample 0815_BV2_10_20_M_FD_132449 | JGI IMG/M metagenome (GOLD analysis project Ga0187786, IMG submission 132449) | Tropical peat soil microbial communities from peatlands in Department of Meta, Colombia - 0815_BV2_10_20_MG | ecosystem: Environmental > Terrestrial > Soil > Wetlands > Peat | place...
GTTACAACAACTGCACAGTCATAACTGCGAAGGACTTCTGGTGTCAAAGACACTGATTTCATTCCTAGATCATACTTTCTCATTTTATGGGTTGCAGGAATATAAGGGTCATTGTAATCGACCATTGCGCCCCGGTCCTGCAATAACTCAATCACTTTCAAGGCAGGAGATTCACGAACGTCATCTATATCCTTTTTGTACGCAAGCCCCAGTATGAGCACCTTTGCACCCTTTATGCTCTTCCCAACTTCATTGAGAGCTTCCATCGTTTTTTCTACAACATAGTACGGCATCATTGTGTTGATTTCGCCTGCCAGCTCGATGAACTTGGTCGAACAATCGAATTCGCGAGCCTTCCATGTTAGATAGAAAGGATCGATCGGAATACAATGACCTCCGAGCCCAGGGCCTGGATAAAAAGCCTGAAATCCAAAAGGCTTAGTATTTGCGGCTTCAATAACTTCCCATATATCGATATCCATCCTGTCAAAGACTATCTTCAGTTCGTTTACAAGAGCTATATTGACTGCTCGGTAAATGTTCTCCAGCAGTTTTGCAGACTCCGCAGCCCTTGTTGAGGACACGGTTACGGTACGATCAACAACGGTGTCATACATAGCTTTGGCTAAAGTCGGGCATTTTTTTTATAATCCCTGCATCCTGAAGTTATTATTTTGTTAATTTTATTGCATCAATGTAGAGTGTCAATCTTGTTGTCGGATGAGAGGCAAAAATGTAAAGCCGATGAATATGCGATAGATCCAGATGCCGTTTTGAATCTTTTGTAAGTAGAGTAGTGAGTGGAATCGTAATTTTATTCTGTCCTGATGCTATCATAAAATTTCTGGAGTAACGATCTGCATATTCTTGATTTTTTTTCTGGTCATCTATTCTTACAGTAATTTGAACTGCTTGCTGGGCAGTATTGTATATATCAAAACTCAAGATGTTGTATGTTCGCCAATTTTTTACCAGTAGTAATGAATATAGTCCTGGGTAATCAGATGGAAATAAATCCATTTTTAAGGACATAGAGCCGTGAGTTGAGTGATTGCTAGACAGGGAATATAACGTATGACATCGCCACTCCAGATGATCTAGATCAGAGTCATTTTCAAAATCAAAAAGCATCAACTCATGTGGAGTCGATTTTGTGCAACCATTAAGAAGGCCAAGCATAAGAGAGGTCAAGAGTATTATTAAGCGCATAATAAGCAGTCTAGTCTGTAAAATGTAGAACAGCGACTTCCGGCTTTCTCAGAATACGGAACGGAAGGTGGCTCCATCCTATGCCTCGACTTACGAACATTTGTTTGTTCCCTTGCCGAAATAATCCTTGGCTGTATCTGGCGTTTTTTTCATATCTGATCAATCTCCAGAACCAAGAGGGCAGGGGAATCTGGCCGCCATGGGTATCGCCAGACAGCATAAGCAATCTTGCATCATCGCTAACAAGATCGAAAGTCAACGGATTATGACTCAGTACGATTGTCGGTAGGTCAGAGTTATTCAAGGCATTAATAATCTTAATGTCAGGAACATCTTCATTTTCATTATCTATCCCAGCAATTATAAGAGGGCCATTAGGTAATTTGATCTGCTCAGACACATTTCTAAGAAACTTCATTGAATTTATATCAGTGAACTCGACTGAATTAGCCCTATGGCAGAAAAGACAGCTCTTTCTGGAGTTGCTGTAGTCATAGTCTCCCATTACAGCCCAAATCCCCATTTTCGCCCGCAGACCTGACAGAAATTGCAAGGCAGGTTTGTAGTCCCCATTCCAAGAAACATAATCACCAGTCAGAAAGATAATGTCTGGGTCCAGCTTAGCCAAGATTTTCATCACAGATTGCTCACGTCTACCGGTCGCGCCCATATGCATGTCAGAGATTTGTGCCACGACCTTTCCAGCCAAAATTTGTGCCAATCTGTCGTCTTGTATATAAACATCATGAATTTCGACGTCATTCGGTTCGAAAAAAAATCCATATGCAACCAACAAAGCTAAAGATGCCCCGAAAAAGCAAATGATAACTAGGAAAACATTATGTCTCATTTCTTTCACTAAATGCGTCCGAACTGGCTAAACCATTTGACCGGGTTATAGAGATCGCCCCGCGCACACGGCATTTGAGCATGCAGCGAAATTGTTCGATTGTAGCCAGCCTCTCAAGCGTCTGTATGAGAAGGAAACCATAAATGTAACGGTTAGTCCAATGGTAAAGAGAGAGAAAAAGCCGGTAAGCACAATCGACCCAGTGTAAGCGAGCAGGGCAGATATGCTTTCGACAAAAACAAACGGCACAACATAGGTAAATAGCGAGGTGCGGCCGAAAACTGATAGCAGCCACAAAGATCGATCATATTGTCTATTTGGTGCAGCACAGTGACGAATTGCAAGATTAGCACGGCAAAATATCCGAGCAGCAGCATGCCGATTTGATTTGTGAATATGGTGCCATATACTTGTAGGTCCCAATCTTACGAGAACGAAACCTTCAGCAGTTTATATCCAAGCATAAGTACAAAACAACAACCGGCCAGCACCATTACAGCTATCTTCATCTTTCTTATGAACACAGACACGGTAAGAGTATTTTTTTTTGATCGGCGACAAAGCTACGCCTATGAAGGACCCGCTCAGGACGACTGCGAACCATGGCACCAGAAGAGACCAGAATATCCGGAGTTCGCTTATCGCTCCGAATATGGCTTCTTCTCTAACCATAACTAAGAACGGCGATACTGGGTCAACAAATACAACTATAAACCGACTAACGACTAAGAGTGCAACAATGAATAAGGCTCTCCAAATAGCAGTGAGATAGACAATAAATAGCGGAGAAATAAGGATGCAGGCTGCAATAGCGTCAGTTATCGGGAAATCTAGGAAGAGGCGAGTCAGAAGCGGCAGTGGATCGGTAAATCTGCTGCTATGTATCACGCAGAAGGGATAATTTATAAGATTAATAGCCAGATGACCGACACAGAACAGAAGAAGTGTTTGAGCAACATAGCGCCGGTAAGCTTTTTCCCAATCAGGTTGCTTCAGGAGATGATAGCTGAGTATCGCTCCTGATATGGACAGAAAAGCAACAGCTGCCAATGAAGTGATGGTAAATATAAAGGTTCCGAATAAGGGCGCGATCAGACTTATATTTACATTCACATAGGAGTGCTGAAGAATCACTAGCAGCATGGCAAATCCGCGTAAAATATCTATAGTTAATATGCGTGAGCCATGGAGATTGTGATAGGCTTTCATCGGAGCTAGAGGAGGCGAATTACACGATAGTGAATTATTCCATAACCGGACAACATATGGGTCAGAAAAAACTAAATGTCAAAATAATATACTGAATACCAGAAAAAAGCTAATAGAGTGAATGTGATTTAAGAATGCCCTCCTAACATACGAGATATCAATATCTTTCTGACTAAAAGAGCGCCAATAAATCCTGCAACGAGTAGGAATATGGTTGGCGGTTCAGGGACGGCGGCAACATCACCCTGCCGTATAGCTATCCCGTAAAATGGCAAGGCTGAATCAGAACATCCTTGGCCGCCAGTTGACATGGAAAAGTTATAATAATACCCACTGTTAGAACTAGGGTACTCCCCAGTTCCAGACCAGTATACTACTGGAAGCAAATGCTCGAAAAGACCCATATTAATCAAGCCATATCCTGATTGAAGATTTCCAGAAGTATCATAAGCCCCCTTGTTCCCAAGTTCTAAGTAAAACAGATATCCCAGCTCACTGCTCGTTATATTATAACCTGCAGTAGTTGATCCATTGTAACTAAAGCTCGGTGTGCTATTGCTAGTTATACTGTTCGGAAGTCGCCAATCATCATAAACTGTTCCATTTAAGTTGACCGCAAGATTAGCTGCCCAGTTTGCATGATCCTGCCATGAATCGGCCAATACATGCAAATTAGTACAGTCATACCATGTTACATTCAGATCTGTATCATAAATAAGTCTATTACCGAGACTATCAGTTCCGCGGTTAATCAGTGTGGCAGACGCATTAACCGAAAAAGACCAGGAAATTACTAGTAAGCTGAGTAAAAGAAATATCTTCTTCATTATCTATTTCCTCCTTAACATTCAGGCAAAGATACTTTGTAGATCAGCATGCAACTGCAATGCCATTTCGAAAATATTATAATTGTCAGAATCTTATATTTACTGCAAAGAACAGATGTTAACTATTTCGACATATATTATAATTCTCTGTGACTCTTTCATAAATTAAGTGCCAGTAACAATTAAGATTTTAGATATCGCACATCTGATTCTGTAATTATGGTGAAATCAGCAGGTTATAGTTTTATAATCAACCAATTTAATATAATTAGTCATGATTATTTCACCATGAAAAGTCTAACATAAGAATCATTAATAAATGAAGCTACATAATTGCTATATTGATCTACAAGAAAATTGTGATTTGAATCACGGTATGAATCGATATTTCTCTATATAATGAATTATAATTAATTTATACAAAAGATGGTTTTGTGCACAATTGAAAATATAGGAATACTGACTTTAGGCGGAATCAATCGGATACTTTTTAATAATTAGCAATTACAGACAACAGTGAATATACTGTAAATGAATAAAATGTAGGAGGTAAATCAAATGCTTTGCAAACAAAGAATAATTATTATTTTATTTTCTGTTTTTTGTTTCTTAACGATTCATTCTTCTTCAGATGCCACTATTTTTTTCTATTCGGACTTTGAAAGTCAAACTTGCAATTCGGGTGTTACGTGGTACTGGGAAAACAATCAAGGTATCTTTTCGTGTGATGGAGGCGCATATGCTGGAAGTAAATATTTGAAATGGCATATTCCGCAGAACGCCAATAATGCTTATACGGAAATTCCTCTTAGTGGAATCACAGGGAACAAGACATATTATATGGCTGCATTCTTCAAAATAAAAAGAGTTAACGGCAGCAATGTGTATATGAACGGTGCTGATCAATCATTTGATAAATTTTTCGAGTTTGTCGGAACTCCGAACATTAGGTGGATAGTTATGCTTGGGAAGCATGAATATGATTGTCAACCTGTTTTAAATCAGCCTAATAGTTTTAATTCTTTTGTTGGTAACAGTAGTATAGAGCTTAATCCTAGTATTCAATGCGTTGCATATATTATGAATAATGCTAATGGATATGGTCGGAATAATCCATATCAAGTAACGTATGATCAATGGCATTCTTTTGTGCTGGAAGTTAAAATGGGATATAACAATGATGGATATGTGAGACAATATATAGATGGTGTAAAGATTGCCGACTATCAAAACATTAACACTATGACTTCCGGTACAGCACAGATACTTTCTATGAAAATAAATGGGACAATAGCCCAACCCGGATATAACTGTCCTGAGCATGAGCGCATGATTGATAATATTATTTTTACCGACAATTGGCAGGATATTACTAGTCGAGGTTATGTGAGTGGTACCGACACTGGTACAGGCAGTGGCAGCGCTAATGCCACGCCGTCATCACCTGTCCTACATTAATTCGACAACATAAATCCTATCGTACAGCATTAAGCTGTTATGCTGTACGATAGGATTTATACTTTGCTTATCTATTAACCTTAATTGTATCTTTTTTAAATATACCTTGATGAAAAGTGACATACCAGTATAAAAAGACGAATAAAGACCAAATTGCCCTATCTTTGGTGGCTTTGCCGCGTAAATGATCATTAACTAGCATTTGAATTCCTTCAGTATTAAAGAAGCCACTTTCTGAAACAACTTTACTGTTAAACATATCAAGTACCATTTCTTTTAATCCCGTTCGAATCCATGAGGCCATGGGGCCGACAAAGCCCTGCTTCTTATGGTTGAGTATCTCGCGAGGTAGATATTTTCTGGCGATATTTTTCAAAATTATTTTCTTCTGCATTATAGATATCTTTTGTTTTGCCGGGATTTTAACACATAATTCAACTAGATCCAGATCAAGAAGGGGCACTCTAGCTTCCAAAGAATGAGCCATGCTTAAGCGATCTGTCACGGTTAGGATATCATCGCAAAGGTATGTTTTGAAGTCCTGATAAAACATTCTATTCATATTATCTGTATCAGTGCAAAAATTAAAATACTTGCTAAAATATTGTTCTGAATCTATTGCTGAAAGATGTTTGACAATATCTGGTGAGAGTATTTGATTCAAATCATCAGAGGAAAGATAAGTGATAAAGCCCATATAACGTTTGAATGGATCAAGCGACGCATGATTCAAGAATCTCTTTGCATAATGTCGAAATTTATTCTCTGTTCTGCCTTCGTTGATATTCAAGAAAAATGGTTCAATTAACCCCTTGCGGACACGTTCTGGAAGAATATTATAGTATTCGCTTAATCGATAACCAAGGTATCGTTCATAGCCGCCGAAAAGCTCGTCGCCACCTAATCCTGATAGAACTACTTTTACGTCCTGAGCAGCCAGCTGAGATACGAAATAACTGGGAATTATAGAATCATCACCAATGGGCTCATCTACGAAATGAAGAATTTTTTCAATATCAGCATATCCAGGCGGATCGACTATCCAATCAGTGTGATTAGTTGAGTACAGATTTGCAATTTTTGCAGCGTAAACCCGTTCGTCCTCATAACCTTTCCCTCCCCCTGAAAAACCGATTGTATAGGTATTAAGCTTTCCGGGATAAAACTTAGCAGCCAAGGCTACCACCATGCTCGAGTCGAGTCCACCGCTTAAAAAGGCACCAACCGGGACATCGCTTACTAATTGGGATGATATGGCAGTTTTTAATTGTTCTTCTATCTGATTGTTCAGGTCATCGCTAGAAAACTTATTCACATAGCAAAAATCCAAATCCCAATACTGTTGTAGCTTAATCTTGGAATCTGTCAGATTGACCTTCAAGAAGTGTGCAGGAGGGAGCATTCTAACATCATCATAAATTCGCTGCTCGCCAGTAATATATCCATATTTCAAGAACAGCGCTAAAGCTTCCAAATTGATATCACGATTTATATCACCATAGGCTGTAAGCCCTCTTAACTCAGAAGAAAAAAGAAAGCGATGATCGTTTTGCGAATAGTACAGAGGCTTGACTCCCAGATGATCTCTGGCCAAAAAAAGTGATTTTTCTAAGCTATTCCAGATAGCGAATGCAAAAATGCCATTAAGTCTTTTAAGTACGTTCTCCCCCCATTCTTCATAACCGTGGAGAATAGCTTCAGTGTCGCTACTTGTTAAGAACGAATGACCGAGGCTTTTCAGTTCAGTAGTGAGAGTTTTGTAGTTGTAGATTTCTCCATTGAATATTATCCATATTGTTCTATTTTCATTGAACAGGGGTTGATTGCCTGCGGATAAATCTATAATGCTCAATCTTCGCATGGCCATGCAAAATGGACCATCTGAATATATACCTTGATGATCCGGCCCCCTATGTGCAATAGCTGATGCCATGGAAACTATTCTTTTCTGTTCAGCCAATTCATTATTAAAGTTGAGAGCGCCTACGATACCGCACATATCAGATGTTTAACCTTCCTTCATAAAAAATAAATGGTATTTATAAGAGAGATGACTTATAGTCGGCTGTTAGAGAGCGAGATATATAACTGTTCATATTTATTTACTGTCTGATTCAGACTGTATTTATCCTCTATCCGTCTTCTGCTCTTCTTGCCCTTGTCTAGCCTAACGTCCTTATGAAGGAGTAGGGAAATAACGCCTTCAACAAAAGCATCAGAATTATTTAAAGGAAATACGATTCCATTTGTATCATCAACAAGTTCCACATTACCGCCTACGCCTGATGCGATAATCGGCAGTCCACAAGCCATTGCTTCAAGTATTGTCATAGACGTCCCTTCGCTGAGCGATGTGCAAGCATAGACATCAAACGATGGAAGAATCGATTCGATATCTTCTCTCTGCCCAAGAAATTTTATTGTATTATTAAGACCCCTCATCTGAACTTGACTCATTAGACTATTTCTACACTCGCCATCTCCGACGATTACAATTTTAACATTCGGAATTTTATATTTGATAGTTGGAATGCAATCAATGAGAAAAGATAAATTTTTAATCGGATCAAGGCGGCAAACTGTGCCGATTATTTGATCGTTATCGGAAAATCCAAGAGATATTCTAAGATCACGCTTCTTATTCAGAGAAGCTGGTATAAATGTGCTAATGTCAACCCCATTGATAATTGTCAGCAGTTTTGACCTGGCGATCTTGACTGTTGCTGCCATGTATTTTGATAATGCCTCTGAAACACAAACAATATAATCCATCATATATGAAGAGATACGATCTTCAAGTATCGCACCTTTTTTGTCAGGTACAAGCCTTCCGTGATCAGTATGAATAATACCACGCACTCTTGCTAGGCAGCCGCTAAGAGCGGCATAGAAGGAGCATCCATTGTGCGAATGAATGATATCAATATTATTGTCCTTGATTATCCGGCATAATTTAACAAATAGTCGCCAATCAAAGACACCGGGTCGCCTTTCAAGGACAAAGGTCCCAGCACAATTGCTCTGCGCCGTAACGAAGAAGACGCCTCGCCGATCAAGACAGCAAATGTACGGCTCAAATCTGTCCTTGTCGATTCTCTGGATCAGCAAGTTGACCATACGTTGAAGACCACCAGTATCCATTTCAAGCACGATGAACAATATCTTCAATTTACGTGGAAGCAATATTCAGTCCCTTACGCAACATCCTAAATATATTTTTTATTCTTTAACCATGGCGAAATGATAACCAATACTTTTATTGCAGAAGAATTTTCGCGATAAGGAGGCGATCAGGAATTGTGTTTTACAGGGGCGCCTAATAAATAATAACATTTAGCTTTCTGCAATTGACAAGAAATGTGAAAATTAAAATGTAGGGTTCCCATGGTCATAGAGACCTTTGAGTTCGTTATATATAATTTGCCATGAGTATTTACTTGTAACAAGTTCTCTTCCTTTTTGAGATAAAATATTCCTTAGTTTGCTGTCTTCAGAAAGTCGTTTTATTCCTAATGCAAAATCTCTAGCTGTATCTGCGATTACAATATTGTGACCGTCACTTACATCAATTCCCTCACAACCTATGCTAGTACTAATAACAGGTATTCCCAATGCCATTGCATCGAGAATCTTTAGTCTTGTGCCGCCACCAATTCTTAACGGTACTATGAACGCTAGGCTAGACCAAACATGTGGCCTAATATCATCAACAAACCCTAAATATTCTATTCCCGAACTTCCAATATCGTGCGGGAAGCGATTATCCCGACCCTTGCCGATTACTTTCAATCTAATGCTTAAATTTAGTTTCTTCAGTTCAGGCCATATAGATGACCGGAAATAATTAATTGCGTCGAGGTTAGCAGGCCAATCTAAGCTTCCAACAAATATAATATCTTTCTTTGAGGACTCTTCCATGTTCGGATGAAAATAATCAGTATCCACACCATTCGGTACTACCCGAAAAGATGCGCCGGGAGCAATAGCAGAGAAGGCTTCTCTGTCTATTTCAGATACACAAGCATTACCAGTGAATCGAGAACACATTTTTCTTTCAAAGTGCAACATTTTGAGATATTGTATATACCAAAAGGCTTTTGTGAAAAGATTACTAGCATGTTCAGATATTCTAAAATATAAAATAGATTCAACATTATGATGCGTAAGAATAGTTTTGACAGCCTCAACATCATGGCGATAGTCAGCGAGATCAATCATGTCTATGTGCAAAATAGATATTTTCTTATCATTGACTAGTCTCTGTACTGCCTTAACAACATCCTTCTTGTAGTACTTACAAACAGTAAATGGCTTGATAGAAAATATATTGAATATCAATTGCTTCAACATGCTAAATCGAGACCAATCTTCCGGAAGACGGAAGCTAATAGCCTCCTTACAAAATTCTTTTAATTTGTCTATGTTTTTACAATCTTCCTTGTTTTTTTCGAAGCCGACAAAATAAATATCATAGTCCCTTGAAGCTCGCAGCAGTAGATTATAAGTGCGCTGATAAGCACCTCCTATTGGCGGATATGGAACGTAAGTAGATATAAATAACATTTTAGCTTTCATGCCCTATGTACCTTTATATGATCTAATCAATATAAGTATGGGATTATTTTAGCGAATGCTCATGTAAGGTGCTTATGCTATCTTAGCAAATCAGGGGTTGGTTTGCAGCTGTTTGATATAAGTTAATACTATAATCTTACACAGAAAGAACTTGTCAGTGATCAATCGTTTCTTTTGAAGAGTAATCTCTGTTCGCATAGCCAGTCAACGGTCATTCTTAGACCTTCGTCAAGTGACACGGAAGGGGTGAAGCCAATCAGTTTTGCGATCTTGTCATTTGAAAAAACGGCATTTTTGCTGAATAACTTATAATCATCGAAGTCCGGTGTTGACTTTATTATCTTCTCTGTCTGCTTCATTATACTCTTCGCGATATCAAATGTACTAGCTATTGTTTTTACTGGGCCCATCAAATTATTCTTTACGAATCTACCAAGACCACGAACTGGTGTAATCATTACCGTCTTAAGCATTGACTGTTGAACATTTATTCTTTTCAATTTCTCTAATCCCATGGCGTCATTATATTTTTCAAAGTATTCATTCCAAGTAACAGATTCATTACCTCTTACATTGAAAGCTTGACCAATTGCATCATCATTATCTAAC
>Ga0187786_10000507_pt1 | contig 10728 bp, 10 predicted proteins | sample 0815_BV2_10_20_M_FD_132449 | JGI IMG/M metagenome (GOLD analysis project Ga0187786, IMG submission 132449) | Tropical peat soil microbial communities from peatlands in Department of Meta, Colombia - 0815_BV2_10_20_MG | ecosystem: Environmental > Terrestrial > Soil > Wetlands > Peat | place...
AACGTGCCGAGGAGCCTGCGGATCACCACGGGATTGGTCTTGACGCTCGAAGCGACGAATTCAGACGACCGGGACTCCCCGCCGAAGTATCCAAGAACCGTGAGTGCATGAACTGCCACCGAGAATTTGCTGTTCGCCGCCATCCTGCAATGTCCTTCTGTAACTATTATAGTTACAATTAATAAAAAGTCAAAGAGAAACGCATTTTCAGGCGGGGCCGGGAAATCAGGAGTTGCTGCCGGACAGGTACGTCCGGCCCGCCATGCTGCACAGCCGCCTGCAACATCCCCTGCTTCAGGGCGATCGAGTACGGCGTTCGATGTCCCCTGCTCTCTTGAGGGGAACCACCCGTGTTCATCTTCCCGGGGAACTGCTTTTAACCTCGTTTACCCGCCTGGTCCTGCAGAACCCATCGTCCTCAGCTTCTTTTTTTTCTCGAGAAATCTGGGCGGGAACGGTTATAATAGCGGACCGTTCGCAGGAGAGGATTCTATGGGTTTCTCAGGCAGGCTGGAAGGCATCGCGCCTTCCGACATTTTCCAGATCATCAGCCAGAACAAGATGACCGGCACGCTGATCGCGCGCTGCTCGGACAGGACCGCTATGGTCGTGTTCAGCGGCGGCCAGGTGATCGAGGCCGCGAGCGACGCTCCGAAGGAGTCTCTGGGGCATGTCCTCGTGTCGCGGGGGCTGGTGAGCGAGGATGAGATCGAGGTTGCCAGGAAACGCTGGAAGCTGGAGCCCGAACAGACCCTCGGCTCGCTCCTCATGCACATGGGGGCGATCGACGGAAAAACGCTCGAAGCCGAGGTGCGCATGCAGATCGGGAACATCGTGCAGCGGCTGATGTCGTGCGAGGACGGGTTCATCACCTTTGACCGCGGCGAGACGGCGATCAGGCGCAAGCTGCATACCCGCGAGTTCCTGCTCCCCGCCGGCCTGAGCGCCGAATACCTGATCATGGAACGCGCGCGGGTCCTTGATGAGGAGCGCAGAAGCGGACAGGACCGTCGCGCTCAAAATTCGATCCAGGCGCCCGAAGGCGTCTGGGACGGAGTGGAACGGCGCCGCGCCATCATGGCTGCCGCGCCCGTGACCGGCATCGGGCCGAACCTTCGCGGGCTCGGACGCGCCCTCGTCGCATCTCTGAAGAGCGCGGCGGGAGTCATTGCCGGCAAAACAAAAGAACTTTCCGGAAATGCGTCGCGCCTGTTCCGCGCTTTCCCGTCCGGCGGCAGGGCGATGATCGTTGCAGGGTCGGCGGCCCTCGCCGCGGCTATCGTGCTTTTCCTGACCGTTGTTCCTTCGCGCGTATCGCAGAGCGAGCTTGTGGTCACTGGACGGATCGTGAATGTCCGCTCTGCTCCGTCAACCGCTTCAAAAACAATCGTAAAAGTCAAACAGGGAGAGGTGCTGTCCCCCCTCTCGATGAAAGAAGGCTGGCATCAGGTGCGGACTCAGGCGGGCACTACGGGCTGGGTCTGGAATAAACTGGTCCAGCAAAAAGAGATCAGGAACGCGGCCAATGTTCCTGGCAAGATCGTGAGCGGAGTGCTTTTCGCTGCAGGTGCGGCGCTCCTGGGAATAGGCATCCTGCGGAAACGAAGAACTGCGGCAACAGCGAAGCAGTAGGTCGATGTACTTCTGGCTGCTTCCTCTCCGATCTTCTCTCTGCAGTATTTCCCCTCCTCCCCGCTACTTAACCGTCGGGATTATTTTCCCTGGCCCCCGGCTGCCGGTTCCCTCTTGTTACTTAAACATTGAACCGGAAATTGATCATGTCACCGTCCTTCACTTCATACGTTTTTCCCTCGAGCTTAAAATGCCCCTTCTCCCGTGCTGCAGGGAGAGTGCCGCCGGAGGAGATGAAATCATCATAAGCAACGATCTCCGCCCGGATAAACCCTCGCTCGATGTCGGAATGGATCCTGCCGGCCGCCTGTTGTGCGTTCATGCCCTTTTCAATGGTCCAGGCCCTCACCTCGTCCTCGCCGTAGGTGAGGAATGAGATCAGGCCCAGCAGCTCGTAGGAGACCCGGATCAGCTTGTTCAGCGCCGGCTCCTGGATGCCGAGGTCGTCGAGAAAGGCCCGTGCGTCCGCAGGAGCAAGCTGGGCAATCTCCATCTCGATCTTCCCGCACATGCTGAGGACTTTTACCTGCCTGCCTTTGAAGAACGCCTGCAGATCAGCGACCGTCTTTTTTGTTGTTTCTGAATTCACGTCCTGCTCGGCTACGTTCAGTGCAACGACTTCGGGCTTGACGGACATGAACTGCAGATGCCGCATTGCCTTCCGGTCGTCCTCGGAGAACTCCGCGTCCCGGAGCGGCTTCTCGGATTCCAGCAGCTCCCTGCATTTCAGCAGGAGCTTGTGTTCGGCTTCATCGGGCTTCTTTCCCCGCTTCTGGCTCTGCTCCATCCGCTCCAGCCGCTTCATAACCAGTTCAAGATCGCCGAAAATCATCTCGAGTTCGACCGTCTGGGCATCCCTGAGCGGATTGACGCCGCCGAGCGGATGGGAGACCGCCTCGTCCTGGAAACCCCGCACGACATGGACAACAGCATCCACGTCCTTCACGAGGTCGAAGACCTTCCGGTTCTGCTCCATGTCGCCCTTGGTCAGGCCGATGTAATCGACATACTCGACCGTTGCATAGGTGGTTTTTTTTGGATGATAAATCTCCGCCAGCCGGTCGATCCTGGCATCCGGCACCTTCACCACGCCCTGGTGCGGCTCCGCGGTCACGGTCGCATAGACCGTCGTCTCCAGATTGAGACCCGTCAAAGCATTGAAGATCGTTGTCTTCCCTGAATTTGCAAGTCCGGTTATGGCTATCTTCATTCTTCTCCTTCGCACTGACCCGAAAAATTCTCAGACTGCAGGCTGAGGCAGTTCACTGCTCATGATGAACCCGCAGCGCCCGCAGCGACGCGGCAGGGCGTTCTCCCGGGACACTCTCTCGCTCCCGCAAAGAATTCGGCTTTCCATGCCGGGTGGATGGTGAGGACTGGAATGCAAGGAGAATAAACTATGATAGTTGGTATGTCAATCTAATTGCAGGTTGCAAATGACGAGTACGCCCCGCGGAAACCACGATGTTCAATGGATGATTTTATGCGGTGATGTTTTATGAATATCATGATACTACTGACAGCAGCAGCGACTTCATTTCCGCATGTTCAATCGCTTGTTTGATCGCCCGGTCCAGGATATTACCTTTCACCGGTTTCAACAAACTCGCAAACACGCCCAGCCGGGGGTCCACTTCAGGAATATCAACACCGGTTATGATGATGACGGGCAGTACGGGATCAAACTTCCTCAGCGCCCTGATGAATTCGATGCCGTTCATGCCGGGCATGCGGTAGTCGGTGATCACGAGATCTATGGCAATGCCCTCGCGGAGTCGTGAGAGCGCTGACATTGCATCGGGGGCTGCTATGACCGTATATCCCATGTCGCTCAGCATCATATCATGGACCTCCCTGACAAGCGGCTCATCATCGACAAGCAGTATAGTCCTCATAGGATCCCCCTCTCATGTGCGGGCCAGGATGCGACGCACGCGTACTGACCCTTGCGTCCGCGGTTCCATGAAGTCTCCCTTTTTCATCCGTCAACAAACTCATACTCCGGATACAGCAAATATAGTGCCTAAACTAATAATACTAGGTAAAAACAATATTACTGTTATTTCAATCGGTTCCTCCGGGGTATTTTATGGCAATAACCGGCGAACAGTGAAATGTCGTATTTTGACCAGAAGTCGTACGGTGAAAAAACCGGCAACAGCATTTTCTTGCATCAAGAGGTTACGTCACGGATTAATTCTCAAAGGATCATAATCAGGATGCCTGCGCGCAGGTTTAGAGATATGACAGTTTAAACAACCAGATCGGGAGCAGCGGGCCTGCTGTCCACACGAACCGGCAGCCCAAATAATGCGGCCTCCCGAGTCCTATGGCGCGATCCCCATTGAGTGCCGGAGAATAGCACGCCGCGTGGTTCCTATCTTTCCAGCAGTGAAAAGAATAAAGCCCCGCGATTATCGCGGGGCTCTGTGCAGTGGAGCGGCTGCAAGCACATGTCATATTAAATGTGCAGCTTGTTTCGTTATTACCCGTCGTGCTTAATAGCCATAGGGAAGCGGTTTCTTCCCGAAAGGAGGAACACGCCCGACCAGCGATTCGAGCATGATCACTTCCTCGTCTGTATGATTGATCACCGGTGCACGCAGAATTCCCCGTTTCATGCCGGCAGGCAGGATGTAAAAGGGCGATTCATGGTGGGTGGTCTCCAGCGATACACGGTTGGCAGGATACGCCTTCGGATCGATATCCGCCTTTCCGTAACAGAGACAGAGATAGGTTATATCGTCCATGATCTCGACATATACACCGGTCCCCCGGACGCCCGCGACAGCGGAAACCGTCTCGATGCGCTTTGCTCCCGGTCCGAAGACGGAGAGGATTCTGCCGGCCGTTACTTTCAGGGATCTGACGACCCGTTCTGATGCGGACGCCTGTTCGCCCTTATCGCGCACCAGTTCAATGCGTGAGTTCTCGCGGATCAGATAGACATCCTGGTCGACTATGACGACCGCATGGCTCGCGCTCCCTGTCGTAATGACGTCGCCGGCCGCAACAGGAGTGCCGATCTGCGCCTGGACCCCGTTGATCATCACCGTTCCCTGCATTTTCTGAACCCCCGGGGACAGTTTGCCGGCAGCCCCCATTGCAAAAACACGCTGCACCAGGGCGGTTGATACCATACTTCCGACGACACCTGCCGAAACCATCTTCATCAGGAATTCCCGCCTGTCGATATCATGTCCGTCAGTCTGCATTGCGGCCTCCTCAAGCATGCGGTACCGCCATCCCGTCTGTATGAAAACCCGGGAATCGGTACGCGAAATGACTCATTACCCGCCTCACCGTGCGCTCCGCCTGCTCCGCGCGGATATTAGCGAGCATATGGTAAACGAGTATATCTGGAACATCGTGTGCATGAAGGGGCAGGCGTGAGCGCATGAAACAGCAGAGACCCGCCCCGACAACGAAGAAAAAAGGCCGGGGTTTCCCGGCCTGTCATGAATCAAAAAAAACTGCTCCCTGAGTTATTCAATATTGAAATTTGCCGTTTCCTTCAGACCGATCGTGTACTGGCCAACGGGTACGAGTCTCTTGTTGTCCCGGACACAGCTTACACACGCATTCCAGAGCTTTTCCAGGTCCTTCTTTTCCCGGTCATTCTCCGGCGTCATCTTGAGCAGCGTTCCTTCCATGTCAATCTTCATGATTCCTCCTTCTCCGGTTTATGTATATTAAATCCCTGCGGTCAGGTCCTGATTTTCTATGCATCCCTTTCACTAATGTACCCGATCAGAGTGACGACTTCAAGGCCGGGGCTGAAAAAAACCTTCCGCCTCTCTCGGAGGCGGCCGCACGCGAACATGAAAAAAAAGGCGAACGACAGCCTGCACACAGCTGACGCCGGGTTTTTGAAACGGCGCTCATGGGTACGAACAGCCTTGAACCCCGGCGTCGGTCGCGCCGGTGCTGCTGCATGCAGCATGGGGCGCATCGATGCGAAGCGGCCGGACCAGGGGGATAGTGTACCAGAGCGGCTGCCATAAGTCAAACAATCCGGCTTGGACCCGATGCAGCCCGGTTTACCGAATACGCCCGATCCTCCCGTTCTCCGCACTATTTCTTTTCAAAGAGCGCAGCGTACTTTCCGTAACCGTCCTTCACGAGGTCCCCCGCAGGGATGAACTTCAATGCCGCGGAATTCATGCAGTACCGCAGATGCGTGGGCGCAGGACCGTCATCGAACACATGTCCCAGGTGCGAATCGGCGTGTTTGCTGCGCACCTCGGTCCTGACCGCCAGATACCACGTCCGGTCTTCCCGGGTCACGATATTGCCGGGTTCGAGCGGCTTGGTGAAGCTCGGCCATCCTGTTCCGGATTCGTATTTGTCCAGCGAGCTGAACAGGGGCTCTCCGGATACGATATCGACGTAAATCCCGGGCTTATGATTATCCCAGTATTCGTTGTTGAACGGCGGCTCTGTTCCTTCCTCCTGGGTTACCTTGTACTGCATGGGCATCAGCCTTTTTTTCAGCTCTTCTTTTGAAGGCTTCACGAAGTCTTCGCTGCCGCTTTTGGCCATGGTCATATGCATCGTCTGATCCTTTCCCCAGATCCCCTCCAGGTATTTGTCCCGGCCGCAGCTGGTGCGGTAGAACTTGTACCTGATGGGATTCTTTTTGTAGTAATCCTGGTGGTACTCTTCGGCCGGATAAAAGACCGCGGCCTTGATCAATTCGGTCACGATGGGCTCCTGGTACCTGCCCGTCCGTCCGAGCGCCTCTTTCGATTGTTCGGCCAGCTTTTTCTGCTCCTCATTCTCGTAAAATATCGCGGACCGGTACTGCGGGCCCCGGTCGCAAAATTGCCCGCCCCCGTCCGTCGGGTTTATCTGCCTCCAGAACACGTCCAGCAGCTGGGTGTACGTTACCTTGGAAGGGTCATAGGTGATCTGCACTGCTTCGATGTGGCCCTTCGCCGTATAGTCATGGTACGTGGGATTCGGTCCGGAACCGCCCGTATACCCTGACACGACCTGATGAACGCCGTTTAATTTCTCAAAGGGCGGGGTCATGCACCAGAAACAGCCGCCCGCGAATGTGGCCTTTTCAAGATGCGCCGCGCCGCCCGACCGTGCCTGCAGAGCCACCAGCGGCAGCACGAATAATGTCGCTAAAATAATTTTCCCGAACATGATCATTGCCTCTCTTTCTGTCGTATTGTTTCCACGTACGTACCTGCCCGTTTCAGGGCAGCTTCCATGTTTTCGATCGTGACCGCCGAGGGGTCGAAAAAGACCGTATCCGCCTCATAAAAGTGATGAAAACCTGTCTCGATTCTTTGAATGCCCTTCATGCCCTGAAGAGCGGCTTTCCCTTCGTCGTAGCATCTGACCGTGAAGATCACCTTCTCCATTCCCTGCTCCCGGGAAGCAGCCGCTGCCATCCGGTCCGCTGCAACTCCAATCCCTGCGGCGGAAGGAAAATATAACGAGCCGAGGGCAAGGAAAAGAACCGCACAGCCCGTCGAAAGTACTATCACTGATCGTCTTCCCGGTGAATGATTATGTTTCATGTTTTTTTCTCCCCGTGCTCTTTTCCCCTGCCCCGTATTGGCTCCCCGCCCCGGGGCCCCTGTCTTTTTGAATCTGACCAAAGAATACCAGGGAAAAGTCACGGCAGGGTCACATCGGGCTAACATGTCCATCACGGGAACATCCGGAACAAGGGTCAGCCGGATGCCGCGACGCATCAGGACCGCTGCACGTGCCGTGGCAGCGTGAACAGGAACGTCGCGCCCTGGTTCGCGCCGCTCTTCACTTCAATGCCGCTGCCGTGCAGTTCGAGGATCCTTTTGACGATCGCCAGGCCGAGGCCAGCCCCCGACCCCGCGTCCTGCTTCGCTTTTCCTTTTCGATAGGGGCGTTCGAACAGATGCGGGACGTCTTCCGGAAGAATGCCGGAGCCCGTATCGGAAACACGCACCCTGATCCGGTCGTTCTCGGGAACCGCGCTGATCGTGATCGAACCGTTTTCCGGGGTGGAGCGGAGGGCATTGTCGATGAGGTTTTCGAACACCCGCTCGCACAGCCCGATATCTGCAAATGCCAGGGGAAGCGGCTCGTCGGCGTTCATCAGGAGCTTGACCTTCCTCTGCTCCGCTGCCAGCTGGAACTTCTGCAGAATATCCTGAATGAGTTCAGGCAGCGAAAAGGGCTCGGGCCGGACCCGGACCGTGGGCGAATCCAGTTTCGCCAGTTCAAACAAGGCGGTGACCAGCTTCCCCAGCTGGTCCGACCGCTTCTGCGCAATGGCCAGGTACTTTCTTTTTTCCTCGTCCGTGATCGTTCCCTCCTTCATCTGCAGTGTTTCGATATATCCCTGCAGGGACGTCAAGGGTGTGCGCAGGTCGTGGGCGACATTGGCGAGGAACTCCCGCCGAAGCATATCCGATTCTCTCAGTTCCTTTATCTGCATGGCAATACGGTCCGCCATCTGCCTGAATATCGCGGTCAGCCGGTCGATCTCGTTTTCATTGCTGCCTCGTTCATGGGGCAGGAGAGGAGGCGGCTCGGAAAATCCGCTCTGGCGGAACGTTTCCATGGCAGCGGAAAGCTGCCGGAGCGGTCTCGTCATCCGATTGAACAGCAGAAGGCCCGCCAGCAGGACGAACAGAAGCCCTCCCATTGCGGCCCAGAAACCGAGCTTCAGGATATAACTGCCCTGGAGCATCTGGGCCTCGGCGTCGAACTCCTCCCCGCCCAGGATGATATAGAGATAGCCCTGGACGCTGCTGTCCAGCATGATGGGCGCGACGGAGAACACCTTCCTCATCGCGGGGTCGCGCGGGTCGTCTCCCTCTATGGGGAGCGCGGAGGTTTTATTGAGCATCCGCTTGATCGGCTCGAGGGAGACCGACTGCCGCTTCACTTTTCCGGGAGGCGCCGAGAATGCCAGTATCTTTCCGTCCGGATCGAGCAGATACACTTCAATCCCGGGATTTACGACCATCAGCATATGGAACACGTTCTGCAGCGCCCCCTCGTTGACCTTGCCGCCCGTGAGCAGCACCTTTTCGGCTACGAGCTGCTGTGCCAGGATCCTGTTCAGCTTCTGGTTGACTTCCTGGAAATAGAGGCGGGTCGTATACACCGTGAGCAGGGTATAGAGGACGCCGATGGCGAGGAAAAGCCCCAGCAGCACGGCAGCGAGTCTTGTAGAGAGGTTCCTGAACATGGTCTTAACCATTGTCCGGAGCGTCCGGCTCCGCGAATTTGTAGCCCACTCCCCGGACGCTCAGAATATACCGCGGCTGGGCCGGGTTCTCCTCGATCTTCGCCCTGAGCCGGTTGATGTGGGAATTGACGGTGTGCTCGTATCCCTCGTACCCGTACCCCCAGACCTGGTTCAGCAGCTCCATGCGTGTATACACCCTCCCGGGACGCTTCGCCATCTGAAGCAGGAGATCGAACTCCTTTGCCGTCAACAGAACGGGTTGTTCATTGAGCAGAACCGTTCTTTTTTCCGTATCCATGACCAAACCGCCGGCGGCAACAACTTTCTGTCCCGATGCAGCCTGCGATCTGAGCGCCTCCTCGCGCCGGAAGAGCGCCTTTACGCGCGCAAGGAGCTCGGGAATGCTGAAGGGCTTGGTCAGGTAGTCGTCGGCGCCCATCTCCAGGCCGAGAACGCGGTCGAGCTCCGATGACCGCGATGTCAGCATGAGAATGGACGTATAGGTGGAGGCGGCGCGCACCTGGCGGCAGATCTCGATTCCGTCAACGCCGGGAAGCAGCAGGTCGAGAATGATCAGGTCGAACTGTTTCGCGAGCGCCAGTTTGAGCCCCGCATCGCCCTCATAAGCGACGCGCACATCGTGTCCCGCGTCCTTCAGGTGGAGCTCGATCAGCTGGGCGATATCTCTGTCATCCTCGATGACAAGGATTCTGCGCGCCATTGTTCCCCGCTTCCTTGGTGGAAAGCCGTCTTTCGCAGAGCCGGCCCTGTCTTCTGCTGCGGTGAAATAATTATACCCCGTTTCCACCGGCTCGTGCGAATGAGCCGCGAAGGTTACAGCCCGCCTGCAGGGCGCATTCGCTTGAAAAAAAAACAGGCGGATCATCCGCCTGCCCGAGTTTGATCATATGATGCAACGGTCACCGGACCCGGGTGCAACGCTACTTGCCTGCAGGCGCCATGGGTGCTGACTTGTCTTTCATCATGTCGTCTTTCATCATGTCGTCTTTTTTCATTTCTTCTTTGTTCATCCCGTCTTTTTTCATGTTCTTCTTCATCTGCGTCTGTTCTTTCTTCTCCATCGACGGCGCCATGTCTTCCTTCTTTTCCTTGTCCGGGGCGGCCATCATGCGCTCCTCGGCGATTGCAGCGCTGAAACTGAGAGCAATCGACAATGCCATGAAAAGGGCAGCGGTTTTTTTCATAGAGTTCACCTCCTTTCCTTCAGATTTGCCTTCCGAATCACTATAGCGGCTGAAGATCACGCTCTGGTCACGGAGAGATTCTTATTTCATCACGAAGGATAACCGTTTCGGCAATACGGGACAGGATCATCGGAGCGCCGCGCCATTCATGATGGCGAATGAAAACCCCGATGCCCCTGCCGCTTGAATAAACTTTTGTTGCAGTCCGGGGTCTTATTAATACAGAAGCGATCAAGGGCCCGTTCCGGGTGAGCTGCAGTCGATCCGCCCGGAAACGCGGCAAGAAAGATACGAGGCTTGTATGAAAACATTGAGACTGCTGTTCATCGGGATGCTGCTGATCGCCACGAGCGGCTGTTTCCCGGTATTTGTACCGGGAGATGGCCGCCACGGGGATCATGAGCACTACGATCATGGAGATCGTGGCGGTGGCCATCATGGGGACCGCTATTAATAATGTGGAAGTCCCGGCTCGCTCAGGAGGCGGGAAGTTGTCACAACGGTTTCGCTCCTGATATTTTTTTAACTTATGCTGATCAGCCAATTTCACTTTTTCGTCAGCAGGGAGAGAGATAAGGCAGCACTTCCAATGCTGGCGCAGGGCCGTCCCGGCGTCAGAAATTTTACCTTCCCGTGATCTTGACGTGACCTGCGTCTGGTAGATTTCAATCAGACCCGGAACGGATGTGCGGGAGA
>Ga0187786_10000508_pt1 | contig 10715 bp, 5 predicted proteins | sample 0815_BV2_10_20_M_FD_132449 | JGI IMG/M metagenome (GOLD analysis project Ga0187786, IMG submission 132449) | Tropical peat soil microbial communities from peatlands in Department of Meta, Colombia - 0815_BV2_10_20_MG | ecosystem: Environmental > Terrestrial > Soil > Wetlands > Peat | place...
AAATCCGGGAGCATCTCATTGATCTCGTCAAACTTGCTGTACAGCAGCGGCTCGCCACCGGTGATCAGTACGCGCAGCCCCTGCATGCGCTCAAATTCACCCAGGAGCGCCCGGACCCGGGACGGTTCAAGTTCGTTTCGCGGCTCCTCCGCAATATAACAGTGTTTGCACGCAAGGTTGCACGCATCGGTGAGTTGCAGTTCAAGATAGCGCAACGACGGTTGCGGCGCTTGTTCCAAAGGCGGACGGGAGAGAACTGTCTTTTCAGCCGTCAGCAGGCCCTCTTCCATGCAGTAGTCGATGAAAGCGCTGTTTTTTGCTTCACCGCCTGATTCGCTGCAGCAATCCTTGAGGAAGCCGAACGAGTCTGCATCGAGTTCGTACAATTCGTCATTGCTCAGCTGGTAGATCGAGGGAATTTCCAGCAATTTCAGAACCGCACGGCGCGCAAGATAATAACGCATGGAGTTATTATAGCACCGGTCCCGCGCTTTTGTTATAATCAGCTCTATATGGGAAAAAACAAGGTGCTCGTTCGTGAACTTTGTGCTTCTTATTGCGCATACTACAAACCGGGTAAAAATGAAGAATTGCTTTGCCGCGGCGCTGTAGTTGTGCAGCGCCTCTGGGATGAAAAAAAGCTCGTTCCCGGCAGACACCCGCCACAGGCAAGCGACAACAGCGGACAGCAGGAGGAACTCATCCTGCATCTTTGCAGCGCCTGCGATTTCCGGCAAGACGATTGCGATTTCGCGCAGAATCATGCCGCACGCCCCTGCGGCGGATTCGTGCTCCTTCGCGGGCTTATCGAAGCAGGAATAATCGATCTTGCAGATGTGCGGTAACGGTGCACGGTGATCTTTGCCGCTCCTGAACTTATTTACTCCCGCCGACACGCTGCATTTTTTTGCGTTCTTTTTCCGGATTTCATGCTAGAATAGGGACCGATTTGGCCACGGCCGGAGGGGAGATTGTACTGAGCCATGTATACGGAAAAGGATCTCAAATGGCAGCAGCAGCGGGCATCCCTTATCATCGGCAATATCAAGGATGTTCTTTGGGAACTGGACCCGCGCCTTGTATTCACGTATGTCAGTCCGCGTGACAAGGACCTTCGCGGCTATGATTCCCTTGAGGTCATCGGCCAGCATCTATTCACTTTTCTGACCGACGCGTCGCAGAAATACGTGCTGAAGGCCACGACGGAATACGCAAAAGAAGGCCAGCAGGGTGGGTTTGGATCGGTCGTGCTGCAGGACGTGCAGCAGATCTGCAAGAACGGTCGCATTATCTGGACCGAGATCATGATCAATCCCGTGATCGACAACGGCTCCCTGGTCGCCTTTGTCGGATCCACGCGGAACATATCCGACCGCAAACAGGCGGAAACGAAGCTGCAGGAGTGCTCTGAACGCCTGGAGCACGTCACCGTGCAATTGAAGCGGCTGTCTGCGGGAGACAGAACGTCGCGTGTCGTCTACAACCGCGACAAGCTGGAAAAAGGATTCAACGAGGAATTGTACCGCGCAAAACGCTACAAGGTCAGCTACTCCCTTGTCGTGTTCAATGTCGATTTCCTGAAGCGCATCAACGAAACTTACGGCAATGCGAAAGCCGACGATGTGCTGGCGGAACTGGAAAACGTCGTCACTCATTTCATCCGCGACAACGACAGTGTGTACCGCCGCGGCGGGGATGAATTCATTATCCTGCTGCCGCATACGAACAAGGAACAGGGCCGCATGCAGGCTGAACGCCTCCGCCAGACCGTAGCCCAGCACACATTCTCCGTGTCCGAGGCCATTACCATCAGTGCGGGGCTGACGGAGTATATCGACGGCGACACCCTTGAAACGGTCCTCCAGCGCGCCGACATGGCGCTCTACATTGCCAAACGCGCGGGCAAGAACCAGATTGAAACGCGCTGATCCAGCCGGGAACCTCCATGCCGAACTCGCTGAAACGACGTGCAAAGAAAGCCGGACTGCCGTCCGAAACCCTCGTATATACCGGCGATAAAAAGGGCGGAACCGTTGACATCGATATAATAGATTACGGCGAAACATCGTTCACGGAACAGACCGCAGCCTCGCTGGATGCGTGCATCCCCTACAAAAACAAACCCACCGTCACCTGGATCAATCTCGACGCCGTTCATAACATAGAAGTCCTGGAAAAGCTCGGCGAGTGTTTCGGTCTGCACCGCCTCGTGCTCGAGGACATCCTGAACACGGATCAGCGACCGAAGGCCGAGGATTACGGCGACTACCTCTACGTTGTCCTCAAGATGATGACGAGTGAAAAAAATCACGGCATAAAAACCGAGCAGATCAGCATCGTCGTGGGCGAAAATTTTGTGCTCTCCTTCCAGGAGGGCCTTGCAGGCGATGTATTCGATCCAATCCGCGAGCGCATCCGGTCCGCCAAAGGCCGCGCCCGAAAAATGGGCGCCGACTATCTCGCCTATGCGCTGATCGACGCGATCGTGGACAACTACTTCGTGATCCTCGAAAAATTCGGCGAGACAATCGAACAGCTCGAAACGGAGTTAATCGAGAATCCCACGCAAAAGACCGTCCAGCGCATCTATCAGTTCAAGCGCGAGCTGATCTTTCTTCACAATGCTGTCTGGCCGCTGCGAGAAGCGATAAGCAGCCTTGGCAAGCACGAATCCCCCCTCATCCGGGAGGCGACTGTTCCCTTTTTCCGCGATGTGTACGACCACGTCATCCATGTCATAGACAGCGTGGACATCTACCGTGAGATGATTTCCGGCATGCTCGATATGTACTTGTCGAGCGTCAGCAACCGCCTGAACGAAGTGATGAAGGTCCTGACCGTCATTTCTCTCGTTTTCATGCCCCTCACGTTCCTTGCCGGCATCTACGGCATGAACTTCAAATACATGCCTGAACTCGAATGGAAATACGGATATCCCGCATCTCTTCTTGTCATGCTCGGGATTGCCGGGCTCATGGTGGTGTACTTCAAGCGTAAAAAATGGCTCTAACGACGGACGCCGCCGTGTGCCTCGTCGGCTCCACTGACTTTTCTTGTCCTTTTCAGTTCGGGAATTGACCCCTCAGCCAGCTGCATCGAGAGCGTATAACAGATAATAAAGAGCACGTTGCCGGACAACCGGGGATATAGGACATTCATGACCAGGAGAAGGAAAATACTGCTGGGGTCCGCACTGAGCGTCGTACTGCTCGTTGTCGTTGCGGCAGAGCTCGTTCTCGTCTATCTGAATTCCTCATCCGTGAAATTCCGCATCCAGGCGGCGGTGTCGGAAAAACTGGGCGCACCGATGACCTATGACCGGATCGAGCTTTCGCTCCTGCCCCGGCCCCGTGCTGCAATTACGCAGCTGCACATCCAGTATCCGCACACGTTTCGCGGAACGCTTGAGCGTCTGACGGTGTATCCGCAGCTGTTGCCTCTTTTCACGGGAAAACTGCGCCTGGCCAGAATCCAGATACAGCAGCCTGATTTCAGGATCATCCTTCCCGCTGCCGCGGCGAAATCGTCTGAAGAAGCCCCGTCGCTGGAGGAGATGAAGAACAATATCCGCTCCCTGCTCGGCTACCTGGCGCTCGTCGGCCCCGGCCTCGTCGCAGAAATGGACGACGGCAAATTCCTTTTCAGACGAAGCCACCGCGACTTTCTTGCTCTGAAGAATGTATCCGTGCATTTCAACGCACCGCCCGGCGATATGCATATCCTGGTGAAGGCAGGCACGGAAAAATGGGGGGATTTTTATCTGCGTGCAGTGTATGCGTTCAGTGAGGAGCGGACGGAGATCAGGGATCTGACCGTGGCGCTGGGGCATTCCCGCATAGCGAATTTTTCCGCCACGCTGACCTGGGGTGCGCAGCCGCGCCTCGCTGTTCTTTCCGGCAGCGCCCTGTATGAGCTGAACGAGATTTACCGCTGGCTCGCTTCGTCGGAAAGCTTGACGCCTTTTCTCAAGGAACTGTCGTCCATCCGCGGCAGGCTCGTCATCGCATCCATGCGCGGCGAAGGTCCGCCCTTTGAACCGGAAAAGTGGCGGATGCGGATGACGGGCGAATTTCAGGAAATCCACATGGAATCCCCTCGCCTGCCTGTTCCCGTTACGGTGAATTCCCGTTTTGCTGTTGAGGACAACCTCGCGGAAGTCACCGACTTTTCCGCCCGCTTCGGGGCATCGACGATTACGCACGTGACCGCGCGCCTCGTCGGAAGAACGCATCCCGAACTGGAAGTCCAGCGCGGCACCGCCTCAATCGACATGACGCAGATATTCGCGTGGCGCTCCTGGCACCCGGCGCTCGAAAACGTTCTCAAAGACGTCGATGATGTAGGCGGCAGATTTACCCTCACGTCACTCACTCTTGCCGGTCCGCTCGAAAAACCGGAGGCGTGGAAGATCCATGCATCAGGAGCCCTCGATCACATCATCGTCCTCGCGCCCATCTTTCCCGGTCCCGTCGGCCTGCTCAAAGGGGATTTCCGCTATTCGCCGGGGACGTTGGCCTTCGCTCTTCAGCATGCAACCGTGCTCGACTCAACCATCACCGGCTCAGCAATTGTCACGGAAATCCCCGGGTCTCTGCAGAGGATTGACGTAACCCTGGAAGGAAGTTCCGGCAGGCAGACACTCGACTGGGTGTTCGAAAAGCTTCGGCTTTCCCGCGAGCTTATGACCAAAACCCCGCTCGCTCTGACGGGATCGCACTTTGTCTGGGACAAGACCGAGGGCGCATCGTTCAGCGGCACGGCATCCGTGGCACAGGGACCGTCCTTTTACGTGAATCTCTCGCAGCACGGCCCTGATCTGATCGTGCGGAAACTCCTGATCAAGGACCAGGAAACGAACGCAACCCTGGCCCTGACATGGCGGAAGCAGGCAGCGGACCTTATTTTCTCCGGCAACCTTGCGCAGAGTTCGCTCGGCAGAATCTTCGAACACGGCGAATTCGGGCATGGCTCGCTCCAAGGGCACCTGCGCGCCGTCATTCACACCGACCAGCCCCTTCGCTCTCGCATCAAGGGCGCGCTCGACGGCCGCGATATCTTCATCCCGTGGGGGATGCCCATTCCTACGACCATCGACAAAATCGTTCTGCACGCAGAAGAAGATGTGCTGACTGTTGACTCTGCGGACGTGACGTGGGGCAGCAATCATTACTCGTTAAACGGCGCCATGACAACGTCGGACGAGGGGCTCGCCTTCAGCATGGTGCTCAAGGCGGACGGCATCGACATTCAGGCGATCCAGCAGGCCTTGGAAAAAAAGGGATCGGCGCCCCCTGTGCAGGAAGCCAAAGAAGAAAATATCCGATCGTTTCCCCTGCCGCCCATTCGCGGCGATCTCACAGCGGACTCCGCTTATATAAAATTCGGACGCTTTCTGTTCGCTCAGACCCAATCGATCATAACCGTGGCACCCGGCAGCGTGAACGTAGAACTTACGAGGGCAAAAACCTGCGGCATTTCTCTTTCCGGAGCAGTTCTCATTTCACGCGAGAGCATCTCTTTTATTTTTACGCCGTCAACAAAAAACGAACCGCTCGGTCCGACCATTGATTGCTTTTCAGGCAGGGAGCTGAATATTACCGGCGACTATGATTTCAGCGCGCGCATACAATCCCACGGTACGATGACCGGCCTGATCCCCGCAATGGAAGGCCGGGTGGATTTCAAATCAAAAAACGGAAAAATCTACCAGTATCCGCTGCTGGCAAAAATACTGTCCGTTCTGAGTGTGTTCGAAGTCTTCCGCGGCAGGATGCCGGAACTGGGCGGAAGCGGCCTTCCCTACAATTCCATGGCACTTCGCGGCGACATCCATCAGGGCATCTTTACCATTGAGAAGGCCTACATCGGCACCAAATCCATCGACATCATTGCCGAGGGAGAGGTCGATCTGGTGAATCGCAAAATAGATGTGGTCGTGCTCGTCGCCCCCTTCTCGGGCATCAACTGGCTCATCCGCCACACGCCGGTCCTCGGCAAGATCATGGGCGGGACGCTCATCTCCATCCCCACGCGCGTGTCCGGCGATCTCACGAATCCCGATGTCGTGCCGCTTTCACCCACCGCAGTCGGTTCGCGCATTTTAAAGATGTTCGAGAACATCATCAAGGCGCCCGTTGATCTCGTTTCGCCGCTGTTTTCAACGGACAAGGACAAAGAAAAAGAGGGAAAGCACTGATCAGCTTCTCCTCCGCTTCGCGCATCGCCCCTCCAGCCTCTTCCGGCGACGGCCCCGCGCCAGCGGTTCGCACTCCTCGAATCGTCCCTATCATTCAGCCGCTTTTCAAAAGACCAGAAAGTAACATTTAATATCACAAATAATCGAGCACGGCTATGCTAATTTTTTTGTTCTATACTTTTATTTATGGTATATTATAAAAAGACTATCCGGACGATATGTTTATGACAAAAAACATTGATGCAACCGCTGCCAAGAATGACCGAAAAACACCTGCAGTTCCTGCTCGAGATCTCAAGCAGTTCCTTTACAGCAGGCTTACAGAAACCCATCTGTTTTGTGAGGTCGGAAGGATCATCGCTTCAGAACTGCAGCCAGCGGAGCTGATCCAGAAGGTCATCGCCATCATCCGGAATACCGTCGGATTCGATGAAGCATCGGTTTATATTGTCAAGAAAGACCTCTCCGGCCTGATCCCGATATATTTCTCAAATCCTTCGCTGCAGGACAAGCTGTCCGGGGAAATGTATTTCGACAACGGAGCGCCCGGTTTTATCGCGGCCAGAGGTGACCCGCTGCTGATCGATAAAGCCGAACTCTTTGACGGTTTCCTTCATCATCCCGATGAAGAGCGGAAACAGGGAAGCTACATCGGCATACCGCTCCAGAACGCAGACACGGTGATCGGAATAATGGGATTCAGCCGGACCATGCCTGTTTCGTTTCGCGTTGAAGAACTTGATCTTCTGCGGATGCTGTCGTATACCATCGCGGCCGGCATCGAGAAGGCCGAACTCTTCAGTAAAACACTCGAGTTCGCCCGTCGGGACGAATTAACCGGCATGTTCAACTACCGGGTGTTGATGGAAAAGCTGCAGGAGGAAGTTGCAAGGCAGGTCCGCACCGGACGGGATTTCTCGTTCATCATGATCGACATCGACAACTTCAAACGCGTCAATGACCGCTACGGACATCTGGAGGGCAGCAGGGTCATCGCACAGATCGGGGCACTCCTGCGGGACGAGCTGCGTTCAACGAGCACGGACACCTGTTTTCGTTACGGCGGCGAGGAGTTCTCGATCGTGCTGGGGGAGACTGCTTTCGACCGGGCCTTGCAGGTCGCCGAACGGCTGCGGGGTGCCATCGAAGAGTATCCTTTCAGCCTCAAGTCGGCCCATCCCTCCGAGGTCCTCACCGTGAGCCTCGGCGTTTCATCCATGCGTCCGGGCGAGAACAAAACCGTCACGCAGCTCATCCACGAGTCGGATGTCGCGATGTACCGGTCGAAAACAACTGGCAAGAACCGCGTCACGGGCTATGATCCGTCCCTGACCATGCCGAGCGGGCAGCCGGACGACGGAAAGCGATATGCATAATACTAGGGAAGAGACCCTCGACCGATCTTACCCAATCTTACTATGACGGCAATGCATCTCCTCCCTTGCACACTGACCCTTGCAGGCAGATCCATGATACATATCAAAATGCTTCAATCAGCCTGATCGAAGCGTTCATTGGTTAAGCAGCATCAGCTCCTACTTCACCTCAATCTCCCCTTCACCGGCAGCGCTCCCACCCGGCAGCTTCTCCTTGAACATCCTCGTCAAGGTCGCGGCCAGGCCGTCCAGCGAGCCCATGTTCCCGCCCAGGACGAGGATCTCGGGCATGATCTTTTTTTCGCCTTTCATGACGGCGTCGATCACGTTGACAAGGGTCGTGGACTGCTCGCCCACGGCGAGTTTGAGCTGCTCCGCTGCTTTTGCGCGGGCCACGCCCACAGCCTCGACCTCGGCGCCTTTTGCGGCACCCGTCTGCTGTGTGTAGAACGAGTCGCCGCGGCCTTCGGCCTCTTTCTTGTACTGGTACGCGTCAGCGCTGATCTTGATGGCTGCTGCCTTGTTCCCCTCGATCGTCACGTTCACTTCTGACTGTGCGAGGTCTTTCTGCATGTCTGCGGTTCCACGCGCCTTCTCGGTTTCGATGCGCTGGTCCTGAGACTGTTTTTGCTTTTTGAAGGTCTCGATCTCCTGATTCGCGATTTCACGCTGGGTAAGCACCTTGACAAGGTCCTCGGGCAGTACGACATCCTGGATGTAGACGCCGCGTGTCTCCACATTGTACTCGCGCAGTTTGTTCTCGATATATGTCATGGCCTGGCGCTGGATGTCGTTGCGTGTTTCGATGAACTTGATAGCAGGAAGCGTTTGCATCGTGTCGCGGAAGTGGTTGCCTACGGCTGCCTGGAGCACTTCCTCGACAAGGTTCTTAACCGTGCCGACCATGCTGATGACTTTCGGGGCCTGAGTGTCGGGGATGTGAATCTGGACCTGCAGATCGATCTTGAACACGAAGCCTTCGCGCGATTTTGCAATGATCTGCTGCAGGTTTTTGTCGAGATTATGAGCTTCCGAGCTTGCTTCAGCCCAATTCAGGTTCAAGATCGCGGTGGGCACGACCTCGGCCTTATAGCAATGGGGATTCAGCGGATATTTGCCTGTCCTGATCGGCTCGCGCCAGATGCCGCGATGACCGGGACGGACGAGGGAGCCGAACTTGAAGTCCACGCCCGACGTATCCTGTGATGCCAGCCCCACATAGGATTTGATAACCGCCGCCTGCCCCTGTTCCACGACGAGCATCGGAACGACCTCAACACTCACGAGGAACGGATTAAGGTTATATGCGCCATATAAAAGCGGATCATGCTGCAGACCAATCTTGCCGCCGCTGTCCAGAAACCGCTGGAAATCCTGGTAGTTGTTGTGGATACTGTTCTTGCTCGACAGGATTGTTTCCATCAGCGAGGAGTCCTCGGCGTTCTTTTTTTCGAGTTCCGCGATGTCTTCATATCCGCCGATCCTGTTCGCGATATCACCCGCATGAAGCGGGTCGCCTTCAAAGGTCGTCACAATGCCTATGATGTCCACCTGCCGGTTGTCCTGGGTGACCGGGGAGACGCGCACCACCTCGAGCTGTTTGGGAGTGAGGCCGAAGCTTTCTGCGGAGAGCCTGCCGAGTTTTCTTGCCGAATCCTGGAACTCCGGTGAAATCGGAAACCCGTAGACCATGCGCCGTGTTATCACAAGAAAGCCTACGGGATGGATCGGTACGAGCGTACCCGGAGGGAGCACGGGCCTCTGTACGCCTTTTTGTCCGCCCTTCTCCAGGAACGAGCGCAGGTTTGAGAAGTTGGCAAACTCGTTCCTGTACACCGCGGACTTGGCACCGATGGGAAGGGGCTTGCCGACCTGCGCGATCACGACCCCGATCTCACCTGCAGGCACTTGCACCCAGGGATGCTTCTCCACACTGTACACCAGCCAGAGCTTGAATCGCCACCCCGGCATCAATAGGTCCGCCTGAAAGCCTGCTTCGCCGATCAGGGCGATAGGGTTGTCCTCGGAGAGCCTTCGCAAGGAAAACCTTTTTGTAACAAGTCCAATCTCCGTCGGCCCGATGATCCTGATGGATGGGACAACGATGAGAAAAAGAAAGGCAACCACGGCAAGGGTGATGGTGTAGATGTTGAAAAAAAAATAAAACATGGGTAGGCCTCCTGTTCGTCGCGACGCCGCAATAATTGCTGCGATGATTATACGGGAGGCTGACTTTTTGTCAAGGAATAGGATGAAGGAAATGAAAAAGCCCCGGCCTCAGCTAAAGCCAGAGCGACGCGGATTAGTTATAATTCGGTTTAGCCAGCATATGTGAACCACGCAGGCAAATTACATTTTTTCTGAATTCCCGATTAATGATCTCGGGCATGACGACGCTGATGGTAGCTTATAGTTCACAATCAAGCAGTATATCTTTATCAGCGTTCATCGGTTGCTATCTGCGGTTGAAAAATTATTTTCCCTCTGAACTACGGCATCCATACATACGCGAAGCTCACGCCCGGCCTTGCCAGTTCGCCGAGATTAATATTGATGAGGCTCGTGGAGTAGATGTTCGGGCGGTATTCGCCGGGGCGGGCATAATCCACGACCCGGGCCTGGGAGATGTTCGCGAGGCTCATTGCCTTCTGAATGGAGTCCTCGAGATAGCCGATGTCATCGATCAATCCGTTGTTTTTCGCCTCCGCGCTTGAAAAGACTCGCCCGTCTCCAACCTGCCGCACTCGCTCCAGGGGCATGTTCCGTTCATCAGCGACGACGCGCGCAAACTGCCGGAAAAGGTTGTCTATCATATTCTGAAAAATATCCCTCTCCTCCGGGGAAAGAGGGCGGAAGGGCGAACCCATGCTTTTCCATTCTCCTGATGAGATCTGATGGGCCTGCACCCCGACCTTCTGCATCAGGCCGGTCGCGTCGATGCGCAGCATGGTCACGCCGATGCTGCCCACGATGCTTGTGGGCTGGGCGTTTATGTGATCCGCAGCGAGCGAAGCATAGTAGGCGCCGGACGCTCCCACATCGAGGACATGGGCAACGACCTTCACGCCTGTTTCCTTCTTGAATCTCTTTATTTCATGATACAGGGTGTCCGAGGCGGTCACCCCGCCCCCCGGGCTGTTGAC
>Ga0187786_10000509_pt1 | contig 10697 bp, 8 predicted proteins | sample 0815_BV2_10_20_M_FD_132449 | JGI IMG/M metagenome (GOLD analysis project Ga0187786, IMG submission 132449) | Tropical peat soil microbial communities from peatlands in Department of Meta, Colombia - 0815_BV2_10_20_MG | ecosystem: Environmental > Terrestrial > Soil > Wetlands > Peat | place...
ATCAGAACATATAACTACCCTCAGAACCGTGTGACGGACCATCGCATCGGCCTGACACTTCATAAGCTGGAGCAGGTGCTTGAGGGATCTCTTGACGAGATTATCGACACGCTGATTACCCACTACCAGACAGAGCGCTTGAAGGAGCTGTGAACGCCGCTTCGCTTGTTCAGGAGACCGCCGGACGGTTTCTTGCGGCAGGTCTTCCCGATGCCGCAAAAGAGGCCGAGTTTCTTGTATGCGAATTGCTGGCGATAGATCGGAAAGATCTCTTCTCTCGCCCCCTTCCCCTCGATGATAACGCGATAATACTCATTCGCAATGCCGCGTTGCGTCGTAGCAACGGCGAACCGTTTCAATACATTGTCGGCAACGTCGATTTTATGGGATTGTCGATAGCGGTTGGCCCCGGCGTGCTGATTCCCCGCCCCGAAACGGAACTGCTCGTTGAAGAAGCAATAAAAAGCATTCAGGATTCATGGATTGGCAAGAGGGAAAAAGCGGTTCTCGGTATGCTTGATCTCTGTACCGGAAGCGGCTGCGTCGCACTTTCACTTGCGAAACACTTTCCTGAAGCTGTTGTGGTTGGTACGGACATTTCGCCTGCGGCGCTCGTTTATGCGCGGCGGAATGCAGCGTTAAACTCAATCGGAAGCGCTTCATTTCTGGAAGGGGATTTGTTCGGCCCTGTCGCCGGCAGGCTGTTTCAGTGTATCACAGCGAATCCGCCCTATGTCCGATCCGATGAAATCCCCGAACTGCAGCGAGAGGTCAGAGAGCATGAGCCGCTGAACGCGCTCAATGGCGGCATTGACGGAATGGATTATTATCGCCGCATTCTTGCTGAAGCTCCCGGATATCTGGAAGCGGGAGGACTACTCATTATGGAACTGGGCTATGATCAGGCCGATGAGATAAGCGGGATTGCTTATGAAGCAGGCTTCTCCGATATTGAATGCATTGCCGATTATTCAGGCATCAGAAGAATATTCTGCGCGGAGCGGACTTGACAGATTTGTTGTAATCTGCTGAAATTCCCTCTAGAAAAAATCATAGGGGGAGTCACGAAGAAATCGGTTTTACGAGGTGTCTTAGCAGTTTTGGTCATCAGTTTTCTTGCCGGATGTGCAACCATGGGCGATGTTGCCCGCTCAAAGGCAGACGGCACAGCAGCGGTTTATCCGGTCTCTGCAGATCAGGCGTGGGAAATTTCGAAAACAGTTTTTCGTTGGGAGGGCTCTGATGCAATTGAAGAGCATCGGAGCGAGAATTATATGCTTACAAGCAGCAGGATGAATATGGTCTCATGGGGAGCTGTCATGGGGGCATGGATTGATCCTGTGGATGCCAATTCGACCAAGGTAACCGTTTCAACAAAAAGACGCCTTTCTATGAATCTTGCCACTACATTGACCGAAGATACCTTTCACAAGCGATTTGCTCAGGCTGTAGAAATAGTGAAGAAGGGGCAGAAGCTGCCGGTAGCGCCTCCGAATTAGAAACAATATAAGGGGAAGAGCGCGCGCTCTTCCCCTTATATTGAAACTGCGGCTCCCCATAATTTGCAGAATGGCTGTCATTGAGGCAGCATCTTATTCTTGATATCAAACTATCAGTTTTCTTTCTTTCCTGTCGCCTTGATGATGGTAGTGTCGCTCACTTCTATGAGGCCTTTGCCGACGAGTTGAAGTATCTCGGGCAGAAGCGGATCGAGTTTTTCTGATGATTCAAGCACTTCGATCTTGAGCGGAAGGTTGTCCGAGAGCTCCAGTATCTTGGCTCGATGAACGACCCCATCGCCTCCGTATCCGGCAACGCCCCGAAATACGCTGGCGCCCGAGATGCCGTTTTTATAAAGCAAATCGAGAATTACCTCATACACGGGCTTGCCGTGTATCCGGTCGATTTCATCGACATAAATCGTGAGCCTCTTTGCGGGACCTGATGTAACCATGCTGCCTCCTACAGTATTTTAGCGAGCGATTCGCCCATTTTGAGCGCTACAAATCCCACCGCAACGCTCAACATAATATTCAGCATCGCGGCGAGCATCTCGCCGTCTTTCAAAAGCTCGCCGGTTTCATATTCGAATGTCGAAAAGGTCGTATACGCCCCGAGAAAGCCAACCACAAAGAAAAGCCTCCAGTATGATCCGACAAGAAATCGTTCGGTAAAAAGCGTCATGAGCAGGCCGATGAGGAAACATCCGCTGACATTGACGAGAAAGGTGCCGAGCGGAAAATTGCGTCCCCAGTGCTGGCCTATCCAGAGCGCGGCCAGATATCGGGCAACCGAACCAAAAAAGCCGCCGATGCCGATGACGCAAATTTTTTCGAGCATGCGTAAGTTTACCAAAGCCGGCAGGAAAAGGTCAGGCTGCTATGGTGCCTGTAAACAACAGAACGTAGAGCGAAGATACGGCCGTGACCAGTAGCGAGAGCAGAAATGAGTGGTACAGAGGAAGCGTTCCATGAAATTCCGCCCGGTTCAGCAGAAATGTGGTTGTGCAACTCGATATTGTGCCGAGTATGAGAACTGTCAGGCAGGCGGTCTGCACTGTTGAATCGGAGACGGTAAATCCGAGATTGTTCATGTCGAATCCGAACTGTCGTCCCCAGGTCGGCAGAAACGAGCCCGCGGTCTTCAGAAAATATTCGAGCCGGTACATCAATTCTCCGGTGAATCCGATCGGTATGAAGACGGCAGCCATCGTTGAGACCTGCCCCACACGGGTGTTGCAGGGCAGTAATCGGGACCCCATTCTTATGACGAGCCAAAAGAAGGCATAGCCGATGCCGAGCAGAACCGTGAAGGTGAGTATGTGCGAGCCGCCGATATAGGGAGTCAGGTGTTCGTACCAATTTTTTTCCTGGGCAAATCGCGCAAGCTGGGAACCCAACAGAAAGGGGATGATATAGCGATAAGCGAGCGACCTGCCCCGGTTCAGCAGCATTTCAGAGAAGGGGTTCCTGAGATTGAGGCGCGGCGAGTCCTGATCGCAGGTCGCAACACAACGACCACAGACAAGGCAGTCGACGCTGTCGCGAACATTAAATGCCCCGAGATAGACGGGGCATCCGAGTTTGCCGTCTTTTCCCTTCCGGCACGCAAAGGTCGTGCACTTCCGACATCGCATTGCATCGGGTCTGAACTCCAGCAACGAAATGGTAGCCGCGGATCCGATGATTTTTCCCATGGGACAGAGAAAGCGGCACCATGCCTGGCCCTGAAATAGGGCGCCGAATACTGTCGCGCCCGCCAGTATGCTGAGAAGCAAAAGGGCCGTCGCAAAGGGCGATGTGCGCATACCCGTTATCGCCTCGGCCCAGATAATACAGCCGAGCAGGATTAGCGAAAGCGTCGAGCCGTGCTTCCGTAGCCAGCCGGGAACCGGTCGCCGGCTTCCGACGCCGAGTTTTTGGAGCATGCGCCCCAGCCCGGGAAATGGGCAAAATCCACACCAGAGTTTGCCGACAAAGAACCAGCTCAAGACCACGCCGGTCCACCAGATTCCCCAGGCGAGAAACAGCGCCACATTTCTTTGGGAATCCTGCGGCCCGAAAAGTCCGGAGATGATGATGCCCGCAAACGCAATATCGCCAAGGGTGCGGACAAGCAGCAGATTGCGACGGTGCATGAAGAAGCGCTTCAGCCACGGGAATGCTTCAAAGAGGTTCAGCCGTTCGAAGAGGTTGAAGCTGAACAGGATTCGCAGCGCTTTCCGGTAAGGAAGGTCGAGCATATTCTACTCATCTTAGCACGGAATGCGTCTCCCCGATTCCTTTTGCATTGGCGCATGAAAAATGGTATTTTTAAAATACTTGATTTATCAACAAAAATTGTGCGGAGGTTGCGATGGCACGCTCAACACGGATCTTTCAGGAGTCGCTGCTCGAACATCTCACGTATTCACTCGCGAAGGATTCCTTCTCGGCAACCCAGCGCGACAAGCACGATTCCGTTGTCTTGTCTGTCCGGGAACAGCTCGTTGAAAACTGGATCAAGACGCAGCAACGGTATTACGACGTAAGCGCCAAACGCGTCTATTACCTCTCGCTTGAATTTCTCCTCGGTCGCCTCCTCCATAGTTACATCAGCAATCTCGGTCTGCTCGGGCAGTATTCCGGTTCTCTCGATGTCTTCGGTCTTTCCTATGAGGAGCTTCTTGAGCTTGAATGGGATGCGGGACTCGGCAACGGCGGCCTCGGCAGGCTTGCCGCGTGCTTTCTCGATTCGCTCGCGTCTTTGCAATACCCTGCATATGGCTATGGCATCCGCTATGAATACGGCATATTCGCCCAGAAGATCAGAGACGGCTATCAGGTCGAAACACCGGACAACTGGCTCCGGTACGGAAACCGATGGGAATTCCAGAGGCCGGAGATCCTCTATCCCGTGCGCTTTTACGGGCATGTCAGTTCGATAATGTACGGCGGTGGACGTATGCGCATGGTCTGGCAGGATACTGAAGAGGTCATGGCAATGGCCTTCGACTATCCGGTGCCGGGCTACCGCAACGGGACGGTCAATACCCTGCGGCTCTGGTCCGCCAAGTCATCGCGCGATTTCAATCTCGAGTATTTCAACAGCGGCGACTACATGAAGGCGATGGAAGATAAAAACCAGAGCGAGAACATTTCGAAGGTTCTCTATCCCGACGATCAAACCACGGCCGGCAAAGAGCTTCGGCTTAAGCAGCAGTATTTCTTTGTTACGGCGACTCTTCGCGACATTATTCGGAGATACCGCAAATTCCACAAGACATATAATGCGCTCCCCGACAAAGTGGCCGTGCAGCTGAACGACACGCATCCTTCCATCGCCATTGCGGAACTGATGCGCATACTGGTCGATGAAGAGGGCATGGCATGGGATGATTCATGGGAGATCGTCCGGCGGGTCTTTGCATATACGAATCATACGGTTCTTCCCGAGGCACTCGAAACCTGGTCCGAGGGGCTATTCGGTCATCTTCTGCCGCGTCACCTCCAGATTATTCACGAGATTGACCGACGTTTTCAGGTCGATGTCCAGGCGCAATTCCCGAACGAACCGAATCGCGCGGCGAATACGGCAATCGTGACGGGAGAAGGCGACCGGCGTGTCCATATGGCGCGATTGGCGATTATAGGCAGTCATACGGTGAACGGTGTTTCCGCGCTTCATTCGGAACTCCTGAAATCGACAGTTTTCGCCGACTTTCATATCATGTCGCCCGGCAAGTTCACGAATGTGACGAACGGCATTACGCATCGACGCTGGCTGATCGAGGCGAATCCTCAACTCTCCTCCCTCATCTGCGAAGCTATCGGCGACAAATGGATGTTTGATCTGAACGAATTGCACGCCCTCGAACCGTTTGCCGAGGATGGAGAATTCATCCGGAAGTTCCGGGGAGTCAAGCAGGCCAATAAGGAGGATTTCTCGGGGCACCTCGGGCTCATCGCCGAGCATACCTTCCGGCCGCAATTCCTGCTCGATTGCCAGGTCAAGCGTATGCATGAATACAAGCGGCAGATGCTGAATGTGCTGCATGCAATAGTTCTCTATAACCGACTCCGCGAGGGCCGGGTTGATGAGACCTTCGTTCCGCGCACAATTCTTTTTGCCGGGAAGTCGGCGCCAGGCTACTGGATGTGCAAGCTTATCATCAAGCTCATCCATGCGGTCGGTGAGTCAATCGCGAACAACAATGTGGTCCGCGAAAAACTGCAGGTCATCTTTGTTCCGAACTATTCCGTATCCCTGGCGCAGCACATCATGCCTGCTGCAGAGCTGTCGGAGCAGATATCTACGGCCGGATTCGAGGCTTCAGGCACCGGCAATATGAAGTTCACGCTCAACGGGGCACTGACGATCGGCACGCTTGACGGTGCCAATGTCGAGATCCGCGAAGAAGTAGGTGACGAGAACTTCTTCCTGTTCGGGCATACTACCGAAGAGGTTGTGGCCATGCGCAGCTCATATCGGCCCCAGGAGTATTATGAAAAGGACCAGGAACTCCGCCAGGCGCTCAATCAATTGCTGGAGGGTCACTTCTCGCACGACAATCCGGGACTGTTCCATCCCATTGTCAGATCTCTGCTTGACAGCGACTGGTTCTTCGTCCTTGCAGATTTCGCATCGTATCTTGCGTGTCAGGAGCGCGTCTCCGCGACATACCGGGATTGGCGCGTCTGGACGAGGATGGCTGTGCTGAACGTTGCCCGAGCCGGAAAGTTTTCGAGCGATCGCGCCATTAAGGAATATGCCGAGCGCATCTGGAATGTTCCGGCAGTGAAAGCTAACCCATAGTAATTATTGCAGGATTGGACATCCCGTTCCCGCAATGCGAAGATGTTTATGAATCATACGGGGGAGAAGGACAGGCACATATTTGAGCGCTCAGGGAAAAATCGCACGTGCGGCAGGCGTCATGTCTGCCGCAACTTTTATCAGCCGTGTCCTCGGCTATGTGAAGGACATGATACTTGCCCGATATTTCGGCGCGACCGGGATATCGGATGTCTTTTTTGTCGCCTTCCGCATTCCTAACCTCCTGCGAGAACTGTTCGCGGAGGGGTCAATGTCTTCTGCCTTCGTGCCGGTTCTCAAGGAGTATCAGATTAAACATGGAACCGCTGCCGCTAACCGTCTTGTGCGCGCGGTGTTCATCTTTCTGCTTCTCTTTGTGGGCCTGCTTTGTGTAGTGGGCACGTTGGCCGCCCCGATAATCGTACAGCTTATGGCGCCCGGTTTTGATGAGGCGTCCGAGAAGTTCGCAACGGCCGTTCTGCTGACGCGCATCATGTTCCCCTTTCTGCTGTGCATCAGTATTGCATCGGTTGTAATGGGAGCGCTCAACACACGGGGCGTTTTCTTTATCCCCGCCCTCGCACCCGCCCTTCTGAATATCGTGACCATCGTTTGTATTATCGTGCTCGCATCGCAGTTTGCGAATCCAATCATTGCTGTTGCCGTAGGCGTAACGCTGGGCGGACTGGTCCAATTTCTTTTTCAGGTGCCGTCGTTTTATCGCCAGGGGTTCACGCTTTTCAGTGCCGGAGAGCAGGAACTCGGCCAACAGGCGAAGAAATCCGGTGATAACGGATCTTCTCGGCTCTTGCTCCATCCCGGCCTGAAACGCATCGGTTTGCTGATCATCCCGTCGACGGCAGGGCTCGCCGTTGCGCAAATCAATATCTTCGTCAGCACCATTCTTGCCTCGTATCTGGCGGAAGGAAGCATCACCTATCTCTATTATGCGATGAGGCTCATTCAATTCCCCATCGGAATTTTCGGTGTTGCGATGGGCATGGCAATCCTCCCGACCCTGTCCGAACATGCGGTCAGGAAGGAATTCGGAATCCTGAAGGATGACTTTTCATTTGCCCTTCGCCTGCTGTTTTTTATTACTGTACCCGCCATGGTCGGCCTCATCGCCTTGAGCATCCCGATTGTCAGCACCCTCTTCGAGCGCGGACAGTTCACTCACGCTGCTTCCATCGCCACTGCCGAGGCCCTGATGTATTACTCGTTCGGTATTTGGGCAATCGTCGGCGTCCGCACGATTACGTCCACGTTTTACGCAATGCAGGACACGAAAACCCCGGTGAAGATCGCAGCGTGCGGCGTAGTCATTAATATCATATGCAGCCTGCTGCTTATGCAGCCCCTGCAGCATAACGGATTGGCGTTGGCCAATTCGGTTGCGGCAACGGCAAACTTTTTTCTGCTCTTCTGGTTTCTGCGGATGCGTTTAGGAGGTATCGGCACCAGGCGCATCGTTCAGTCATTCGCCAAGACGCTTGCCGCATCGTCGCTCATGGGGCTGATCGGATGGTTTGTCATGCAAGGCTCGCTCTGGCATGCCGGCGGGCATACGGCGCTGAAGGCATGTTATCTGACCGGGGCGATTTGCGGACTCCTCGGGCTCTACCTTGTCGCCGCATATCTTCTCGGGAGTGAGGAGCTGGCCTATATGTCGGGGAAAATAAAGGCCCGGATCGGCAGATGAAGCGGCTGGAGAAATATTTCACGATGAATTCAGGCACCTCGCTTGGCACCGAATGCTCCGCACCGGCGGTGCTCGGTAGACATCCGAAATAGCTCATATTGGAGGAAGCATGATAATCCGTTCGGTTGTTGTCGGACCGTTGCAGGTAAATTGTTACATCGTGGCGGATAAGATCTCAAAGGAGGCCGTTGTCATTGATCCCGGAGATGAACCGGAACTCATCCTCGACCTCATCAGAAAGCATGGGTTGTCCATCCGATATATTCTCTGCACGCATGGCCATTTCGATCATGTCGGCGCGGTATCGGACATTAAAGAGGTTGCACATGTCCCTGTGCTTATTCATCAGGAAGATCTCTTCCTTTACGAGGCAGCGAGCACGGCCGGCACCATGTGGGGGTTCGAGGTCAGCCCGCAGCCGAAGCCCGACAGCTATCTGAAAGAGGGCGACACCATCAGGTTCGGGACCTCCAGCCTGACGGTCATGCATACTCCAGGCCACAGCCCCGGCAGTGTCTGTCTTTTCGGCGACGGACAGCTTATTTCCGGCGACACCCTTTTTGCGGGCTCTATCGGCAGAAGCGATCTTCCCGGCGGGAACCTCGGCAGATTGAAAGAGTCGTTCCGGCGCCTAATGGCATTGCCTGAGGCAACAGGCGTTTTGCCCGGACATGGCCCGAGTTCTAGTATCGGCGAAGAGCGGCGGGAAAATATCTTCGCCGGGGAATTGCTGTTGTAACAAACTGACGTCACGGATTAACCAGACGTATCCACACTGAGTTTGGTGATATCAATGTGCTGATTCACGTTGAACCATGCGTATATATATGTGAGCCCCGTTGTGTCTCAGGCTGTTCATTAATCCGCCGATTCGTGATGAAAAAATAGACTAGTCATTCCAACGTAATATTTTCTGACAAAGTTCCTATGCGTTACTGCTAGGGGGGCGGCTTATGCCACTTGCAGAACATGCCTTCAAGCTCTTTCTGGTCTGTCATGATTACGAAAATGACAATTAAGATAGGATAAAATGGAAACATTAATATATTTGTTGACAAAGGCGATCTCTGGGAGTAGAATTTTTGCTGTTGTTAATTCTCATTTTATGACGGCATAGACAAGAAGGTGATTGTAATGGACGCAGGCCCCGGCCATGGAAAGTGCGACAATAAACGCTCAGGGTTGATTGCGTGTTCATTACTTCCCTCTTTCGGCAGCGCCTGATCCTTTTCCTGTACTGACACGCATTCGTCTGTCTTTACCCGATCGTTTTGCATAAGCCAATTCGCTGAGAGATCGACAGGAGAAATGTGTCATGCACGACATCCATAAAGTTCACGACAGACTTGAGATTTGCAATCAAGAAATAAGGATGAATTTGCCCGCCAATTCAGTTCAGGTAGTTGCAATTTCGACGACGACCTTATGTACCACTGGCATCAATTTAATATCCGCCAGTCGTCTGGTTCCCAGCAACACAAAGATGGCAGGTTGTCAGGTTATCAATTCGTTATCACTTCAAAGAAGCCGTCTTAATGCTCATTCAGAGATTCTTGTCTTTTCTTCTTCCTCCAAATTTCTGGCGGATCGTTATCGTGCCGAAACAGGAGGCCATCATGTTTAAGTTCCTCTACAACGTTTTTATGCCCTCCTCTATTCGTAATGAGGCCAGCACCCCTCATGCCCGTACTGAGGATGAGAAGAGGCTTCAGGAGATATCGGCGGCAGACGCTGACCGTGCGCTGCAAATCATGAAGAGTACCGAGCATGGACTGAGCTCTCAGGAAGCGAAACGGAGGCTCGATCGGTACGGGCGCAATGAGATATCCCATGTACAGCATTTGAATTTCTTCCAGGACATTCTGCGACGGTTGAAGAGCCCACTTGTCATCCAACTGCTCGTGATAGGAATTGTTTCCGGGATCATCGGCGAACTGAAATCAGCCGTAATTGTAAGTGCCATGGTGGTGCTGAGCGTCGGACTGTCTTATGTTCTGGATAATCGATCAACTCGTGCAGTCGAAGCGCTCGGCAAAAGAGTGCAGTCCCGTTCGCACCTTCTTCGTGACGGCAAGGAGATTGAGCTGCCATTGGCCAAATTGGTACCTGGTGACATCGTTCTTCTTCAAGCGGGATCAATCATTCCGGCTGACCTGCGCCTCCTTTCCGCGAAAGACTTTTTTGTCAGTCAGGCCGCCCTCACCGGGGAATCGATGCCTGTAGAGAAAAGTGCAGAACCAAACGGTTCTGATACGCATGCTTTGTTAGAGTTAAGCAACGCCTGCTTCCAGGGCAGTAGCGTGAGCAGCGGAACCGCCAGAGGACTTGTTGTCAATACGGGGGCACGCACATTTTTCGGCGCGATTGCAGAACGACTCTCTGGCAGGGCCATAGAGACCAGCTTCGACAAGGGTATCAAGTCATTCACGTGGCTGATGATCAGGTTTATGGCGCTCATGGTTTTTACCTGCTTCATGATAGTCGGGATGACGAAGGGAGACTGGGTGGAGGCCCTGCTCTTCGGGCTGGCGGTTGCGGTGGGGCTTACTCCCGAGATGCTGCCCATGATTGTTACAGTGAACCTTGCAAAGGGCGCCCTCGCCATGTCGCGGAAGAAGGTTATTGTCAAACAACTTGCAGCCATCCAGAACTTCGGAGCCATCGACATCCTTTGCACGGACAAAACCGGTACGCTTACGCA
>Ga0187786_10000510_pt1 | contig 10690 bp, 11 predicted proteins | sample 0815_BV2_10_20_M_FD_132449 | JGI IMG/M metagenome (GOLD analysis project Ga0187786, IMG submission 132449) | Tropical peat soil microbial communities from peatlands in Department of Meta, Colombia - 0815_BV2_10_20_MG | ecosystem: Environmental > Terrestrial > Soil > Wetlands > Peat | place...
CAGTCCCTGCCGGGATGACAATCCAGTGATGCAGACTATCGGCCAGGTCGTTTATTTCCTTATCGTTGAGCGTCTTCATGGGCCGCGTCGCCAAATCAGGACGGCACCATTGCCTGCAGAAGCGCCGGGGAAGAAAGCGGGAGAGGACATTGACCACCTCTGCTTTCCCGATACGGTGCGGTTCAATCAAACCGGCTGCATCCTGTCCGGGCAAAAGATCGACTACCAGCGGCTTTCCCGCCTGCCAGTACGATGATGCCTGCAGAATCGCGGGGCCGCTCAATCCGGCATGCGTAAAGAGTATCTGTTCGACAAAGCTCCTGCCGCCGCATGTGACGCCAGCCTGCACAGACAGGCCGCTCAGGCCGCTGAATCGCGTGCGATCGCTGCGCGAGAAAAGGAGCGGTACGAGGGCGGGGCTGGGCTGAATAATCTGAAGGCCGAATTGCCGGGCAATGCGATAGCCGATGTCGGTCGCGCCAAGGGCGGGATATGAAATGCCGCCCGTTGCAACTACGAGTGAAGGGGCGGTAAAGAGACCGGTTCCGGTTACAACCGAAAAGCCGTTCTGCTGTTCGGCCATCTGCACCGTGCAGCCAAGTTTGAACTCAACTCCGGCAGAGATGCATGCCTCCTGCAAAATGCGGACGATCTCGGCTGCGCTTGATCTGCAGAACATCTGCCCGTCAGATTTCTCATAATGCCGCACTCCATGCTGATCCAGAAAGGCGAGAAATGCCGACGGCTGAAACCTGGCGAGGGCGGATTTGCAGAAGTGAGGATTGTCGGAGAGAAAATGGTCCGGCGACATCTGCAGATTCGTAAAATTGCAGTGTCCGCCGCCTGATACCAGTATCTTCTTTCCTGCACGCGAGGCGTGATCCAGCATGAGAACCGACCTGCCGCGCTTTGCAGCCTCGACGGCGCACATAAGCCCCGACGCGCCCGCACCAAGGATTATCACATCGGAGCGAGCCGGGGCCGAAGGCGGATTCATTTCAGTTCGGAAATACGCTTCTGAAGGTCTTCCTTGTCATACAGGAGCGGTTGCAGTTCACGATCTATCCCTTTTATCCGTTCGTCTATCTCGGCAATCCTGGATTCGTTTTGCGATACCCACAAGTAGTCTTCGGGCACAAGAAAATCGCGCCAGTGCGTCTGCGGTTCTTTCCCGTCGACGGCTGCCCTGCGTCTGGCTTCACTTTCAAGAGAGTTATAGCGGCTCGCCATGGCAGCCTTTTCATTCTGCAGGGTAATCTTTTTCTCCTCAATTTTCTTGATGGAACCGTCGAGATCCGTCAGCCTCTGCTCCAGGCCCTGGAGTTCCGACATATCAGCCTTTTGCTGCACTGGAGCTGTGGAGGGCTGCGACTTCTTGGACTTGTCAGTAGCCGGACTTTCAACCGGAGTCGCGGGGGCGTTTATGTTTTTTATTGAACGGATGTCTTTTCTGTTGATCGAAATAATGCCGCCGTCGTAGTACGCCTTGATCTCGTTTCCGGCCGTTTCGTAACGCTCTACGGTGATTTCTGCTCCGTTATTCAGAATTATCTTGTATGCGGCATCAGCCGAAACAAAAGACAGACACAGAAATATCGAAACCATGGCAAGCAACAACGCCTTTCTCACGCCGCGCCGCTCGCCTTTTTTCCTGAAAGAAGTTTTCATGGCTCCCTCCTGCCGCTGTCGACCCTGCTTTTACAGAGCCGGATTTCCCGCTGAATCGGCCATTCGGTGAGAGAAAACCAGACGAAGACCGCAATATTTACGACAGGAATAAACAGCAGCACACTTTGCCACCCGGTGTACCCCGCCTTGCGAAAGACCAGCACCGAAAGGAGCGCCCAGAAGATTGTCCCGATGAGCGCGTATTCTGCGTTGTCATGCCACGGGAACATACGCGCCTACCCCTGCCCGATGTCGCGCACCTTGAGCTCCCGCAGTTCGCGCTGGATGGGCCATTCGGCGAGGGCGAACCAGACATAGACGACGATATTAAAGACCGGAATGAAACACAAGAGGAGCTGAAGGCCCGAATAGCCGGCCTTCCGGAAAATAAGGACCATAAGAATGGCGACAATAAAATGTCCGACAAAAGCAAATAAACCCATATCCCCTCCCGGCTTGGCGTCATTTATTGATTCTGTACTTGTGTCTGCATGCCGCTGAGATCACGCTACCAACCAAAAAAGTTCCGTATCCGCTGCCCTGATGAATCGACAGATTAAACCCCATGCGCTGTTGCACTGTCTTCACGAGCAAGACAGCACATAAGGAGGTGCCCGATATGAAAACAGTCGCGTTGATGCTCAGTGTATGCCTTATTGTACTCTCAACAGCCGCTTTTGGCTATGCCGATCCCTACGGACATCACGAAGGATGGCGTCATAATTCGTGGAATTTCGGCGTCGTCATCGCCCCTCCGCCATTGCCGTATCCAGTTTATGCAGAACCGTATCCCCGATGCGAGCGCCGCTGTCATGAGCGGGTAGTCCCGGTCTGCCGGTATGACTCGTGGGGCGACCGCTGGTGCCATGACAAGGTCGTGAGGGAGTGCGAGCGGGTCTGTTACTAGAGTGCGGGAGCGAATACCTCGAAGGACGGCCGGATGCCGTCCGAGAATGAGCGATACTGTTTGGCCTGCCTTGCTCGGCCATTGCGGGCTGCATGCTATTTCAGCCGCCCGACGATGTCGACAATGAACTTCGCCGTGATCCCCCATATAAGTCCATAGTCAGTGCGATAAACATAAATGATATGCCTCAGATTTCCCCAGGGTGTCGCATACTGCGCGGGAAGGCCCAGGGCCGCGGCAGGAAAAAGAATCTTTTCCCGTCCGGTTTGGCTGTCGACCTCAGTAGGATGCACTTTGAGCACGGCATGATACTCTTCCGGCGCATTCTGTTCGAAATACGCAACCGGGACCGAAAAGACCGCATCAACCTCGTTCCGGTTCGGAACTATCTCGGCGAGGCCGGCGATATCGGCTGCCGAAACAAAGGCGTCGACAGTGGCGCCGATAGGCGCGAGCAGCGTATCCAGTTGGCCGAGCACCACAAGCCTTTCATCAGGAATGCCCATTTCCTCAAACGTCTCGCGCAGGGCCGTCCGCTCCAGCGAACCGTCCTCGGGCTGATATGCCCCGCCCGGGAAACAGATTTCGCCTGCCTGCCTTACCTGCGCGGCACGCTGCTGGAAGACAAAATGATATTCGCCGTCAAAACGGGCCAATAATACAAGCACGGCAGTATTTATATAACCCGACTTGCCGAGCAGCGACGGATGCGCAGGAAACCTGCCGAAAAGCTGGCCGAGAGAATGCATGCACTACCTTCCTTTCGGTGCGCTTCAGTTCGGGCCTGATACCGTTGCGGCGCCTGAACAGAGCGTTACGTACATTGTTATGGTCATCTGCTATAATACGTTCACTCTGCTTCTTTAGTTAAGGAATATCATTTTGCCATTTAACTGCATGCCAGCGAAAGATTTTGCCAACCGTAGGAGCGAAATCGCTTATTTGCGGCGTCTTGCCAATTCTCGCGAGACGCAGTTCCTCGGCAATATCCTGGTCGAAGGACCTCGCGGCATCGGGAAGACCGAGCTGCTCAAGCAGCTCTATCGTTCAGTCTACTGGGAAAACGGAGAGGCCGTTCCCTTCTATTATTCATTCAAGACCGCCAGCCTGAAGGCGGGGCATTTTGCTCGAGATTATTTCACCCGCTTCATCCGTCAGTACCTCTCATTTCTCAAGAAAGATCCGACGCTCGTTTCAAGCGTCGGCCTTCCCCTGACGAAAATGATCCCGCCCGATTGCGGGTGGATGTTCGACCTTATGGACGACTTCCAGACGATCCTCCGCGACGGCGATTTCTATGACCAGATACTGGCGGCGATATCGGCGCCGGTTTATGCCGCCGAGAAAACAGGCAATACAATCTTCATCCTGCTTGACAACTTTCACCTTGCAGCACGGTTGTATGCGGACACCCCCGGCGACAATCACAGCCTTGCCGGTTTTTTTGAAACATCCCTCAAGATCAACCTCTGCCCGCACATATTCACCGGAGCTCCGGTGCAGGACATGGAGTCGATATTTTCGGACGGCGCATTTCGCGGCGGGGCTGAACGGTTTCTGCTCGGACCTCTTGCCGATGAGGCCGCGTACTCCATCTTTCGATCCCTCTGCGGAAAGCTCGAAATCAGCGAAGTCAGAGAGGAGAGCATGCCCTTCATGCGTTTTCTCGGCTGTAATCCGCTCTACGTCAAGAATATCGCCTGGGCGCTCTGGAAGAGACAAAAGAGGGAGGCGTCCGAAAAGAACCTGTGGGAGATATACAGCCATGAGGTCACCGAAGGGGACAGCGCCTTTTACTGGACCTCGGTGCTCGAAGAGGCCATAAAGGATCCTACCGTCCGCAGGGCCGCCGTCGAGGTCTTTATGCATCTATCACGGACGGGCGGGGAAACGAACGACAGGTCACGGCTGTCGCGAGCATTGGGGAAATCCGATACCGCCGTTACAGCGGCCCTTTCGGCACTACGGGCGGCGGGACTGCTGCAGACCGGCAGCGTATCTCCGGCCAAGGATGCCGTACTTACCGATTTTATGCACGGTCTCTTCATGAAGGATATCGAAGACAAGCCCTCCTCGCGTATCCGCGAGGAACTCGCGGCAAAACGCTTTTCGGATGGCAGCGCTCCGACCTGTTTCGAGATGGTCCTTCCCTCCGCCGCAGATGCGGAGCTGGTGGCTGCAAAGGCAATGGATCAGATCGGCATGAATCTGAAGCTCACGAGCGAGACGATCGGACGGCTTCAGCTTGCCCTCATCGAGGCCTGCATCAATGCGATGGAACATAGCGGAAGCCATGATGGGCGGGTTTTCATAAAGTTCTGCACCGCCAAGGACAGCATCGAAATTTCGGTGGAGAGTTCCGGCAGATTTTTTGATCCCGATGCGATCGCGTCCGCGACGCTTGAAGAAAAGCTCGGCGCCGACAGCAAGCGGGGGTGGGGATTAAAGCTCATTCAATCGGTCATGGACGATGTGAAGATCGAGCGAATAGGCGACAGGACACGCGTGCGCCTGAAGAAAAAGTTTCGGCATGAAGAGGTGTTGCATGGCAGCGTCTGATTTCAGTGTTTCGCTGAAGAAGGTCGGAGACGCGGCGGTCGTCTATCCTCAGGGCTATCTGAATAACGTCGCGGGCGAGAGCCTCGTGCAGGAATGTGTCACCTGTATCGAGGGCGGAACAAGAAAGATCGTCCTTAACTTCAAGCGTACCGATCTCATCAACAGTATCGGCATTTCGATGCTCCTGTCGATTATCGAAAAATTGCTCAACACGGGCGGCCAGCTCTGTTTCACGAACATGAACCCCATGCTGAAAGAGACATTCGAGATGCTGGGGTTGTCGAAATATATCTCTATATTTGACGATGAAAACGATGCGCTCACCTATCTGCATATGGCAGAGCGTTCATGAGCGCCGAGATACAACGCGTTCTCTATAACATATCCGCCCTTTCGGACCTCGGCCGGGAGATTACGTCCGAAAAAGACTTTTACGACCGCATCAAGTCGGTTCTTTACGTTATTCTGGGTACGTTCCTTACCAATAAAGGCGCCATACTGATAACCGGGGAAAAGAGGGGCGAACTCCTGCAGGCAGCCCAGAAGGGCTTCGGCAAGACGGGAAGCCAGCGGATCGGCAACAGCAGCGATTTTATCCGCAGGCTGAAGAAAAACAGGCCCTGCCTCCTGAATGCAACCGGTGCGTCGGCGGAGATCCGGTTGCTCCGCTCCGCACTCAGTTATTCCGCCGCCGAGATCTTCACTCCCCTTTGGGTAAACGATCAGTTCATAGGCGCGATCGTGCTCGGCGCCAAGTTCAGCAAGGAGCCATACGGCAAGACCGAGCTTGAACTCCTGCACATCATCGCGACGCAGCTTGCCGTTTCTCTCAACAATTACGCCCTCTTCACGCGACTTACGGAACAGCTCGATGAAAACACGAAACTTTACGAAGATATGCGGCGCATCTACCATGAAACGATTCAGGCATTTGCAGCCGCCATCGACGCGAAAGATGCGTACACTAAGAACCACTCGCACAGAGTTGCCAAATACTCGGTGGCAATTGCTCGAGAGCTGGGCTGGAACGATCATGATGTGGAAGGAATCTATGTAGCGGGATATCTGCATGATGTCGGCAAGCTTATCCTGAGCAATAATGTGCTCAATAAGAAAGATGCCCTCTCGGACAAGGATGTCAAGGAGTTGCACAGCCATTCCCTGCTCTCTTATACCATCATTTCCAAAATCAGGTTTCCCTGGAAAGGCGTTTTACATATGATCAAGCATCACCACGAACGGCTTGACGGGGCGGGATATCCCGAAGAGCTGCCGGGTGAACGCCTGAGTGAAGGGGTCAAGATACTTTCCATTGCCGATGCCTTCGACGCGATGACCTCCGACCGCCCGTACCGGAGAAAACTTCCGGTCGAAAACGCCCTGAATGAGCTCAAAAAATGCGTCGATACCCAGTTCGACGGGAATATCGTTGCTGCATTCTGCGGGGTGTTGGAGAAGGAGATTAAGGGGGAGCTGCCGGAGCCCAATATCCTGCCCCACCTCGATCAGGAGTTCGACCCTTCGATGATTACCGGAATGCTTGAAGCGCTTACCCAGGAATTGAAGAAATAACAGATCCCTGCCTGCTGTTCAGCTCATTTGAGAACGGATATCCCGCACCGGTTATGAATTATGCATAATGCGGGTTAAGCAAACGCGGAAGGTTCCGTCTCTTTGTCCCGCACAATCTCCGGTGTTACCAGCCAGCGAAGCGACCATGCTCCGTTCTCGCGCAGGAGACACGCAACAGCGGCCGGAGCGAAGAAGACGGCGGACTCATCGGCATAGCCGGATACGAGTGCGGACGCGAGCCCGGGCAGAAACGGCATATGGCTAACGATAAGGAGAGATTCGGCCTGCCGCTGCATGCGCTCCGCAAAAAGGGTTGCGCTATCGAGCGGCGCGAGCCCCCCCGTCTGCTGCGTGCCTCCCAGCGGTCTCAGCATGCTGCCCACTATCTCCGCGGTCTGCACCGCCCGCAGCTTCGGACTGTGCCATACGGCTTCCGGCGTGATGCCGACCCTGCAGAGGAACTGCGCCATGATTTCGACCTCAGACCTTCCGGATGCGGAAAGCGGATTCTCAGGGGCACTGCTCGCCTCACCGTGACGCATCAGATACAGATACATGGCACTCCCTCAACCCGCGTTCATCCAAAAAGATTGCGCCTGCCGGCATACATCCCGCAGGCGCCAAGCCCGATCCCATCAATCCCAAACCATCCTGCACCGGCTACAAATATGCGTTGATCTCCTTATCCGGCAAGGTCGATCTTACGGAGCCCCTACCGGCACATAGAGCTGCCGGGCATCCTCGATATGGCAGAGGGTTCCGTCCTTTTTCAGATAGACGACGTTCTTGAGCTGTGCGTTCATGATCATCCTGCTGCAGAGCAGGCAAGGCCTGCCGTCCGCAAAGGAACCGCCCTCTTCAAAGCCGGCGATATAGATGGTTGCATCCTTCATCCGCTCAGGGGCTCCGTTGACAATCGCATTCTGTTCGGCATGGACCGCCTCACAGAGCTCATACCGCTCGCCGGATGGGATATTGAGCTCACGACGCTTGCAGCGGTTGATATCGGCACAGTTGATAACGCCGCGCGGGGCGCCGTTGTAGCCGGTACTGACGATGACGTTATCCTTCACGATCACCGCTCCGTACCGCCTCCGCAGGCAGGTCGAACGCGAAGAAACCACCTTCGCGATCTCGATGAAATAGTCATCCCATGCGGGACGCATGAATGTGCTCCCGTTGCCCCCGCTCATATGACGATCAGCACTTCGAGAATCCGCAGTTGTGGCAGAAGGCGCAGCCGCCCTCGTGTTCGACCGCGCCGCCGCATTCGGGGCATGCACCGATAATCATGACATCACCGTGGCGTGACTTGCCGTTGCCCTTTTCCTGAACGCCGGGGTCCGGGATATACCGTTCAAGCGCCTTGCCGATAGCGTCCGAGCACGAAAGAATACGACCTCCCTCGGCCCATGAGGGCTGATGGCACGAGATGCCTTTCAGCTCTTTGATAAGCAGCTCCGGCTCCATATTGGAACGGAGTGCCAGAGAAATAAGACGTCCCATCGCCTCAGCCTGGCTTCCTGCGCAACCGCCGGCCTTCCCGATATTTGTAAAGACCTCAAATGGCAGTCCGTTTTCGTCTTCATTGATCGTAACGTAGAGATACCCGCAGCCTGTTTTCATACGACGGGTGGTGCCGCGAATGACCTCCGGCCGTTTTTTCGGCTTGACGCGGTCCTCGACAGCGCCTGTCTCTTTGCGTTCGTCTTCCGTCTTCTTCGTGCTCAGCACCTGGTCTTCGCGCGATCCGTCGCGATACACGGTGACCCCTTTGCATGCAAGCTTATAGGCAAGCATATAGACTTCACGGACATCCTGTGCGGTGGCTGAATTCGCGAAGTTGACGGTCTTGGATACTGCATTGTCCGTAGACTTCTGAAATGCCGCCTGCATCCGGATGTGATCGACCGGTGCAATATCATGAGCCGTCACGAAAACCTGTTTCACCTCGTCGGGGATATCTTCGACTCCCTCAAGCGAACCGTGCGTTGCAATGCGCTCGGTCAACTCGCGGGTCCAGATGCCAAGCTCGCGGGCAGTCTGTTCGAAATAGGCGTTCGTCTCGATGAGCTTCGTCCCTTCCATGACATTCCTGACGAAGGAAACCGCAAACAGGGGCTCGATGCCCGACGAACAACCGGCGATGATAGAAAGCGTTCCGGTCGGGGCGATGGTGGTAACCGTCGCGTTGCGCACCATCATTTCGCCGCTGTATATGCTCTGCTCATACGTCGGAAACGGTCCGCGATCTTCGGCCAGTGCGCTTGATGCAAGGCGGCCCTGCGTCTGGATAAAACCCATCACTTCTTCGCCGAGCTGAATGGCCTTATCGCTGTTGTACGGGGTGTCAAGCTGGAGAAGCATATCAGCCCAGCCCATGACGCCGAGTCCTATCTTGCGATTCGCCTTGGTCATCTTGTCGATCTCGGGGAGCGGATACCTGTTCACATCAATAACATTGTCGAGAAAATGCACTGATTTCCAAGTGGTATATTTCAGCCGCTGCCAGTCCACCTCGCTGCGGCCCTGTTCGAACTTGACCATGCGCGCAAGGTTGATGGACCCGAGATTGCACGACTCATACGGAAGAAGCGGCTGTTCTCCGCACGGATTTGTCGATTCAATCTCGCCGAGCGCCGGCGTCGGGTTTGCTGTATTGATGCGATCGAGAAAGACGATGCCCGGCTCGCCGTTCTTCCATGCCTGCTTTACGATCAGGTCGAAAACCTCCCGCGCGCGCAACGAGCTGGCGGCCTTGCGGGTTCTCGGATTGATCAGTTCGTATTCGCGGTCATCCTCAACAGCCCTCATGAAGTCTTCCGTCAGTCCGACCGAGATATTGAAATTGTTGAGCCGAGTATTCTGATCTTTACAGGCAATGAATTCGAGGATGTCGGGATGGTCGATGCGGAGCATTCCCATATTGGCACCCCGGCGGGTCCCGCCCTGTTTCACTGCCTCAGTCGCGGTATCGAAAACCGTCATGAAAGATATCGGCCCCGAAGAGACACCCTTGGTCGAGCCGACGACATCGCCTGCCGGCCGCAGGCGGGAAAAGCCGAATCCGGTCCCGCCGCCCGATTTATGAATCATTGCCGCATGCTTGACTCCGTCAAAAATAGACTCCATGGAATCTCCGACCGGGAGCACGAAACAGGCCGAAAGCTGCCCGAGTTTCCGTCCGGCATTCATGAGCGTCGGGCTGTTCGGCAGAAACCAGAGCGAGGTCATCAGGTCATAAAACTCCTGTTCGAGGTGCCTTACCTCTGCGTCTGTTTTCCCGTATGCCCTGTCGGCAGATGCAACATGGCGCGCTACTCTATGAAAAAGCTCTTCCGGTGTCTCGATGACGCGTCCTTCTTCATTACGCTTCAGGTAGCGCTTCTCGAGAACCTTCAGGGCATTCTGTGTAAGATTCAAGCTGCCTGCCGCTGCTTTCATAATCAAATCCCCCTTCAAAATGAACAAGTTAACTACTCTCAAAACACTTTATTTCGTATAGCCGTATCAGTTTACCTACTATATCTTGTGCCCGTCAAGCAAAAAATGCGTTTTTTAAAACCCTCTATTTTTTCAGGTTTTTTCCTGTGAGATTTCTGTCAGTGCTCGGTGAAAAGAGAAGCTGCCCGCTTCTGGTATAATAGGCATCCGGAGCAGCTGAAGCTGCCTGATTGTATTCTTCCTGCTTCATTTGAGGAGTGCATAACCCATGACCGCTCTCACGTCAGCCTTCTGGAACCGGCTGTCAGTACGCATCGTTTTTGCGATTGTATTCCTCTTTGTCGTCAACGGCCTGCTCTTTTATTCCTTTGTCCTGCGAGGAATATCGAACGCCTCGGAGACGCACGTCAGGCAGACGCTTTTATTTACGACGACTGCAATCAGTCATCTGGCCGAACTCCACCTTCCTGCATATGCCCCTGCGGCTGCCGCACAACCGGCCGACGGCAAACAGGACCTTTTCTTGGCCATCGCCGATTA
>Ga0187786_10000511_pt1 | contig 10688 bp, 9 predicted proteins | sample 0815_BV2_10_20_M_FD_132449 | JGI IMG/M metagenome (GOLD analysis project Ga0187786, IMG submission 132449) | Tropical peat soil microbial communities from peatlands in Department of Meta, Colombia - 0815_BV2_10_20_MG | ecosystem: Environmental > Terrestrial > Soil > Wetlands > Peat | place...
GTACGATTACACAAACCCATTTATCAGGGACACGGTTAACGTTAACTGCATGGTTGACAACGTCCCCGCTGTCGCCACCGTCGAATATAAGCGGCTTAATAACCCGGACACGGGAATGACAAACCAGGAGTATGTTATTGATAGGTTCGTATTCACTAATGGCACAATCGTCAGCCGTGGCCCTACCGGTCCCAGTTTATCAACTACCCCGACCGAGCCAAGCCATTTAGATATAACAACCTGAATAATTACCGGTTGTTATTTAAACGCTGTGCGGACGCCAAACCAGACGCCGAAATAGGGAGATAAAGGCGATAGCCGGGTTAGCCAGATAAACACACGTCGATAACCAGCTCTGGGACGCGATCTATTCCAACCATAAGGATAAGTAGCGCCTGCAAAGTAAGAAATCATTGATGTTATTTCATGTGGGTCGGACAAGAAACATCGGCGAAACCCATCTTGGCCATAGCAACGATCTTCACCATTACAGGCATAGCACCCATTATTTTTGGTATATCATTCATCATTCCGGTATTTTAATGCCCCAACTCTGCCTCATGAGCGGCATCCTCTGCCTCGCGGGAGGCGACCTTATCGCACCACCCCTGCCGCCACTAGCCGCGATCTATATTGCAATCTGCATCTCTAATAAGACGAGCCGCGACCAGGAAGTATACCTGCTGAAGGAGGGAATTCGGGGGCGTGCGGAAGTGATAAGCAGACGACAAACCTGGTTCTACAGGACCGACAGCCGGAGATCTGCCATCTACTCAACGTGACCCTCCCCGGCCAGATACCATACCAGGTAAAGCACAAGGAGTTCGTGAACCTGTTCAACCCAGCAGGCTTGGTCCCGGCGGTAGGCCAACGGGTGCCAGTGATCGTCGATCCACGCAATCATAACAAGCTATTGATGGGCCGCAACTGACGGAGAGCGGATGTCCCAGAAAAGAGACGCCATCACAAGAAAGTTTTACTAAATGGGGCTGTGAGGTGGAGAAAGCCCACCAGCTTTAACAGTGGATGAATCTACCCCTCGAAACGTCAGCAAGGGCCAGTTTCAAAGTGTCTGAAGCAACCTCTCTAACATATCCATCTTCGTCTTGCGTTAGCCGTGCAAGTCTTCCCACGCCTCGACTTTATCAGGCACAAAAGCAAAAGCCCGTCCCAAAGCGTCGGTCGCTCTCCATCTAACCGATTTGTATCCGTCTTGTGTTAGCCTGTGCAGGTCTTCCCACACACCTTTTATATCATCGAAACGGTGAATATTCTTATAAATGTATTTTATCGCTTTGACTCGTTCTTTCGATAATGGGCTTTGCGCTTTCTCATGGGATCTGGACCGGGTACTCCACCACACCACCACACACCACCTATGACACGTTTACGTACTAAACGATTACTTACCAAACAAAAAATCATAGTATGAATTGAAAACTCCCATGGCCACTCCCAAAGCATTGGTCGCGATCCACCTAACATTTTTGTCTTCGTCTTGTGTTAGCCGGTGCAAGTCTTCCCGCGCCTCGTCTTTATCCGGCACACCAGCAAAGACCACTCCCAGGGCGTAGGCCGCACCCCATCTAACAGTTTTATTTTTGTCTTGTGTCAGTCTGTGCAGGTCTCTCCACGCCTCGTCTTTATCCGGCGCAAGAGCAAAAACCCGTCCCAAAGCACCTACTGCACCACATCTAACCTGTTTATCTTTGTCTTGTGTTAATCGGTGCAGATCCCCCCACGCCTCATCTTTATCCGGTACATCAGCAAAGATCTTCCCCAAAGCAACGGTCGCACCACGTCTAACATATTTGTCTTCGTCTTGTGTTAGTCTGTGCAGGACTTCCCATGCTTCATCTTTATCCGAGATAAAAACAAAGGTCCATCCCAGAGCATCTGCCGCATCCCGCCTAATAGATCCTTCTCCGTCTTGTGTTAGCCGGTGTAGGTCTCTCCACGCCTCGTTTTTGTCTGGCAAATCAGCAAAGATCGCTCTCAAAACAACGATCACACTCGATCTAACACGTTTATCTTCGTCTTGTGTTAGACTGTGTAAGTCTTCCCACGCCCTGTCTCTATCCGGTACATCAGCAAAGATCTTCCCCAAAGCAACGATCGCACCACGTCTAACACGTTTATCTTCGTCTTGTGTTAGACTGTGTAAGTCTTCCCACACACTTATTATACCATCGAAACGACGAATATTATTATTAATATATCCTATTGCTTTGACTCGTTCTTTCGATGACGAGCTTTGCGCTTTCTCATGGATCTGGACCGGGTACTCCACCACACCACCACCCCACCTATAACACGTTTACCTACTAAACGATTACTTACCAAACAAAAACCCCAGTATAAATGGAAAACTATTAGCATGCAATAAGTTATCTACTAAAGGACACTGGGTAACTTTACGGTCAATCCGAGTGGAGAGCGAGCGAAAACCCACGATTAAAATCGTGGGGTGAAGCGAGTCTCCCATCATCCTAATAGTCCATATATCCTTGTACTGCAATGGTAGTTGTGTAACCCTTGTCGTGTCGGCTGAAAGTGCTATGCGTGCCGGTTAGACTCTGTCATTTGAACTTGACATAGCTGGTTGCTACGGGAATGTCCGTAGCGTAAAATTGAACGTGACGGGGAGACCAACAATAGTCGCATTGAGGCGGCAATACATTGATGAAAGCATAGAAGCCCACGATTAAAATCGTGGGAGCTGTCACAATAAACAACATATTCCCCGTACCCAAAGAAGCTATAATAACTTTATTATCTGCGCAGGGGATAAAGTTGCAGTAAGATTGTAACAGGTACCGACGAAGAAGAAATGGAAAAATTTGCGTAAGGGCGAGAAAATAGTTAACGTGTTTTATTCAGTCTTAGTAGCCGGTAGCATGACTACAAACTTGGCGCCCTTCGTATGGTCTCCAGGTACACGATCCTCGACCCATACTCGGCCATGGAAATCAGTAACAAGCGTTTTGACCAGATATAACCCTAATCCGCTGTGGCTGTTTCTGAGAGCCCCATCATGAAAACGTGTGAATATGCCATCTTTGTGTTCGTCCGGTATGCCCGGGCCGTTATCATCAATGATCGTCTGGCAATAATATTCGCCGTCAACCAGCGTCCTTTCCACATACACGTTAATAATTAGCGGCCCTGTCGAATGTTTAATGGCATTGCCGATAATATTCGAGAAAACATCCGCCAGTAAACCGTTTGCCAGTATATTACAGTTCGAGAAAATCTTTTTATTTATTATTATATTTCGGTTGGGAACATTCGAAAATTTGGTGATTACACCGTCCAGCTCATGCCCGAGGTCTATTGTATGCAACCTGAAACCATTTTCTTTATCGTTGCTTAGTCTTCTCACGTTGTTAATAAGGGCTGTGCTAGCCTCCAATGCTTCCAATGGTTTTGATATTAGCTCCCTCTCCGCCTCATCCAATTCCAAGGTGTCAAGGGCCATTTCGAGGAACCCCTTCGCAACCTGATCCATATTGCTAATATCATGACACATCAGATCGAGGTACATTTCTGCTTGATTTTTAGCATCCTTAAGCTCGGCCTCGATTTGTTTCCGCTCGGTGATATCCACTCCTGCCCCGATAATGAACTTGACCTTGCCCGAATCGTCAAAAAGGGCTGTGTTACACGTAGATATCACCAAACGACGCCCATCCGTTGTAAGCAAACGAGTTTCCAGCTCGATAGGAAACTGGCCATCACGATACCGTACAAAGCCATCGGCAACACGCTTCCTATACTCCGAAGGTATAATTATGTCCCAGAACGGTTTCCCACGAAGTTTATCGATCGTGTAACCGGTCTTATCCGTAAACGACTTGTTTATGAGGACGATCTGCCCTTCACGATCATAGACCACAATCAACGAGCCAATAATATTCATAATAGCGTCAGAAAAGTCCCGCTCCCATTTCAACACATTATAAGCCTGCTGAGACCTCAAATCATTTGCTCTGATATCATCAGTCTGTACCTGAAGCTCTTCACCATGCTGTCTTAATTCCATTTTCAGCGGCTCGACAAGTCCCAGCCGAGTCTCCAAATTTTCAAAAACAGCATCTCCAGACCCTTTATATTTAATATAACGCTCGTACCGAGCAACGTCCTCTTTTAACTTAAAAACGTTATCGCGTTGGGCTTCCAACTCTTTAAGTAGCTCTTCCCTACTCATATCCGCATAATTTTTTCGAAACCCCGACTCCAAGTCAGTCATGATACACACAGCATATGTTTACCAAAAACTATCATTTATTAATACGTTCATCATAACATTAACTTAACTGTCCCAAACAGAATCCATAACACTTCATGAACTACCCCGCCCTAAACGACAGAGCCTCCTTTTTGATTAGCTCTTCACATGGCATAGGCCCTGATAACAGCACGGCTACTATAGTCCTATTCAGACCTTGGTCTATGCCACCGATGGATATTGCCCGTTTCTCAGCTACCTCTTCCTCGAGAGATATATGAGCATGATATTCACCGTTCTTCTTTACTATCTCGAAGTCGGCTACTTCGTACTCTTCAAGTTGTTTGATATGATAATAGGAAGGGTTGAGGGGAATGTCAATGGTCGACAGGAAACTCAAAGGTTGCCTATACATGACGAAAGTATTACGGGACACGCTCCATCCCACGCTAAAGCCTGTGAGATTTCCCGCTACCCCTGCACCCCAATCATGATCTTAAACGATGCATTGAAAGTTGGAGTTAGTGGAAGAACACATTTCGGTTTAAAGGAAAAAGTCCGTGCTAGAAAGCGATTTTCTTTAAAAAGATCAGCAGTAAGCGAGTTGAAAAGATCGACAAATATTGCCGATTAAACTTGTTTCTACCTTTTCCGCACTCAAACAAACACACAGAAAGCGAGAGGATTCTGACAGGTAACCCCCCGCCTTGTAACTGTTCAGCCTACCTATAAACACCATAACAAAAACACAAATGATTAAATAATAATACTACATATTCTACATAGGCTTATTATACGTATACTTATTATACGTAGGCTTATTATACGTATACTTCTTGGGATAGCTATGGCAAAAGAGTTGAGCGAAGAATTAAAAGATTTAGTGGACTGGACAGAAATCTTCTACGAAGTCTTCCGACGACGCTTAGGAGAAGACATGCCCAGCATAAAAATGGCGAGTGCCCTATTGGGCGCATTCTTGGTCATGGTACTGGTTGGAGTGCTCATCAGTCTATCCGGCACAAACATCCTCGAACCGATGCTGTCAAAGATCAGCCCACCGCAACCCCCAAACACTGGCATTAACGCCTCGCCAACCGACCCCGGATATAGCGGAGATAGCAACAAGAACAATAATACCAACACCCACCCAAATCCAACCAAGACGACCACCCCGACGACCACTATAACGCCTACTCCTACTACCCCAACACTCACACACACAGCCACTACTTCACCTAGTCCTACCGCTACCCCAACACCCACTACTACGCCTACACCCACAGCTACCCCAACACCCACTCCAACACCCACTACTATGCCTAGTCCTACCGGTACTCCAACGCCTATTTCAACGAATTGGTTTATAGGACTGACAAAAACTCTAAGAGGTTAACCTACCACACACTTATTTTCAATTTTCACTAAAAGTATCCAAAATCTCGATGCTTGATACTAAACGCCTTGAATTACAGGGGCTGATAAAAAGCCAATAAGTGGCTACGAGACTAACTTATTTACAAAATTTTTTGCAAAAAGTGCAAAAACGGAAATAATAGTTGTAATACTTTCTTCTAACACGAACGCCCATAATAGTTGCTGATTTTTTTGTTGATCGGTTTTTGGTTTTTATCTTTATTCAGTTTTGATTGAAAATGTTTTTTCATCTGTTTCACCATCTACAAATTTTAAAAATTCTACATTTTTCGACTTGGTCTGTTGTGCTTACTCTCATGTATTGGAGTAGTTTGGGACGTTTTGAGCTAAATTTTTTCTATCTTATACAGATTAGTCGTCTTTTTGAATAAGTGGGTATGCAGGAAGGTGGTATATGCATAAGGAGAGACTTATATCGTTCCCTGATAGAGATGATCGACTGGCACAGTCAAGGCGCAATGTCGCATAGACACACGCACAGCATAGCAGTATTACAGGTTGAGTAGAATTTTGTTCAACCAATCCGCTACTTGCTTTGTAGTGTATCGGTTATTTGCGGCACTGATGGTAAGCGGCCATACCATTTTTGGTACCATTCAGCCATCGCATTGAGTGCCCCAATTAAATCCCGCCCTTTTTGAGTCAGCGAGTATGTCGTATAGGGTGGTGAAGCATTCTCTATTTTTTTAGCAATAATACCATGTTCCACAAGCTTAGCTAGTTTGATAGAAAGAGTTCTGGAGCTGATGGGTTTTAAGACTCTCAGCAGTTCATTGAATCTGATTGGGCTTTTTCCAAAGGCAAGTACTCCAATCAAATGAAGGCTCCACTTATCGCCTACGATGGAGACAGTTTGATCAATCAGTATGTTAATTTCCGCTTTATTTGGAAGATCGTGGATTATATCTTTCATTTCATATCGCTGCCGATAGCTACTTTACTTCTCGTTAGCATAAATAGTTATACTTTACTTTTAAAAGTACCTTTAAAAAATTTATGAGCTCACATTGCGAACGTGGGTCGGCTCTGAAAGGTTTCCCGGCATAAGGTTTGTAAAAAGGCGATCTGTCAGCCCCCTCACCCGGTGAAAAGGCTTGACGAGCATGGCACCCGATTCGTCTTTATATGTACTCATGTGAAAAAATGAAAGGGGTAATAACATGGAATCAAATCAAAAAACTTTACTTGAAAACTTAAAACAACCAGTGAGAGGCATAATGCCTTTTGTGAAACCTGCAAAAGACCTTCTCTGGAAAAAGGAATTTTCCGTCAATTCCTGGTTCGTTATAGGGCATTTTGAAACAGAGGGGCATAAGCTAAATTTCCTATTTCACCTGATGGTACTGGCTGTTCCGAATCAGGGGCCGCTTCTAAATTCAGTGGTTTCAATCACTGACGAGACTACCGGTTGGTATTACGGGGAGGATAAATTCTATCCGCTAGCCCTCGCCGAGATTTCGGAGACAGAATTTATGATAAAAGCTCCAAATGGCCAAATGTCTGGCAACCTGGATAAAATGCGGGTACAAGCTACGATACCGCGCGGCAAAGTGGATGTTACACTGAGCCCAGAGGGCCACGTGCTGTACAACGGTGGTACAGGATGCTTCCCGATGTTCGACATGGAGATTTACCAGTATTCGCTTCCGACGCTGGCAACCGTAGGGATCCTGACAATAGATGACAAAACATATGAGGTGAAGGGAACCTCGTGGTTTGACCGTCAGTGGGAAAACGTGACATTGAGTATTGGTGGCCGCTGGAGCTGGATGGATATAAATCTGGATAATGGGGATACCATCAGTCTTTGGGGTACAGTAGACGACTCAACCGGAACAGAAAATGCGTGGGCGACGATTCTCCACCCGGATGGCTCGCAAATCGTTACCGTGGTCGAGCCGCTCTCGATGGGTGAATCCGACCGCTGGCTAAGCCCGAAATCTGGGCAAAAATACCCGACCCACTGGATAGTGAAAATACCAGCCATGGATGCTATCCTTGAAGTCACACCTTCTCCGAGAGAACAGGAAATCGTGTCTCTGATAGATGTTCTCCACAAGTACGAAGGGGCAAGTTTTGTCAAAGGCACCTACAAAGGTAAAAAAACAACCGGGTATTGCTACGTGGAATTGGTCGGGCCGTGGAAATAATAGTATAGTTAAAAAAGTGATACCTAACTCAGGACTGACTGTGGCTAGTTCCTGCTATTGTGGAACTCTACCTGGAGGAATGTGGAGAATCAGACGTCTAACATGGACTCGATGTATCTCCTGAATCCCGATGCGTCGGGCTGGCAGCCAAGGAATCGAGCGAACTGGATAATGTGTACACTCGTGTGGTCTCAGCCTACATGACCGGCATGTTCACAATCAGCCTCATGTTCGACTACAGGTGCTGACGATCCATACATTGATCGTCGCGCTGACGCTGATCAGTCCTATCTTGATGCCGTTCGGCGGTCGACTCTATGCAGATGCCGGGCTTACGACGCAGATGATATCGATAATCGATAAGGGGTAGGTAACTGACTACGAGCCTGGCGATCTGCACGTGGCCGGCGGGGCGATACATTTAATTTTTATAGAACTGCCAGATGGATTCCTGCACAGGGTCAATAAAAAGGGCATTGGGAGTAAGAATATCCCACCCTCCATCAGGCATTTCAAATGTTTGTTGTTGTGCTGTTTCCTTCGGCTATGTCTTTCACTGTGACATAGGGGTTGTGGTACCTTTTGCGGTTTACGGTTTTCTGCCCGTGCTGTATTGCTTCTCGCGGACACCATTGGATACAGGCTAGGCATTGTTCGCAGTGGTCATGCCAAGCTGGCTTTTGGTCTTTTAACGTTATGTTCTGTACCGGGCAGACCTTTGTACAAAGGCTGCAACTGGTACAATTTTCTGTTACTGAAAATTTTTCTACAAATTGGGCAGTTTTATCATAGTTACGATTGCTAGCCCATTTACTAATACGGATGCCTAACCGTTTTATGGGGCGTACTTCTTTTTTTTCAACGGCCTCTGCAATTCTTGCAATATCAATATTGGCAGTTTCTATAATGTTGTGTATTCGTTCATATGTTTGAGAGCCGTAGTGTATGAGGTTGTTTCCAGGCGACTTAATTAACTCTCCGTAAGCTAATCGGGCACCTTTCTGCCGTAAAACCTCGTCAAGCTGGCCCAAGGCATCAAAATTTAAGCCACCATAGCTTGCCAAAGCAAAGCAGTAGGTTTCTTTATCCACGTCCAGTTTTTCAACGAATTGTTTTACGATTCGGGGCGTCCCGGCGAAATAGACTGGAAAGACGAAGCCGATGCCTTCCTCCGGGCCACCGACTGGTCGAGATGGCGGTTCCTTTGCCATGGATTCTATCTGGCAGTTCCCGAGTCGTTTTCCTATCTGGCGGGCGATTTGTAGTGAGTTGCCTGTCCCCGTGAAATAGTAGATTATGGTTGTCATTCTGGCTTCACCCACCTTTCCACAATTGCTTGTTTATTCTTCATTGGTTAAGCCTTCAAACTTTTTTAAAGGTACTTTCATAAGTAAAGTATATAGGGTTAAGCTAACCAGAGGTAAAGTAGATAACGATGGAAATACAGAATGAAAAACGTCATACAGGAACGCCATGGTGAGGAAATCAATGTAACGTGTGTGGCCCACCCGGGTTAAAACCCAGGGTATGCAAGGACCGCACTGATGGGTACGCCCCAACCGTTACCCGTACAGCGACCCAGCCCCTGCACTGGAAAATTGTAATAACCCTATTCGAGGATAAACGTCTCAACCCAACATGTGATAAATGATCCAAGCCCGCGAGGGTTCACTTTTCCCCCTCTCCTTTCAGGATGGCGAACTAATAGTTATAGCCGAAAAAGGAAAACTATATGACCAGCCCTGAAGGGAACGCACCTATGATCAAGCAGCTCTTTAAGCAGTGGCTGGCTCAGACGCAACTCGAGATTCTTATCACGTGCATTTCCACACTTCCCATAGTCACATTTGCAAGGCTGCAGATATGGCCTCAGGGCTTACCCTGCGTAATAAACACACTTATAGGCGCGTCGCGGAATTCAAATTGAAATGAGTCTTGAATAGAAATGCTTCGCGGTACGCCATTATCGATAGATATTCTCGAATATCGGCGTCTAAGGCTCTCCTGGCATGAGGCGGAATTTTTTTGACGCCGGGGTTTAAGTTTTTTTATAAATTTTCTGAAAAAGGCTGTTTTCCGAGATAGTGGTCTGGTATTTGAGGCCGCAGGCGTTAAACAGGTTTTCATGCGATGCCTGGATGATTTTCGAGCCGTTCAGCCCGAGGTTGTGAACTTCCCTGAGCGTATAATAGTCTCCGTCGTCGGTATAATTGATCGAGTCCACCCAGTTCGACCCTCTGGCGATGGAGGTCAACCCGTCCATGATCTCCTTCAGGCTCATCTCTGCCACGGGTTTCTGATATATCAAGGCCAGTATGTACTCCATAGTGTTTTCCTTATTATCGCCGAAGGTCTCCTCAAAGGGTATGGCTTCCAGCATTACCTTCAAGCTGGTTTTCAGGATGGTGCACACCACTTTTTCGTTCAGGAGCTTGATTAATACCTCGTTTTCCCATGACATGGTGGTAGAAGGCTGGGCTTTTTCATCCAGGCTTTCGAGGGCCCGCTCCAGGACCTTTTGCTGCGTATCACTTTTACCCATGTGCTTCTTGAGCAGCGCGTAGTGCTTCATGGAGATTGTGGTTCCGAGACGGTACTTCTTCACGCAAATCCACCCAATATTTTTCTGTTGAAGTTTAATCGCTCATATATCTTTCCGTTCTATTCATACGCTATACATACGAATTGCTTATTATACATACGCCGTATGGCCAACCTATTTCATTTTCTGTATACAATATTTGGGCAATCTATCGGAATATCCCTTACTTGGGTAATGCTCAATTATGGAGGATTCTAATATGAGGACCAGTTGGGTTAGAAAAATTACATTATGTATATTGATGATGGGAGTGCTGACTATATTATTGACA
>Ga0187786_10000512_pt1 | contig 10688 bp, 7 predicted proteins | sample 0815_BV2_10_20_M_FD_132449 | JGI IMG/M metagenome (GOLD analysis project Ga0187786, IMG submission 132449) | Tropical peat soil microbial communities from peatlands in Department of Meta, Colombia - 0815_BV2_10_20_MG | ecosystem: Environmental > Terrestrial > Soil > Wetlands > Peat | place...
GAATCTACGGTCTTGAAATCCCCCGGAGAGCGCCATCGCCCGAATGCATGGAGCAGATCGCCTTCAAGCCGGTTATACAGGGCGCAGGTCGCGCCGAGGTCTTCACCGCACAGCGCGGTCAGCCGCTGAATATTCTCCAAATGCCCTTCGCCGAGCTGAAGCAGACATGCGTTGATCTTCTCAAGGCGCGCCGCAAGCACTTCCGTTATTCCTCCATGGCACTGAACCGGCGGTTCTCGGGTTCCGGACGGATCCGACCCACTTTTTTAAGCATACCAGCGTGCAGATCAAAAGCTCAATAAAGCCTCGCGCGATGAGGTATCGTCATGAGATTTTGACACGCTTTTTTATCGGGAATTCGGCGCTGATCCTGAAGCAGGAACTGAAACGGTCGGAACAAACCTTTTAGACGAGCAGCCCGAGATTGGAGACGTTCAGAATCCTCTTGGCATTTTCGATATCAATCTTAATCTGCTCCTTCAGCGCCTCGACAGACGGATAGGCTTCCTCATTGCGGAGGCGCTCTATGAAATGAACCCGCAGTTTCTTGCCGACGAGGTATTCACGAACCCCGAAGATATGGACCTCATAGCTCATTTCGGTACCACCGAATGTCGGATTGCTGCCGATATTGGCGACACCGTCCAAGACCTCCCCATCCATCGAAATACGAACTGCATAAACACCTTCGCGGGGTATTATTTCATTTGCTATCGAGAGATTTGCAGTGGGCGTCCGCAATATCGATTCGCCACGACCGGCACCAGGCACGACAACCCCGTCCACATGATACGCCCTCCCCAACATCGAGGCGGCCTCAGCAACGCGTCCCTTGAGCAGGAATGAACGGATCCGGCTGCTGCTTACCACATCTCCTTCGGCCGATGCATGTCTGACCACGCTCACCCCGAATCCGCATGCCTCGCCCTTGCGCCTCAGCAGATCGGTCGTCCCCCGCTTTCCCTTGCCGAACGCATAGCTATGGCCGACCACAATCCATTTCGCGCCGATAAGATCAACAAGAACCTTCCTGATGAACTCTTCCGGCTCCGTCTTTGCAAATTCACGGTTGAACGGGATATATACGAGGACCGCGATTCCGCATCCTGCTATTAAACGAGATTTGTCCTTCGATATCGTGATATGGCGTAGACCACGCTCCGGCGCAAGCACCGATACAGGATGCGGGAAAAAAGTCAGGGCAACCGGCGTCCCACCAAGTTCTGCTGCCTTCTCGACCGTCCGTGCAAAAATTTTCCGGTGACCGATATGTACCCCGTCAAAATTACCCAGCGTGACAACCGGCTTTTCATAAGGGAACCTTATCGGCAGGCCGTTAATTATATCCACGCGGCTGCTCCTGCATAACCAAAAGTTCGTATATCCGCCGTATGTGCTCTTTTGTCTCTTCAGGCGAACCGCTATTGTCGACCAGAAGATCCGCCTTTTCTTTCTTCATCGCGATCGGGAACTGACAGCGCAGCCTGCTTTCGGCATCCTTCCGCGACATCCCCTTTGCGATGACCCGTTCGAGCGCGACGTCTTCGCTCGTATGGACGGTCAGAATAGTGTCGAAACGATTCTGGTACGACCTCTCAAAGAGCACCGGCGCTTCGACAACGACCAATGCAGTCTGTTCGTCGCGTGCCAAAACTGCGAGCCTGTCGTTGATGATGCGGAACACCATCGGATGAAGAACATTCTCCAACGCAAGGCGCAGTCCCGAATCCTCGAAGACCTCCTCGGCTACTCGTCGGCGATCAAGAACGCCGTTCTGCACAACCTCATCGCCAAAGAGGGCCTTGACCTCCTGCTGCACTTCAGGCTCAGCCAGTAGTTCACTCACGATGGCATCGGTATCAATGCGCGCAGCTCCCAGTTCCTCGAACATGCCGGCGACCGTACTCTTGCCCATGCCGATATTGCCGGTAATGCCCAGTACAATCATGCATTGCCCTCTTCGGCGAGTTTTCGGAGCTCCTTCAGCTTCTTCAAGGCCTTCTGAGCCGATAGCCCTTCGATGTCCAGTTGTAAAAGCTCACGCGCAATCGGATCGCCCGCGAAAAAAAGGTCCATCTGCCGGGCCTTCGGGCGGAGAATCTGAGATTCCTTCTTTTCGAGTTTTTCGAGGACGGCTCTGGCGTTGTCGATAATCTCGAGGGGAAGCCCGGCAAGCTTTGCGACTTGGATGCCGTAACTTTTGTCGGCAGGCCCTCTCTCGATTTTACGCAAAAAAATGACCTCCTCGCCCCACTCCTTCACGACAACGTTGTAATTCACAACGCCCTCCATGTTATAAGCAAGGTCGGTCAGCTCATTGTAATGCGTCGCAAAAAGCGTCCTCGCGCCGGTCTTGTTCACGAGATAATCGGCAACAGACCAGGCTATGCTGATGCCGTCAAAGGTGCTCGTGCCCCGGCCGACCTCATCCAAAAGGATAAGGCTCCGGGCCGTCGCATTATTGAGAATGTTGGCGGTCTCGATCATCTCGACCATGAAGGTACTCTGCCCCCGCGAGATATTGTCCGATGCGCCGATGCGCGTATAGATCCGATCCGCTATGCCGACAGTCGCCCGCTCGGCCGGCACGAATGAGCCGATTTGAGCTAGAAGAACGATCAGCGCCACCTGCCGCATAAAGGTTGATTTCCCCGCCATGTTCGGTCCGGTAATGACAAGCAGCCGGCTGGAAGAAGCATCAATATACGCGTTATTGGGGATAAACCGTTCGTCCCGGGTCGAAAACGTCCTGAGCGCCAGCAGCCTTTCGATCACAGGATGACGCCCGTCCGTAATCTCGATAATATCGCTCTCGTTTACCGACGGCCGGACGTAATCATAGCGTTTGGCAATCTTCGCCAACGATGCGAGAAAATCCGTTTCAGCAACAACTGTCGCTGCGCTGTGCAGGTCCCCCGCGGATTTGGCGATTCGATCGAGTACGCCCAAAAACAGGCTCAACTCCATTTCCTGCAGCCGATCCTCAGCGCCGAGAACTTTTCCTTCGTATTCTTTCAACTCTTCCGTAATGAATCGCTCGCAATTCGCGAGCGTCTGTTTCCGAATATACTCCTGCGGTACCATATGAAGATTGGTCTTCGTGATTTCTATGTAATATCCGAAGACCCGGTTGAACCCGACCTTCAGAGACGATATTCCTGTGCGCTGGCGCTCTTCGGCCTCCATCTTGGCAATGTAGTCCTTCCCGTAAACAGAGACACCGCGCAACTCGTCCACCTCGCGACTGAACCCCTTGCGGATGACTCCTCCCTCCCGCGCAGTGGCCGGGGGCGAGTCGACGATGCTGAACCCGATGTAATCAGAAATTTCGGCATGATCCGCAAGATTCAGACCGATGGCCTTCAGTCGAGGATTTGCTGAAGCGGCAAGAAGCTTCCTGAGCTTCGGAAGATGGTGCAAAGAGCCCTTGAGTGCAATGAGATCGCGCGGCCCTGCAGTTTTCGAGACAATCCGCGATGTTATGCGTTCAATGTCCTGAATCTTTCGGAGAATCGCGCGAAGTTCTTCCATCAGCTCGTAATCATCGACTACGGCTGCAACGGCTTCCTGGCGCTCCCGTATTGCGGATACCGATATGAGCGGCTTTGACAGCGCATTCCTCAGAAAGCGCCCGCCCATCGGAGTGAGCGTCTCATCAAGCACCCAGAGCAGCGAGCCTTCGACGGAGCCGTCCTTTATGGTCTTTGAGATTTCAAGGTTGCGCTTCGTCGACGCATCCAAAAACATGAAGCAAGATTCCTGAAGCGGAGTTATCTTGCCGAAGGTCAGAACCTTCTGGGTCTCCTGCAGATAACGGACGAGCGCGCCTGCTGCGGAAACAGCAGCTTCCATACCTTCACACCCGTAGGCCTCGAGAGACGAAACGCGGAAGTGCTTGAGCAGCGTCTTGTATGCTTCCGGATACTCGAAATGCCAGTCGTCCTCATATGACACAAAGAGGCCCGAGAAGGCTTCCTGCAGGTAAAGGGCATGTTCGGCGCTGCGGGGCGCCAGAATCTCGCGCGGCTCAAAACGGCCGACCTCGTCCTCAATCGGCTTGTCCGTCTCAAGAACGACAAATTCGCCAGTCGAAAGATCGGCGACTGCAATTCCATAGCGATCCTGCATCGGAGAGACCGAGAGGATAAAGGTGTTCTCCTTGGGCTGCTCGGGGAGATGCGTTCCGGGGGTTATGACCCTCACGACATCACGTTGCACGATACCCTTGGCCTGTTTCGGATCTTCCATCTGTTCGCAGATCGCGACTTTATGCCCAGCTTTGATCAATTTTGTGATGTACGCATCGACCGAAAAGTGCGGAACCCCGCACATCGGCATCGGATCGTCCTTGCCCTTGTCGCGGGAGGTCAGCGCAATCTGAAGCAAGGTCGAGGCCGTCTTCGCGTCATCTCCGAACATTTCATAGAAATCGCCAAGGCGAAAGAGCACGATTGCGTCGGCATGCTTTTCCTTTATCGAGGCATACTGCTTCATGAGCGGCGTGAGTTCAGACAATGGCTCGGCATCTCCTGTTCATTGACTGCGCAGCAGACTGAAATCCATAAATTATACAACATATGAAACAAGCAGGCGGAATAGGGAAGATTCCCCTCGGCACGCAAACATCGTCGTTTAACCCTGGTGCAGGATGTCTGTTTTAACGCGAGGTGCCTGGGTTTTCATAGCCCGCGCCGACTGGCGCTACAGCCCCAGAACAATCTCCCTCTCTACCATGTCGACCCTCACGATCCGAACCTTGATCTCTTGTCCGACTGCAAAGCGCTTTCCTCCGTTCAATCCGTTCAGACACAGGCGCTGTTCATCTAATCGATAATAATCGTCCGTCATGGCAGAAACATGCAGAAAACCCTCGACATACATTTCATGGAGGCGAACCTTCAAACCGAAGGCAGTCACAGTGACAATACTGCCCGAAAAAACCCTTCCGACCTTATCCTTCATAAACCATACGCGCATGGCATTCAGAACGGTGCGTTCCGCATCGTCAGCCTGTCGCTCCATGCGCGACGACATAAATGCGATGTCGGGAAGGAGCGCATTCAGCTGCTGAATGCGCTTATCGCTGAGCCGTTTTTTGGTGAGCACCTCCCGCAGGATGCGATGGGTAACAAGGTCGGGATACCGTCGTATCGGCGAGGTAAAGTGAGAATAACTCGCGGAAGCTAGCCCGAAATGGCCGATATTGACGGGAGAATAACGTGCCTGCTTTAAGCTGCGCAGGACGAGCGCATGAAAGACCGGTTCTTCAGGCCCGCCCCGTAGCTGCCGCAGCAGACCCGAAACATCGGCAGGTTTCAGCAGGCGGCGATGACGGATAATGCCCATCGACGCTAGCGTCCTCGCAATCTCTTCAACCTTGAGCGGATCAGGCGCTTCATGGATGCGATAGAGATTCGGCGCCATAATGCCTTCAAGGTACTCCGCCACGGCTTCATTGGCGGCTATCATGAATTCTTCGATCATCATATGCGCAAGGTTGCGCTCTGCCCTGAGGATCGCCTCCGGATTCCCCTGCAGGTCAAGTAGCACCTCAGGCTCCGGGAGGTCGAAGTCGAGGCTGCCGCGTTTCATGCGTTGCGTCTTCACGAGGCAGCAGAGGATTTCCATGACCTCAAAATCCGGGATGAGCGCCGCATACTTCGACCGCTCAGTTCCGTCTTTGTCGATCAGAATCTTTCTGACCGATGTGTAGGTCATTCGCGCATTGCTGTTGATTACGCTCGGATAGAAGCTCACCTGCCGTCTGATTCCACCGTCGTCGAATTCCATTTCGACCGTGAACGCAAACCGATCCGCGTGCGGCTTCAGGCTGCAGAGGTCCTCGGAAAGCTCCTTCGGAAGCATCGGGACGACGCGATCGGGGAAATAGACGCTCGTTCCACGTTTCCGCGCCTCGACATCCAGCTCAGAGTCCCACGGGACAAAGAATCCGACATCGGCGATATGCACCCACAGCCTGAAGCCGTCGCCCATTTTGCAGACAGATACCGCATCGTCGAAATCCTTCGCCCGCTCGCCGTCGATAGTCACGGTGTTCAACGCGCGGAGGTCCTTCCGCCGGAGGCCACGCACACCTTCGGCGATGGAGGAGGCCCCGGAATGAAGCGCCTTTGCCTCTTCAAGAACTTCATGCGGGAAACGGCGCGGCAGGTGAAACTCATCGATAATGCCTTCAACCTCTTCTTGCGGACTCCGGGGAGCCGCCAGAATCTTCACGACGCGTGCCGAGGCGGGTCTTTTGTCCGTCGGAAACGCAACAATTTCTGCGACGACGGCATCGCCGTCGCGCGCGGTCAACCGGTCCTGGGGGGCCACATACAGGTCAAACGGAATGGAACGAGTCTTCGGAATGATAAAAGACGCCGTGCGATTGATCTGAAGCACACCGGTTATCCTGGCATGAGCCCGATCGAGAATACGAATGATCCTGCCGTCGCGACGCTCACGGTTTTCGACGCGGACAACGACCCGATCGTTGTGCATCGCGCCCATCGCATTGCGCCCGGCGACGAAAATATCTCGCTCTCCCGCCTTTTCAGAGATCACGAAACCGTATCCGTCACGATTGGCCTCGAAATATCCTGTGACAAGGCTCATCTCGTCGGGAAGCCCGTACAGACCCTTGCGGGTTCTGACGATTTCTCCGCGGCCGACAAGCTCGCGCAGCACGCTTTTGATCGACTTCTTTTCGCCTGCCCGGAGCCCCAGTTGCGTCGTCAGGTCGCGGTAACTAATCGGTTTTCTGACTTTTTCGCGGAAGAACACAAGAAGGGCTTGTCCGGTAATCATCTAGAGCCCCTGCTTCTTGCGGAATTCGCGGATTGCACCCATTGCGAGTGTCTCATTGTGAAGCGCAAGTCCTTTCAGTTCTTTGAAATGCTTGTGCACCTTTTTGTCCGTCCCCTTGACGGCATGCTCCAGTGCCATCAGTTCCTTCAGTACCTGCCGGGAGAGTGCGGAATACTGTCTGTATTTCTCTTTCTCGGTCGGAATAGAAAAATCCCCCGGCATCCGCCACTTATCTTTCAGATATATCCAGGACGCAAAATCTTCAATTTTGTATCCCGGCTGCGGGATGATAGTGCCGGAATAATACATATCCGTCACTTTCAATCCCGATTTATCGGCGACAATTGAATACCCGCCCGTGAACGGCTCCGCGGCCCCCTGATCGTCCATATACTCCCATCGGGAGGTCGCCGTCTGTTGTTTCTGATGGCAGCTTACGCAGCTTCTCCCCTTGCCGTAGGGATGAGATGCCTGCTGAATCTCGAGCCAGAGCAGGTGCTTGTTATTGAAGGATGCTTCGAACGTACCGACGATGTAGTAAGGATCGCGCGTCTCCCCGTTCTTCCAGCGAAACTGCACGCCGGAGGCCGCTGGCACGTCAGGCTTGACGGCGCCGACTGCGTGGGGAAAGACCTTTACCGCCATCCAGACGCCTTTCTGGTCTTTCATAAGCAGAGGCGGGCCCTGTATGCCATAATAAAGGGAATATTTCTTCATGGGGTTCTGCTGTCCTGCCACGATTCCTGGCCCCCATATGACTACCTGGTATCCTCGCAATTCATTCACGTGGCACGACGCACAGTCCATATTCCTGTGAACGCTCTTCTCATGCGCCTCCTGTATCCCGATATGGCAGTCCTGGCAGTGCGCCTTTCGCTGCACGTCGCCCATCCCGCGTTCTCCGGTCGTGTGGCAGTCCGTACAGTGAATGTTCTTGCGGTAGTGCACATCGGGGGCCATTCCCGCAGGCACGGAGTAATCTCCGCCGACATAGGTTTCGCCGCGCCGGCTATGCGACGACCCGGCGTGACACATACTCGTATTGCGTCCGTTGCCGCCGCACGATTCCGAAGCAGGCTTGCCGGTGAAGGCATGAGCGCCCTTCTTGCGATCAGGCGCATAGTGGCAGTCGAGACAGCCGGCATGACAGGCGTTGCAGAATTTCTGCTTAGCGATTGCCTGTTCCCTGGTGAGAGGAGTGTTCAACTCCCTGTTGATCGCTTCAGTGTTCTTGTCCGAAAACCCGATTTCCTTGAGCACCTCCGCCGGAGGTACGTCCGCAAAGGACGGCCCTCAATTCTGAGGTCCATATGGCCTGAGCCACGTCGTCATAGTGCGCTGGCGGAAGTTCGTCGCCATAATTGTCGTCTTGAACTGTTTGAGTTCGTCGGGATGGCAGCCCGACTTGCCGCAGGTCTTCCCCGCGATTTCGGGATCGAAATTGAACGTGGTCCTGTCCCTGTCGTGCCAGAGAACGTTCCTGACCTCCGGATGCGGACTCAACTCGCCGTCCTCCTCGATATGGGGCAGCATTGCGCGAATGCGGTCCGATCCCTCCGGTAAGAGCGGCTTCTTTGAGAGCTTCGTCCTCTTGACCGCTCGGCCTTCATAATCGACAAAAAAAGCGGTCAGCATTCCTTCGTGTGCCTTGTCGGCATCCAGAGCACGCCCGTTGCCGAGATGACAATCACGGCATTTTACATTCGGGTGTCTGCTCTCTTTTTCGACCATCTCCTGCGTTATGAGGAACTGCGGATATCCGAGCTGCTCCATACGTTTCTGATCGCCGTGGCAGCGGACACATTCGACGCTCGTATCCTGCCAGGAACGATACCCGAGCACAACAATGACGAGCACGAACTGCACGAAAAAAAGTGTGATGAATTTTCGACTGAATCTGCTACTGAGACTGCTGAGCATCATCAGAGTGACTGACGCTCGGTACTTTGCTGCGGTTTTGCAGGCTGTTGTGCAGCAGACGGCACAACAGGAACCGCTTCAGGCAGAACGAGACGTAGAGACTGGCCGCTCTTGCCGCCATGGGCGATCTCCTTGCCGTCAAACGCGACCTTGAGGCCTCCTGCATTTCCTATCCAGAGACGAAACGTCTCGCGCCCCTCCAGTCGCTGGACATCGCCGGGGTTCAGAAGCATCTCCTTCTTCTCGGACCGGTCAGTGATGACCTGCACCCAGACCTTTTCGACCGCGGTCAGCACCAACACATGTGCGCCCGCAACGGATGTCGGCTTCTGAGCCGATGCCCCGACCGCATTTTGTAGAGGCGGTAACGATAGCCCGCTGCCAAGCGCCTGTTGCTGCGTTTCAGGTTTTGCAGCCGTCCCTCCGGAAGGAGGCTCATCATTCTTGCGGGTCATTTCAGCAGGTTTCGGCATAACCGGTTCGCGGACTATGACATCCGGGGAAATGCTTTGCGAAGACGAAGGGAATGCTCCGTATATCTGGTAGAGAATTGCCGCGCCGACGACGACGAGGATCCCGAAAAAGCCTAAAGAAAGCTTGATCGACCGCGATCCTGATGTCGTTCTGGCTACCGCGATTTCTCGTTCCGCGCTCAAGAGCAGCTGACGTTGCGGCGTTTTGTTCAGATCATTGCCTGTCATGCCTCCGAGAGTGGTCCGTGTCTCATCCGGCGACTCCGGTTTCTTTCTGCGGCTCAAGAAGCGTTCGTACGGCTCGAGGGCAAGGGATGCATCGACATCAAGCAGACGGGCATATTCCCGGATATACCCTCTTGTATACACGGGAATCGGCAAACGTTCGTAATCCTCATCTTCAATGGCATGAAGGTGAGACTCACGAACCTTGGTAATCGCGGCAGCCTCGACAAGCTCCTTCCCGAGTGCAAGACGCTTTTCCTTCAGAATGCTGGACACAACAAGAATATACCATAGGAGCGGCGATGGGAGACAAGTTGACTGAAGGAAGGCCATTGTCAACCATATGTGCTAAACTAGTTGACAATGGAACGGGTCGCTATCACGGGCATCGGGTCGTTGACCCCGCTCGCGCTCTCCTTTCGCGGATCGTGGGAAGCCCTGCTTGCCGGACGATCCGGCTTAACCGCACTGAGCCGCTTCGATGCTTCCGGCCTGCCATGGCGGATGGCCGGAGAAGTCAAGGGATTTGAGCCTGCTCAATGGCTCCCTGTCAAAGAAGCGCGAGTACTCGATCTTTTCATCAGCTATGCAGTCGCAGCTGCACGGATGGCATTCGAAGATGCCGGATTGCAGCAGGCTCCGCCCTGTGACGCCTCGGTTGTTGTCGGATCAAGCCGCGCCGGAATAACGACATTCGAAACCGCGGCTCAGTCCATCGCCGGCGGCACGAGGAAACGGATGTCACCCTTCATCATGCCGGCTACAACACTCTATATGGCTCCCGCCGCTGTTGCCCGCACCCTCGGCATCACAGGAGAATGTCTCGGCATATCGACTGCCTGCGCCTCCGGTGCACACGCCATCGGCGAGGCATACCGGCAGATACGTTCAGGGATGGCCCGACGCGCCGTCGCCGGCGGAACGGAAGCTCCGCTCTGCCGCACCTGTTTCGAGGGGTATGGATCGGCAGGAGCCCTTTCGTCGGCACTGACGCCTCCGGCGAGCCGGCCTTTCGATAAGCAACGCGACGGCTTTGTCCTCGCCGAAGGCGCAAGCATGATAGTGCTCGAAAATTATGCCGAGGCCGTTCGCCGCAACGCACACATCTACGCGGAAATAATTGCATATGCAAACATTACTGACGCCCATCATATGACGCGACCACACGTGCCTACCCAGATTCTCGCGATCAACCGCGCACTTGAGGATGCCTCACGATTGCACTCCGACATCGACTGTATAAGCGCTCACGGCACGTCA
>Ga0187786_10000513_pt1 | contig 10675 bp, 8 predicted proteins | sample 0815_BV2_10_20_M_FD_132449 | JGI IMG/M metagenome (GOLD analysis project Ga0187786, IMG submission 132449) | Tropical peat soil microbial communities from peatlands in Department of Meta, Colombia - 0815_BV2_10_20_MG | ecosystem: Environmental > Terrestrial > Soil > Wetlands > Peat | place...
CGGCGAACTGCCGCTTTCGCTCCAGGGCAAGCTGCTCCGCTTCCTCCAGACCCAGGCGTTCTATCCCGTGGGCGGCACGAGAGAAGTGCAGGTGAACGTGCGCGTAATCTCCGCGACAAACCGCGATCTCGCGGCCATGGTGCGCGAAGGCACGTTCCGGGAGGACCTGTACCACCGCCTGCGCGTTGCCGCGATTCATGTCCCGCCGCTCCGCGAGCGCAATAAGGACATCCCCTTGCTCGTCCAATGCCTCTTCTACCGCCATGCCCATACGGCGCAGAAGCCGATCAAGGGCGTCACCCGCGCATTCCTCGACCGGCTGCTTGCCCATGACTGGCCCGGCAACATCAGGGAACTCGAAAACACGCTTCGCTCCGCCATCGCCCTCTGCAAGACCGATTATCTTACCACGCATGACCTCAAGGATCTCGGCGCCGAATCCTTCGAAAAGCGCGGCGCTGATGCGGGCGACGCCATGGCCGCAGTGCTGATACCGTATATAAAGAAAGCGCTCGAGCTGAGAGAAAAAAATCTGTACGAAAAAGTCCATGCCGAAGTGGACCGGCATCTGTTTGCATACCTGCTGTCGCACACGCGGGAAAACCAATCGGAGACGGCGAGGCTGCTGGGCATCAACCGGCTGACTCTCAGGAAAAAACTCGGTCTCCAGAGATAATGGCTCCTGTTGATTGTTCCGCGCGCGGCGCCGGCTGCTGCGTCCCGCAATTCATCGATTCCGCGTACGGATGAGCCATTTAAATACTTGACTTGCCGCCGGATCACGTGCATACTTTTTTTAAGAGGGAGGCACGCACGAAATGCGCGAAATACACGTCCTGGCCGTCTCCTGCCTCGTCATGGCCTCGATCACATTCTACGTCGCAGCAAACTATCTCGGGTTCTCCTTCAAACGGCCCCAACTCAAGGAGCACCTGCCCTTCGCCCTTCTCTGTTTCAGCGTCGGCTGCTACGATCTGTTCAGCATCGGTCTGTATACTGCCGATTCGCTCGAAACGGGCATATTCTGGCAGCGGCTCCAGCTGGCCATGATGGCGCCGATATGCATCTTCTTCCTCTGGTTCACGGCGGTGTTCACGGGCAACCAGTCGAACAGAATCATCCGCATCCTCGCCGCATGGTTCCTTCTCGTCCTTGCCATCACCCCTCTCGTCGATCCGGTATATACCTTGACCGCGGACCATCCCGCGATCAAACGGATATCCCTCTTCTCCCTGCAGCCGATTCTGTATTACGAGGGTGCTGTCGGGCTGCTGTATCAGATCGAGATCCTGTCCGCGGTTCTCGTCTTTGCCTACCTGGCGCACCTTCTGTACCGTCATTATCAAACAACTCGGTACCGTCCGCTCCTGCTGATTCTCGGGTGTCAGTCCCTGTACTTCATCGGCGTTCTGAACGATGCGCTTGTTGCCGTGGGAGCATATTCCTTCATCTACCTCAGCGAGTATGCGTTTTTCTTCGTCATTGTCTCCATGGCGCTCGTGCTGTTCGGCAGATTCATTGATCTGCATCGAGAAGTCGAGAGCCTGAATGTTACACTCACGCAAAAAGTCTATGAGAGGAACCAGGAAGTTGAAAAACTGAACGGCGATCTCAAACGCGTGGCCGAACGGGACCCCCTGACCGGTGTGTACAACCGCCGGTTCTTCACCGAGTACTTCGATATCGAAATGAAACGGGCGATCAGCAACCGCGAGCACAAATCGCAACTCATGGGCGACGCGGAAAGCATGCATTTCGGTCTCGCCATCATCGACATCGATCATTTCAAGCTGATCAACGACACGTACGGCCACATCACCGCGGACAGCGTGATCATGCAGGTCATTGCGGTCATTCAGGAGAACATCTTCGCACGCGACGTTCTCTGCCGGTACGGGGGCGATGAGTTTGCACTGCTCCTGACCAAAACGTCGCAGCGCGGCGTCAGGCAGGCGGCCGAAAAGATCCGCCGCGAAATCGACGAGCACGCATTCATTTTCGGCAAGGGGCTCCCCCGGCAGCACATCACCGTGAGCATCGGCCTCCTCACCTTTGAAGAGCTCCTCGACAAAGGCCGCGAAGAAGCGCTGAAACTCGCCGAGGACCGCCTGACGATGGCGAAAATCATGGGGAAGAACCGTATCATCCATGGAGAAAAGAGCACAGGAGAGGCGGTTGAGCGCTCGGGAGGCTGCGCGTGAAAAGGGCGGTGCGGGCGGGTCTTTCCTCTTGTGTATCAGCCCGGATTGGGATATAGTATCGGCTGGAGCGTATTCATCCCCCGAACATGCCGGAGCGGTCCTGATATTTGACTATGAAAACCATATGTATCGTCGACGATGAGCCGTCTATCGGCACTTCGGTAGCAGGCGTGCTGCAGGACGAAGGATACCGGACGCTTGTGTTTCCCGATGCCGAGAGTTTTCATGCCCAGCTCGATGCGATCCAGCCCTCACTCGTCCTGCTGGACATCTGGCTTCCGGGCATGGACGGCATGCAACTGCTGAAACTGCTGCTCGCCCGCTTCCCGCAGCTGCCCGTTATCATGATGAGCGGCCACGCGGGAATCGACGCGGCGGTCGCCGCTATTAAAACCGGCGCCTTTGATTTTCTGGAAAAACCGCTGCACCTGGAAGTGCTGCTCGACAAGGTCGCGTCCGCGCTCAAGCACAAGCCTGCCGGACGGGGAATGGCGCTTCCTTCGGACACCAGGCTCGAGATCGCACCCGCGGATGATGCGGTCCCCGCGGGAGCGGTCGACATCGTTGACTCGGAGGAACCGCAGCGAACGCTCAGGGGAAACCTCGTCCTGAACGGCGTCGGGCTCCTGAGCGGCCGCAACACGGGCATCATTCTGAGCCCGCTGGGGACCAACGAGGGGATCGTTTTCCAAACGCTCGACGGCCAGACGATTCGCGGCCACATCACGTCGCTCGAGGATTACGCCCAGTCCGGCGAAGCGAAGACCTTTACTGCGAACTCCACAACACTGGATAACGGCAGGCGCCGCGTGCGCACCGTCGAGCACCTCATGGCCGTCCTCTCCATGTACGGCATCACGAACGTTCTCATCAAGGTCGACGAGGAGATCCCGAACGTAGATGGTTCGGCAAAGGACTTCTGTGACATGATCGACGAAGCGGGAGTGGAGGAGCAATCCGCATATTCAAAAGTGGCCGTCGTCCGCCGGAAGATCGGGGTGGGCAGCGAGGACCAGCAGGAGAAGCATCTTTTCGCCGAGCCCTACGAAGGTTTCGAAATCTCCATGCGCGTAAACTACCCGCTTCCCATCGGAGAACAACGCCTCGTCTTCAATCCGGCCCGCGCATCGTTCATCAAAGAGATCGCCCCTGCCCGGTCGTTTAACACATTCGAGAATATCGAAATGGCGCAGAAACTCGGCAAGGTCGGCGGCGGCTACCTCAATTCCCACATCATCATGTACGACGGCAAGGTCATCAATACGGAACTGCGGTACCCCGACGAGTTCGTCCGGCACAAAATTCTGGACATGATCGGCGACCTCTACCTGCTCGGGTATCCCCTCCGCGGCCGCATCACCGCAAACATGACCTCGCACGGCTACAACCAGGCACTCGTACAGCACCTGTACAGGGCGATCCAGGGCAACGGCAGGGTGCAATAAACTCTTTGCAGACCGGTCTGCAGCGGTTCCGGCACTTTTTTGCGCGGCACCTCGCCGAACATCCTTTTCCCGAAATAATCCCATCCCGGCCGTGCATGAACCGTTCTTGGCAGCAACGGTGAGCGTACGATTTTTTTTCACGATGCCTTGCTATGCAGGAAAACGTCAAGTATATTTACATCATGATATGACGTTGATTCCGGTTTTTATCATTCCAGAATATTTCTTTCAACCGGGCCGGACATGACTGACCTTTTCAGTGCAGCAAACTATCACCTTCCTGTCGACGCCCTCCCCCTGCTTGCCACTGCGATTGTCTATTTTATGATCGCCACCCTCGGCGCGGTTCGTGAAGGCGGTGTGATCGGCCGATCGCTGCTCGCTCTCGGCGCCACCGTCGTCATTTGGTTCTCTTCGGCTTTCCTCCTGCGCTGTTCCCTGGACGAACAGACGGCTGTCTGGTGGTCACGTGCGATCTACATCGGCGTCCCGCTCATGCCGGCCGCGCTGTACCATTTCACGGTGTTGTTCCTGAAAACCCATTCCCGGTACAGCAGAATCGTCCGGGCGGGCTGGTTGTTGGCGGTTTTTTTCGCCGCCCTCTTCGCGGGCACCGACGTGCTCATAGACGGCGTACGGCATTTTTCGTGGGGATACCGGCCCCGTTTTACGCTTTTCAGCGCGTTCTTTCTGCTGTATTTTCTTGTTCTCATCGGGATGAGCGTCTACCGTTACTTCCGGGACTTTCAGACATCCGAGCCGGGCGGCATTCACCGCAAAAGAACGCTCCTGCTGCTGATCGGATTCGCCATAGCCTCGGGGGGCTTCGTCGACTACCTGTCCAATGCCGGTCTTGCGGTCTATCCGTTCGGCTTTCTGCCGATGCTCGCCGGCATCGTCTTCATTTCGTACACCATGTGGACGTACCGACTTGTTGACATCACACCGCAGTTTGCCGCACAAAACGTGCTCGACACGATGAACGATGCCCTGCTGGTTCTCGACGCGGACGGCATCATCAGGCTGGTGAACAGAGCTGCCATAGGGCTGTTCGGTTTCGCCGAGCAGGACTTTCTGGGAAAACAGATTTCCTCCGTACTCGGCGACGCGGGCTTTGCAGCGCGCTTTGCCCGAACCGCATCAGGCGACGATTTTCTGCATCAGGAACTCGTAAGTCATAAACCAGGAGCGGATGACCGCACGCTCGATCTCTCCGCCTCCGTCATGAAGGATGACAATAAGCGGTCCCTTGCCCATGTGCTCATCATCCGGGACATCACGCATGTGAAACGCGCAGAGGCCGAGCTGATCAAAGCCCGGGATGAGCTCGAGCTTCGTGTAGAGGAGCGCTCCTCGGAGCTCAGACACGCAAACGAACAGCTGGAGCAGGAAAAGAGCTTCTCCGAGACGATCATCGATGGACTCCCCGGTATTTTTTTCATGTGTGACGATGCCGGGCGCTTCCTCCGCTGGAACGCCAATGAAAAAGAGGTGACGGGGTATTCGGAGCTGGAACTCTCCCGGATGGATGTCTACGGCCTGTTTCCCCAGGACCGAGATCTGCTCGCCGCGAAAATGCGGGAAGTGCTGGAGGCCGGCCAGAGCTTCATGGAGATATTGCTGGTCACGAAAAGCGGCATATCCATTCCCTTCTATGTAACGGCATACCGCATGGTCATCAACAACACGCAGTACATCGTCGGCATGGGCATCAACATCTCCGACCGGAAAAAACTCGAGGAGCAGTTCCATCAGGCCCAGAAAATGGAGGCAGTCGGCCTTCTGGCTGGCGGCGTTGCGCATGATTTCAACAATATCCTTTCCGCGATCATCGGCTACGCCCATATTACCCTGATGAAACTGGCGGAAGATGACCCTCTCCGGCACAATCTCGAGCAGATTCTCGAATCCGCGGACCGGGCAGCTGTTCTCACGCAAAGCCTGCTCGCCTTCAGCAGAAAGCAGTCCATCAGCCCTGCAGTGATCGACATGAACATCGTGGCGAAAAACATCGAAAAACTCCTGCACCGCCTGATCCGCGAGGATATCGTTCTGGAAACAAGATATGCGGCCGCCCCCCTCTTCGCGAACGTCGACCGGGGGCAGATAGAGCAGATACTCATGAACCTCGCCACCAATGCCCGCGATGCCATGCCGGAAGGCGGCAGACTGACCATAACGACAAGCCTTTTTTCACTCACCCGCCGTTTTATCGAGACGCACGGGTACGGCAAGGAGGGGGAGTACGTCTGCATCTCCGTATCGGACACCGGACTCGGCATGGATGAGCACACGGCATCGCATGCGTTCGAACCCTTCTTTACCACGAAAGGACCCGGCAAAGGGACGGGACTCGGCCTCTCCACGGTCTATGGAATCATCAAGAGGCATGACGGTTTCGTGGAGCTGTCGACCGCGAAGGGACACGGGGCGACTTTTCATATCTATCTCCCGATCGCCGCATCCGCCGTTGAGACCACGGCCGAGAAAGAAAGCGCCCCCCTCAACCTCCGCGGAGGCACGGAGACCATTCTCGTAGCAGAGGATGATGAAGTCCTGCGGAGGCTGAACGTCGAAGTACTGACCCAGTTCGGGTACGCCGTCATCGAAGCAGGCGACGGAATCGATGCCGTTGCTAAATTCAAGGAGGATCAGCAGAACATACGCCTGGTCATCCTGGACGGCATCATGCCCCGCATGAAAGGGTTCGAAGCCCTGAACGAAATCAGGGCGGTCTGTCCCGCTGTCAAGTGCATATTCCTGAGCGGATACTCTGAGGACATCTTTTCCAAGGTCAGCGCACAGGCCGGGCAGGCGGAACTCATCATAAAGCCCGTGTCTCCCGTGAACCTGCTGAAGAAAGTGCGGGAAGTTCTCGACCGAAGTATTTGACGCAGGAGCGCTGTCTCCCTCGCACCGGGCATTCCTGTCCACCTCGTCGCGCGGAACAGTGTTTTCCGGACAGGCAACCGGCACAGCGGGGAACACATGACCGGGAATGTTCGCGCCAGGGGGCCTTGCCGCGCTGGTACAGCCTCCCGGGGACAGGAAAGAGGACTGTTCCATGACAACCAAAGAAAGGCCGAAGATCATCGGAGTAATCGGCGGCAGACAGGTGGACGGTTCGCTGCTGAAGGAGGCGGAAAAAGTCGGCGAGATCATCGCGGCTCAGAAGGCGCTGCTCGTGTGCGGCGGTTTAACCGGTGTCATGGAGGCTTCAGCAAAAGGAGCCAAAGCGAAAGGCGGCATCACGATCGGAATAATTCCTCACGATCATACGAGAGAGGTAAACGAATATATCGATATCCCCATTGTTACCGGCATGGGCATCGGCAGAAACGTCATCATAGCCAGAACCGCCGATGCGCTGATCGCAGTCGGCGGGGAATACGGGACCCTCTCGGAGATTGCCTACGCCCTGCAGCTCGGCAAAACCGTGGTCGGGATAAAAACGTGGGACATCAAAGGAGTCACTCCTGCAAAGAATGCGGAGGATGCAGTGAAAAAGGCACTGAACAGCGCCGCGGTCTGATTTTCAGGCAGCATTTTTTTTGAAGCCGCTTGCGCCGGATGCTACTTCGTGAACAGGAACTCGCCCACGTACAGGAGCAGGAGCACGAACCAGCCTGCGAGAATGATGAACTCCAGCGTCGCACGGTAGGACACACTGAAATTCTCCGTGGCCATCGTATACACGTCTTCGAAGGTGTCGAGTTTTTCCTTGATTTCCGATTTCCATTCATCGAGGTGAAACTTCTTCGCGATCAGCGAATAGAGCCTGGCCGAGTACCAGTCCCCGATGAGCTTGATATTCCGCTCCACCGCCTCGGACTCGAGAATGGACTGTGTGCGTATTTCGATGATCTCCTTCACGACCTTCCGCACCTCGCGGGTGCGTATGAACGGCAGGCCCCGCGGGGCCGCGATGAGGCGGAGCGTTTTTTCAAGCCTGTCGTCGAGGTCCGAATCGAGGATGCGCGATTTCAGGAGCTGAAGGTTCGCGATCTCGAACAGTTCGATGTTGCTGTCGAAATCCCCCGCAGAATCGAAAATGAACGCGCCGTCCCAGTCAACGACCGTGATGTCGTCCTTGCCGTACTTGAGATAGGCCGAGAGCGTGGATCGCACCTCCTCTTCATCGAGCACAATGCTCTCGTTCTTCAGAAATGCCGCGATCTTCTCCCCGTACAGGGACAGGTATACTTCAGGATCGCCGGAATATCCGGAGATGCAATAGACGCTGTACTCCTCATCGTGATCGGGATTGCAGGTGAACTCGGCAAGGATATTCCTGCAGGTGGTGATCAGGGAGCGCTTCAGGTCGAGCGTATCGTCGCCCAGGATGTCGTCGAGATCCAGCGAAGCTTCGACCACAACCACATCAGGCGGATATGCTTTTACGAGGAATCCGACTTCCCTGCCGTCCACGGCCCGGCGCTCGAGTTTGATGATCTTCTGCTTCGGGATCACATCGGGATAGCTCGGCGCGCTCTTGACCGTTCTCACGGCGACGACATCCGTGGCGTCCAGGTTGAGACAGGTCCGGCCGACCAGGAACACCACGAGCCTGCCGGGAAGGGGTTTTGATTCGATTTCCACGTTTATCTCCGCATCAGGACGGGGATGGCAGCTTTTGCGTTCCGCCGGACGGCTCGGGTACTTCCGGCGAGTAGGGGAACTCCGACAGCGTGAACGCCTGATACGTGAACACGAGCAGGGAAACGAGCCCCCACGCGAGGCCGATCACGACGCCGCCGTCGATAATGCCGCGCCAGGGCTGCTCGAGCATCCGCACCAGGATCACGAGCACGACGATGCCAGCGGTAACGGAAATCGATGTAATCCGGCGCCTGCGCGGTGCGTGAAAGTAGGCCATGCAGAAAAAGGGCGCGAGCAGAGCGTGAAGCATATTGGGATGGTCCTTGAGATACCGCGCGCGGGCCGCAACGCGGGGGGAGAAGGCCTTCTGAAACGCACGGTATCCTTCGGCATAGGCCATGAAGAAAACGACGAGAAGGGTCGCGATCCAGTGACGCAGGGACCAGTCACGGGAAAGCGCGTCGACAGCGAGGGGGGCCAGGCGGTAGATCGCGCTCGCAAGCAGCAGCACGACGCCGGCGATGCCCCAGAATGCGCCGAACACGGCCATATACCTACTCCTTCACTTCCCGGACTGGAAGCCCTGTCTGTCGGTCGTTTCGGAATATTCCCGCATCAAGAAACATGCTCCACAGTTTTCCCCACGTTCTCCAGTCATGGCCGCCCCTTATCGTTTTCACATGCGAGGGAGGCAGGAGTGATGCAAGATATGCCTGCTCGCCGGAAAAGCGGTCGCTGCTGCCGTACCCCAGATACACGCGCGGAGCGCAGGCTTTTCCCCTGTCGCAATCCGTGCGCCGGAATTTTTCCTGCTCGATATTGTCTTTTATCCACAACCAGAGCTGCTTATCCCACTCGTCTTCGGTTTTTTTCCTGATCTCGGAAGGATGCCACTTGCTGATGCCGCCGGCGCTTTTGATTTCATCAATGACTTCATCCTTCCCGAGGAACGGTCCGAGCAGGACAACCCCTTCGATATCCTCCGGGAACTGGCGCGCATAGGACACGCTGCCGTACCCGCCGAGCGAATTGCCGACCAGCCAGATGCGATGATAGCCGCGCGCCTTGGCGGGCTCGATAATGTCTTTTTTGATGCGGGTAAAGACCGTCCCCTCAAGGTAGTATCCGAGATGGGCGTTCACGGCGATCATGTCTGCGTCCAGGCCGCGTGTGCGCACCGCGTCGACGAGTCCCTTGTCCTTGAATACCGTCATGTCGTCCCCCCGTCCGGGAAGAAAGACGAGGAGCATGGTTGCTGCCGGCGCAGTGCTGCCGGGATAGCGGATCGCATCAATGGGCACGGTGGTCGGCGGCAGACATGCCGCAGGGGCAAAAAGAAGCAGCAGCCCCATCACGCCCAGAAAAAGCTCATTGTTTGCCCGGTTCATGGGACCTCCGCACAACGACTGCGAGCCTCCTGCTGCTGCAATCAAGTATACCAGAACGAACCGTGCAATAAATCCGCTTCAGCGGCTGATGGCTTTCAGGATCCCCTGCAGCAGCGCTGTGGGCGTCGGAGGACATCCGGGAATGCGCACGTCAACGGGGATCACCTGGTCAACGCCGCCGAGGGACGCATAGCTTCTGCCGAAAACGCCGCCCGTGCAGCCGCACTCTCCCACCGCCACAACGATCTTCGGAGCGGGCGTGGCGTGATAGGTCCTTCGGAGCGCGATCTCCATGTTGTGCGAAACCGGGCCTGTCACGAGAAGCAGGTCGGCGAACCGCGGGGACGCCGTGAAATGGACGCCGAATCGCTCGCAGTTGTAGAAGGGGTTGTTCATTGCATGGATCTCGAGCTCGCACCCGTTGCACGATCCCGCGTCCACCTGCCGGATCGCGAGGCTGCCCCGGAAGCGCTTCTTGATCGCGGCTTCCAGCTGCACGCCGATTTTTTCGATCTCAGGATCGGTCACCGGCGGAAGCTTTTCCGTCACGATCCCGGTGCGGAATATTTGTCCCAGAATGCGAAGCATGATTCCACCCTCAAAGAAATGGGAACCTCAGATGAACACAGATGCGGACCAAGCATCATGATAAAAAATCAGCTCATCGCATCGTTACTCACTGCCTCGTATCTGTGTCCATCCGTGTTCATCTGTGGCCACTAAAGTTTTTAGCGTGTGCGGCATAGCCGCCCGTGGTTACAAGTCGTTTCCCGAATACGACTGATTGAAGCTCTTGTTGCACAGCGGGAAATCGGGAACGATATTGCCGTGGATGCACTGCTCCAGTCCGAGCCAGTTCACGCTCGACGGATCTCTCACCATGCAGCGGTTTATCTCGCCGTTGGGCCCGGACTGCACCCAGTAGATGATCTCGCCGCGCCATCCTTCGACGGCAGAAAACCCCGACCGGTCCGGCAGGGGCACCTCGATGGGTTCCATGATCCTGCCCCCGGGCAGCGTCCGCAGGATATCCCGGATGATC
>Ga0187786_10000514_pt1 | contig 10660 bp, 7 predicted proteins | sample 0815_BV2_10_20_M_FD_132449 | JGI IMG/M metagenome (GOLD analysis project Ga0187786, IMG submission 132449) | Tropical peat soil microbial communities from peatlands in Department of Meta, Colombia - 0815_BV2_10_20_MG | ecosystem: Environmental > Terrestrial > Soil > Wetlands > Peat | place...
AATCACCGGAACAGGAGGGATGTCCGCATCGGGCATATCAAGGTGTCCCGTTTCCATCCCGAGCAGCAGATAGGTCATGACCGTATTACCGGCAAGGGCGATATCGTTGATTGTCGTTGCCGGAATGCCTGCCGCTTCCACCAGGTGATGGATGACCTCGTTGATACTTTCGGCAGCAGCTTCCTGAAGCACAGCTGCTCCGCCGGGCCGCTTCGCGTACGCTATCCGCGTAAGGAGCTCTTCACCGTACGTGATCTGGTGGTTCAGCCCTGAAGATTCCCCGATGATGGAGCCATCGGCAAGGTTTGCGAGAATGCCTGCAACGGTCGTAGTCCCCAGATCGATGGCGATGCCATAGTTTTCCTTTCGGGTATCTCCTTCTTCGATACCAATCACTTCGGGAAATCCGTTCGCCGTCGAGATTATGACCGTATGGGGCTTTTCAGCAGCCCCGAGCTGGTCGTGCTGCCGCTGGGTCATAGAAGGCCGGGTTCCCCTGTAACCTTCAAGACGGAGAGAGCGTTGCCCGCGCAGGTACGGTTCATTCCGCTCAGGAATAAGAAGATATTTTTTCACGGCAGGATCCGGCAAAGGGAGAGGAACGGAATGGTACTGGAGGATCTTGGGGCTGTCAATCCGGCTTTCTATGGGGATAAGGAATTCACAGTCGCCGGTTATCCGGGTCTGGCAGGCACGGCAGTAATTCCGGCTGATTTCCACCGGGGTCAGCCCCCGGATACTCTCAGGAGAACCTGCGGAACAGGAGCCCTGCACAACAATTACCTTGCACTTGTTGCATTCCCCTTTGCCCCCGCAGATACTCTCGAAAGGGATTCCGCCGGCCCGGATCGCTTCAAGAACCGTGCTGCCCGGGGATATAGCAACAACAACATCATGGGGCTGGAAAACGACCCGCGCACGACCAGTCATCATGTACCTCACTTCATCTCGTTACCGGATCAGAGTCCGAAAGACAGGGCACGGGATCTCCTCGCGAGGAAGGCACCAGGGTAGTGTTATTCAGCTGCCGGGGGCCAGTGCTCCCGGAGGAACTGGGGAAGCCCGGAAGAATCTTTTGGCCCGACAAGGATATGCCATCCTGTTGCCTCCTCAGTCTCACCGCTTAGTCTGGCTGCAAGCCCCGGAATGATCAGGTACCGGTGACTGACAAGGGTCTCTGCATCGCAGGTTTTCAGGGCAGACGCTATCGATTCCGCAGTAAAATACCGCCCGGCCACAGCACTTTCGACACTGAGCCCTCCTGTATCGGCAACGATCAGGTAACAGTCGAGGTTTGCAGCCTTGATATCCGATTCGACCGTAAAGAACGTCAGTGCATAATTGGTTGTAATGAGGATTGGCGAAGTTTTCTGTGGCCTCCCGAACTGCCGTACCCCGGACTCAACCGAGACCGGTTTCCGGGGATCGGTATAGAGATTAAACCGCCAGATGAGCTGCGGTAACAGCACCCAGCCATCAAGACTGTGCATAATCAGGAGATCCGCATACCGCGACATCAGCATCGATGCCGTGATGGTCTCACGCCATTTCAGGACCTCCTGGGAGATCTCTTCGCTGGTCCAGACTGCAAGGGGGACCCCCAGCAGGGGGAACCCGCTCAGTTCATCAAAATCCCGGCAGGCAGCGACGCGGAGCGCCGTAAAATTTTGCAGGGTCTCAGAGAGACCATCGTCGGAAAGGGTGCCCGGGTCAAGGATCATATCAGAGATTCCATATGCCCTGAGTGTTTTCACCAGCGAGCGCAGGAGGGAGAGGTCGCCGTCCGTGTGTACGGCAACAGGAGCGCCGTATGCAAGGGCGAGATCGGCCATCTGTTTCCAGGTGTTGCCTGTTGCGGCGTAGATGAGCGGCTTCCGGTCCTTTACTTCAGAGAGTCCCGCTTCCATCACGACGGGATCCAGAGAACAGAGTATCAGAGGAAAATCCGTTGATGCAGCCACCTTCCTCACAGTCTTCCCAAACGTTGCGGGATCGCCGGAGACCGACCGGATCGCTACCGCATTGAGGGTGAGGGTACGACCAATATAGTTATACGAAAATGTCCCGATCGCACGGACCCGCGCAACAAGTTCTTCTTCTGGCATCGAATCGTCAACATCGATGGCAATAGGAGGAGGGTTATGGTACGTAAACTCGTGACGCTGGAGTACGTATTTTCCCCCGGTAATACACTCCTGGTCTCCCGTCCCAAAGGTCACAGCCCTGACCGGGGGTGCCAGAAGGGTGGCAAGCTCGCGATAGGGTTCCTGGTATTCTGTTGCATGCAGGGGAGGGCAATCGCCCAGCACGAGTTCTCCGTTCACGAGCCGGGTGGCAAAGGCCATGCAGTTGGATTCCCCGCAGTCCTGGCAGTTCGTTTTGGGAAGCAACCGGTACACATCGATCGGGCTGATCTCCCGGATCCCTTTTTTCTGCCGTGCTTCAGGTCCAGCATTCATATCCGCACCCCGACCCAGTCGCGGAACACCCGTGGCGCATCCGTGGCGGTGCCGGCATTCCCCATCCTGCGGATTACGTCCTTAAGGGTCAGGACCGACGCCGGGTGCATCATCATGAACAGGTCAATGCCGGCAAGAAGCAGTGTCAGTGCGTTGATGGTTTCCCACACAGGACCCCGGAGTTCCCGCGAGCCGTACACGGGAGCCATCTTCATCCATGCCTCCCGGGCAGCCCATGCATTTGTTGCCGCTGATATTACCGGGTGTGCCAGTTCAGTGTCCCCCATGAGGGCAGCCTGGCGGGCCCGTTCATGGATCGTAAACGAATATTCCAGCCCGTATCCCAGGGCCACCGTTGTCAGGTCCATGACGATCTGTTCGGGAGGTATGTACTCGTACAGCCGGCGGTTCAGTTCTTTTGCGCTGTTAAGGTCCAGGCCGGTGAAGGCAAGCAGCACGTGGTTATGATCACGCGCAGCCTTTGCTACGCTTTCAAGAGTCCTCGCTTCCGCCATGTCGAGCGTAACCGAATTAAGAAGGAGACGTTCTCCTTCGGCCATCTCGGCAACAGCCTTGAAAACCGCGGCATCCTTTCTTGGATCGCCGCATCCTCCGATGATAAGGGGGACATCGACAGCCTGGAGGACTTCTTCGACAGTCCGGCAAGCTTCTGCCGTAGTCGCATCCTTAAGCAGGGGATCGGTGCTCATAAGGTGGAGGGTCACGATGTCGGCACCGAACTTTTTGACATTCAGACGGGCCCATTCAGCCGGGTCCTCCATCACTTCGTCGATATGCTGCCGGAGCACTTTTGGGAGCGGTACTTTCATATCGAAGACGTCCAGTGAAATGGCAGGGGGGTGGAGGGGAGGGTGGCGGCGATCTGCATAGGCAGGTTGAGTTGCCCCTCCAATGGTGATCGACCTGCCCCGGCTCCCGCCTTCAGGCTTCGTTGCCCCGAGGACAACCTCACGGATTGAACCCGGATAGGTTGTTTCACGCAGGGGGAAGGTTTCCTGGAGTAATGATGCAGGGCGGTCAGAAAGAATCGGTGCGGGGGGGATGACTTGGGGAGCATGGGAAGATATGGTTGTCGGGATGAACAGGTCCAGATCTCCGATCTCCATAGAGAAATGCTCCAGTTCCAGCTGCTGAACACCGTTGAGAAGATCCATGATCTTCGGGGCGAGCGTAAGCAGGTCGTTACCGGTAATACCTTGCGCCCGGCCCTTATTTTCTGGCGGCATGATGCTCCCTCCCGCTTTCATGAGACGGATTTATCGGTACAATGATCACTTTCTCTGCGGTTATCTTCGCATTCTTCAGGATGATGCGGAATCCACCGGTTGTGATGGGGATATCACCCGCCGAAAAAACCCGAGCGGAGGATTCTTCGGCCGGGGGCTGCAATTTGGCAGGGACCCACCGCTGGACCACCGGGTGATGGTGATTTTCGAGGAACGTCTTTAGTTCCTTAATGTCTCCGGCATCGTTCTCCGTTGCGATTGCGGGGTAAACCGTGGCAGGGATAAATTCCTTCAGCCGCTCCTTGGTATCGGCAGGCATCCAGACAACGCGGTCATACCCCCCGTCCGCATGCATGAACATTGGTGACCGCATATACTCGAGGGATATGCCATGGAACCCGTCCACCTGCCTCCCGCCGGCAGTCGAATCCGCCATCGTTGAGAAAGGAAGACCATTGACCGTGACATCCCGGAATCCTCTGAGAACAATCCCGAAACCTTCCACTTCCGGAATGTAAAAGGCGATACCTTCGAAACACCCGCAGGAGGTATGGGGGTACCCGAACGCGGAGTAGAGGTAGACCCGGTTAATCTCCCCCATGGATCGTTTTTTCGCGCTCTCATTTACACCCGAATACTCCCCTTTTTCCGGATCCAGGCATTCTCCTTTCTCGATTGCATAGATCGGCCCCTTCGGGTCGATGCCGGCAGCGGCGCGTCCGTCAAACCAGCTGATAGCCCCGCAGTTTGCGTACCGCTGGGGGGTAATGACGCATACATGGGTCGGGGCAAACGACTGGCAGAGGGCACAACCGTAAAAGAGATCGACATCCTTGTCAGAGAGCCCCCGGGCCCGTGCATCGCGTGCCTCGTACAGGGCAAGCGCCTCCCGGTATAATGGCTTGATCTTGTCCCGGTCCGTGATGAACGTTATCTGGACTTTTTCGAGGATCGGCAGCTCGTTCTTAAACAGTTCGTGCATGACCCTGCCGATAAAACGGAATGAGGTCAGTCCTTTCTTAAAAGATTTTTTCGAAAGCCGGATCCAGATGTCGTACCGCTGGTTGAGGTGCATGAAACCCTCGATATAATTGCAGTACTCGTGAATTCGCCGTTCGATGACTCCTTCAAGATCCGTCTCTACCCGTTCTCCCGCAATCTCGACCAGGATACCAAGAGGGTAATGACTTCCCTCTTCCATGGCATCAAGATCCGGTCCTATGATGGCGATGGCACCGTCAGTGACCTGTTCGGGAGCCCGGACCCGGACCAGTTCAAACTTTTCCGCTTCGGCCGGGCCGCCAAGCTCGACCTGCATATCATTTTTCCGGACCCGCTCTCCTTCATGAACAAGGCCGACATCGACAGGAATCTCCTCAAACATGCAACTTTCAGTCCCCCAGCCCGTCAACAATTCCCTTGAGGCTGACAACCCAGTCCTTGATCGTGCTGTTCGGGAACGACCAGCTGGCATTCGGCTGGTACACGCAGTCGAGGGTCATGGTCTTTAAGAGCGGCGCAAAATGTTTCAGCCCCGAGAGGATCGTCCACTCCATGTAATAGGGGAGACCGACAAAAATGGCCAGGTCGTAGGAATCTTTCCCGTCGAGCCCTTTCCAGGAAGGGTCGGTAAGGCGGTTCCCGATGTCGACTGCCGGCATCAGCGCTGCAGGAGTGAACCCGCGGCTCAGGAATTCCCTGTTGGTACTGGCAGTGACCACGACAGGGATCCTCGCTCTGGTGGCAAGCTCGATGAGATAGTCGATCAGCTTGAGCCCTTCGACATCGTATTCAACGATCCCATGGCCGACGATCATAATGGGGCGTTTTGCCCTGCGGATCATTGCATCGGCAATGTCCGGTTTCATGATAAGCGAGGCTTTCTTGGGCCCGGGGATCTCGGCGGTCAGCCAGGATTCGTTCAGCGGCATAGCAAATCACTCCTTCTTCCGGTGGATCATGCGGGGTAGCAGCGTCGGGTCAGGGATCGGCTGCTCTGTCCAGGCATGTTCCTCAAGGTGAGCCCGGATCTCATCCCGCATAGTGAGGGGGATATCGGCACCTGTCCGGACAAAGAGGTGCACATCGGGAGGGATGCCCCCGACGAGCCGTTTATGCAGGTCAACATAGTTGGCAAGCTTGTTGGCACGGCCCTTGCTGGTATCATTGGGTCGCATCGTTAGTTTTGCCACCATGATCATTGCCTCCTCCTTGGTCTCCGCAGCAAAGAAGAGGTGTTCAGGTACCGGGCCCGCATACATTTGCTCACCGCTGCGGGCATCATAGACATACCAGTCTTCTTTTTTATCCGATCGCCCGAGCAGCATCCGCCGGTATTTGGTTCCGTGGGGCCCGACTACGACCGGGATGCCGAGGCGCCAGAACCCGGCGGCAATGGATGCCGCCTTCTGGGACATGGCACCCCAAGCTACGCCGACAGCTCCCACGCGGTTATGAACGTAGTCGGCGATCTCTTCATAGTTGCCCCGGAGTGGACGCTTCGCAAAGACACTGGCAATTTTGATCGCTGCACCGGCAATATGTGCGTTCGAGACGCACGAGCCGACATTCACGATCCCGCCCGCCTCGAAGGCACCGGAATACCGCTCGTACGCCGTCTTCCCCTCTTCGTCGCGGTACATCCCCGCAGACATTGCCGAGCAGCCCGAAGTACATACAATATAGCGGCGTTTTGCAAATTCCATGCACATCTCAGCCACCTCGCGGGAACCTTTCGGGTAATTGGCACAGCCGACGAAGGCAACGACACCGGGGATTTCACCAAGGACGATGGGGCCTCCTACCTTGCGGATCTCGGTGTCCTGGATCGGCCCGCGGCCGGTCCGAATGCAGTACGATTCGTCCAGGGTCCTGCGGGACGCAGCTGCGCAGATGAGAGAATGGATTGCCAGTTTCTGGGTGCAGGCAGACTCACACCGGCCGCATCCTACACAGTCATCGTAGAGCTCATCCAGGAGGGAGAGGTTTCCCCCCGCCGCAGCCCTCACTGCCTGTGCGATGGGGAGGTCATTGGGGCATGCCCGACGGCAGAGCATGCACTGCGTGCATTTCTTGGCAAGCCGGACGAGTTCTTCCTGAGAAAGACCGGTCTCCCGTTTCCTGCGTTTCGGGGCAATAGCCCGTGCAGTCCTGACAGTAACCGCTCCGACTTTTTCCGGGTCGAGGATAAGCGCTCCCGGAACAGTCCCGTCAACAAATCCCTGGACAATATCATCGATCTCATCTGCGGTTCTGTCGGGGAGACCGAGACAGTTCTTCTCGCTCGTTGCAATGAGAGGAGATTGTACCCGGGCTGCTTCATGGAGTGTATCGGTACGAATGCATTGTTCATCAACAACAATGACATCCGGAACGCCGCTCCGGATGTACCGCAGCTGCCATGAGATGGGTCCGATCACCTTTGCCCGGGATGAATACCGGGTCATATCCAGCGCCGTGCAGCAGATCCCGGTAACCTCCACCTCGGAAAGAGTGCCGGTATCCCTCAGGTAGTCGATAATAGCGGCCGAAGGGGGGACATTATGGCCGATAACAAGAATTACCGGCTTTTTACGGTCTACCGTGCCCAGCCCGAGTTCGGCCAGGGCAGATTCCGGATCGGCTTTCGGGAACCCGAGGGCAGATATCTGGGCGATATCGGCAATCTCCATACCCACCTGGTCAACCATCCCGGCATGAAACACCTTGGACTCAAAGTCAAGGTTATTCCCTTCCTGGCCGGTGTGGGTGACGGCAAGGAGCTGGGTCAGCTGGTTCTCGCAGTAATCCAGGGCCGGTTCCAGGTCCCCGAGCGTTTCCGGCCTGATCCCGCAGACAAGCCGCGTTACCGGTGCTTCCACTTCGACCCCGACGTCCCCCACATTAATCGGGAGTTCCCGTCCGAACCGTTCGATCAGGTAATTCAGGAGTTCCCGGGAGTGCCCGATATGGGTCGCAGCCCCGATGCAGGCAGCAATAAGCACCGTCCGGGACTGCTGTGCAGGCATGGAAATCCCGCAGGCACCTTTTTTCGAGTTGGTGAGGTCGCATTTTCCATAGGTGCAGAGGCAACAGAGATCGCAGAAAGGAAGGTAAAAGGGTTTATATCGTCTGAGGAGGGTATGGTCCCATGAACGAAGTGTCGAAAGCGAAGGGAACGGCGTCGGCCCCATCGGTTCGAGCCACCTCTCCTGGTGCATCGCTCCGATGGAGATACTGATATCACGGAAGTGAGCAATATCGGATTTTAACTCCCCGATCGTGAGATTGACACTCTTCCGGCTCATGGTTCACCAGGGAACGTTTCAGTTATACATTGAGGGATGAGTCAGATAAGGTTATCGAAGAGGCACCCTCCCCTTGAAATCCCATCTTCCGGGAGGAATACGGCGAACAAAGACGATGGATCTGACAGGATCGTCCGGTGCCATGAAATTACCTCCGGCAGGAATAGTCCTTCTGATTTTCCAAGGAACAATTGATTTCCATAACGGAGTTTTTTTTAATCCCTATCGGAAAACAGGATTGTCACAGGGCCACTCCACCGGATGAACAAGGAATTATGGTAACTCCCCGAGCAATCTGTCCAGGATTGAAGAAACCGACCGGTATGCCGGGGAGGATTCGGGTATCCCGAGGAGCGATTCCCCGGCAAGGACATGGTCCGCGACCCACGGATCCTCCGCAATCTTTCCTGCATATGACAGACCTGTCCTGAGCGCTACCTGATCACCGGGCATTTCCGGGAACCCATAACCCCCGACGACAAAGAACCGGTCAAAACGTATCCCCACTTCCCGGATAACCCGGTAGGCGCGTTGCACGTGTGCGAAGGATTTGCTTGAGGGGCCCATAACGTCAAAGATGATATCAACGTCGCCCGCTATCTTGCGGTTGAGGTGTTCGAGCCCCCCGGGCGAGTCGATAAGGATATACCGGTACTGGCGTGTGATGCTGCCGAGGGCTGTCTTCAGTGCAGCATCGGGAAGGCAATAGCAGCCCTCGACCCATTTCGTGCCAAGAGCAACAAGGTCGAAATTCCCTCCTTCGTAAAGCCCCTGTTCCCAGAGTATATTCTCAATTCTTTTCGAAGGTGCGATCCCGATCGTAGTTCCGCCCCGGGCTATAAATGTCTCCGAGAGGAGTTCGGCAATGGTTTTCCTGCCGGCAGCCTCGAGGTCCACACCTGCCATCTCGGCCAGGTTCTGATCGGGATCGGCATCGACAAGCAGGATAGGCACCTCTCCTTTTTCGATGAGGTACCTGGCCATGAGAGCGACAAAACTCGTCTTGCCCGTCCCCCCGCGCCCCATCGTAACGATGGTCTTTGCCATATCAGCTCACCCGGGAAGGGGTCGGTCCGGAAGACTGACGGGATTGCAGATCACGGGCCAAGCGGGCAATTTCCTGGAGGGCACCCGACTCTTCTTCAACGATCGGCCTTCCGGTGATTCCGTTGTCAAGGACCTGCTGGTCGAAGGGGACCAGGCCGAGTAACGGAATCCCGTTCTTCTCCGAAAACGCCCGGATGATCTGTTCCTGCTCATGGCCGGCAACCCGGTTTCCCACCAGAACAACTGCAGGGATCCCGGAATCGTGCGCCATGGTAAAGATATTCCGGGCGATCTCAAGGGATTTTTTGTTGGCATCGGTCACGACAATCATCATATCCACCCGTTCTGCAGTCCCACGGCCGAGGTGCTCAATACCTGCTTCCATATCAAGGATCACAATTTCCCCCCGCTCGACAATGAGGTGACGAAGGAGGGCCTTTACCACGGAATGAGCCGGGCAGGTGCAGCCGGATCCCATGGAACGCACCGTCCCCATCACTATGAGGTTCGGCCCCGAAGGGGTCCTGAGGGCAAAACGCCCGATGATATCATCGACGGTGAAGGTAAGGCGGAATACACCGGAATACGTGGTCCCGGTCTTCAGCCGGATCAGTTCGTCATTCTCGGCGACGGGAACGATGTTTGCCGATTCTTCCGGTGTCAACCCGAGCGAGATCCCGAGATTGGGCGACGGGTCTGCATCGATTGCAATGACCGCCTTTCCCTGACGGGCGAAGAATGCTGCAAGGCTTCCGGCAATGAACGTCTTCCCGACCCCGCCTTTCCCGGTAACGGCAATCTTCATGACAGGTCCTGTTTCTTTAATAGGATAGTGAATTGTGGCAGATAAGGATACGCCACGGTGTTATTTTGATCTCAAGGATGCAATGCTTCATTGCTGATCTCATGGCTCGAGCACCCATAATTAGGTACGTGGTGTTTGCCGACTCTAATAAAAGACTTTTTTCCCGCCACAAAATCGCCTTTCCCCAAGCCAATAATACCCCGCGCGGTGGTGGGGTTTATGTGATCGGATTCTTCTCTTCTCCTGCGTGAAATCCTGAAAACGCTGATTCGATCCTGTTCTCATAGTTATTAATTTTTTAAAGAGAGATTCAATCCTTTTTTTTACCTTGATGAAAACGAGATCGGAAAAAAGGTTATGCTTTCACCTTATCGTCAGGATTGGTCATGAGTACCCGTAACTATCGGAGATCAGTTCAGGATCATTGGCCGGATCACAGCCGGGAAAACTAATAACCATCATTTTTTTATTCGATAAAGTTGTGCGTGAGGTCCATTACATCCCGGTAAGGGATGACACCGACAAGACGGTTTTCATCATCAACTACAGGAAGAGCCCGGAACCCGTACCGCGCAAATTCCTGTGCAGCATCCTTGAGCGTGCTCCCCGTCATGACACTGATGACGTTCTCGATCATGATATCGCGAAGGGGGGATTTGTCATCGGCTTTCAGAAGGTCCTTGAGATCGATAACCCCGAGCAGGTGTTCCCCATCATCAACGACGTAGATGTACATTATGACATCCTTATCCCGGGCATGACGAGGGTAGTCATTCTGCACATATTCCACAATTGTCTCCGGAGAGAATTTCAGAA
>Ga0187786_10000515_pt1 | contig 10659 bp, 7 predicted proteins | sample 0815_BV2_10_20_M_FD_132449 | JGI IMG/M metagenome (GOLD analysis project Ga0187786, IMG submission 132449) | Tropical peat soil microbial communities from peatlands in Department of Meta, Colombia - 0815_BV2_10_20_MG | ecosystem: Environmental > Terrestrial > Soil > Wetlands > Peat | place...
GAGCGACGTGCTCCAGGCGGAGGACCGGATCATCAAGCAGTTTCCCGAAGTGGAGCGCGTGTTCGGCAAGGCGGGCAGGGCGGAAACGTCCACCGACCCCGCGCCCCTCGAAATGATCGAGACGAACATCACGCTCAAGCCCATGAACACGTGGCGGCCGCAGTACAAAAAATGGGAGGACCTGCGCGACGACATGGACAGCGCGCTCAGCATGCCCGGCGTGGCGAACACGTGGACCATGCCCATCATCGGCAGGATCGACATGCTGTCAACGGGCATCCGCACGCCGCTCGGCATCAAGATCTTCGGCCCCCATCTGGACGGCATCGAGCAGCTCGGCCTCGACATCGAAAAGGCGCTCCGCACCGTTCCCGGCACGCGGAGCGTGTATGCCGAGCGCGCGAACACCGGCTACTTCCTCGACTTCACGGTCAACCGCGACGAGATCAGCCGCTACGGACTGCAGGTCGAGGACGTGCAGGAAGTCATCGAATCCGCCATCGGCGGCATGAACCTCACGACCACGATCGAAGGCCGCGAGCGCTATCCCGTGAACATCCGCTACGGCAGGGAGCTGCGCGATGACATCGACAAACTCAAGCGCGTGCTCGTGCCGATCATGGGCGGCGCGCAGATTCCCCTGGGGCAGCTTGCCGACATACGCGTGACGCGCGGGCCCGGCATGGTCCAGAGCGAAGGCGGAAGGCTCACCGCCGCCGTCACCCTCCATATTGCGGGAAGCGACTTCGGCGGGTATGTCGCGCAGGCGAAAAAGGCGATCGAGGAGAAGGTGAAGGTCCCGACAGGCTACACGCTCCAGTGGAGCGGACAGTATGAGTACATGGAAAACGTGAAGGCCAAGCTTTTCTACGTCATACCGCTCACGCTCGTCATCATCATCGTGCTGATCTACCTGAACACGCAGTCATGGCTCAAGACTTCCATCGTGCTGCTGGCCGTACCGTTTTCGCTCGTAGGCACGGTGTGGCTGCTCTATCTTCTGGGTTACCACATGAGCACGGCCGTGTGGGTCGGCGTGATCGCGCTGGCGGGGCTCGATGCGGAGACAGGGATCGTCATGCTGCTCTATCTCGATCTCTCCTACAACCACTGGAAACAGGAAGGCAGAATCAACACGCTCCGGGACATTGAAGACTCGGTCATGGAAGGCGCGGTCAAACGCATCCGGCCGAAGATCATGACCGTGTCCGTGATCCTGGCAGGCCTGGTTCCGATCATGTTTTCCTCCGGCACGGGCGCGGACGTGATGAAGCGCATTGCAGCGCCCATGGTGGGCGGCGTCATAACCTCGACGATTTTAGAGCTTGTCATCTACCCGGCGATTTATGTGATATGGAAGGAGCGGGAATTGAAGAGGCAGGAGGCGGGATAAGCAGGGATCACTTACTGTTCTGCATTGGCGTTGATTCACTATCCATGCAAAAGTCCGATTCAAGTTTATCTGGTCTTGTTTCAATTTAGCCCAGCAACCTATTCAGAACATTCTGCAGGTCATCAATGTTGTAGGGTTTTCGTAAAACAGCCTTGAATCCCTGTTTCTCGTAGGTAGCAGTACCCGCATCAACCGAGTATCCGCTTGAAACAACTGCTTTTGTCATCGGGTCAAGCTCCAGGAGCTTCTTCAACGTGTCTGCCCCTCCCATGCCGCCCCGGATGGTCATGTCAAGGATTGCGATATCAAACGGTTTTCCTTGTTTCTTCGCTTCCTGGTATTTGTCGATTGCTTCCGCGCCACTCTTGGCAAAGTCAACGTCGTGACCGAGTGCGTTGAGCAGCTCTCCTGCAATGTTCAGGATGAATTCCTCATCATCCATCACGAGTACGCGGCCCGTCTTCCTTGAAACTTCTGTCAACGGTGCCGGCTGTTTCTCGGCTTCCTGTGTTATTTCTGCAGGGAGGTAGATTCGGAACGTTGTCCCTTTTTCAAGTTCGGATTCTACTTTGATCTCGCCATTATGGTTCTTTATAATGGAATAGGAGGTGGCAAGGCCAAGACCGCTCCCCTTGTCCTTCGTCGTAAAATACGGGTCGAATATCCGATGAAGATATTTTTTAGGAATACCGATACCGGTGTCCTTGATGCTGATCTCGATATACTCTCCCTTGGTCAGGTCGGTCGGCAGGTCTGGTGCCGGAGCCTGAATGTTGCTTAACGTAATTTCAACCCTCCCGGCTTCGGGCATGGCCTGGTCTGCATTCAGCACGATGTTCTGGATTACCTGGCTGACCTGGCCTTCGTCTGCATCTATCTTCCAGAGATTATTGTCCGCAGCAATGCGGAAATCTGTCCTTGATCCGCTCAGAGCGAACTTCGCTGCATTCTCAACGACGGGACGGACATCGATTATCTTTTTAACCGGCTTGCCGCCCCGGGAGAAGGTGAGCAGCTGGTTCGTCAGCTTCACGGTCACATGAAGCGCTTTTTCGGCTTCTTCCAAAGCTGCAATGCTTTTAGCCTGGTCGTCTCTCTTCAACTTGGCGAGGGATATGTATCCAAACACCCCCTGCAGCATGTTGTTAAAATCATGCGCAATACCGCCAGCGAGCGTTCCGATGGATTCAAGCTTCTGAGTCCTAATACGCTCATGCTCCAACCGCTTCCGCTCGCTGATGTCGCGGACAATGGCTTGCACATACATCCTGCCGCCCAGCTCGAGTTTGTTCAGAGTGATTTCCACGTCAAACGGTTGCCCCGATGAGTGGAGCGATTGCCACTCGAACACCTGGGGAATTCCGCTCATCACCAGCCGCATCTTCTCTGCAGATACATCCCCGGACAGCCGTCCATCGGGCTGTCGCCCGGGCGCCAAGTCCAAATGCGAACGCCTGAGGACATCCTCTCGCGTGAGGCCATACATTTCTGCTCCCCTCTGGTTGCAGTCCACAAAACCGTTTTCGCTCACTATAAATATCCCATCCTTTGCAGACTCAAAGAGCAGCCGATACTTCGTTTCCTTTTCCTGGAGCTCAATCTCAGACGTAAGCCGCTCGGTCACATCCCAGAGGATGCCATTGAGCCGCTGCGGCTGTCCGGCGTCATCACACACGAGTCTGCCCCGGGATGAAATATAGTGGAGGCTTCCCTCCGGCCATACGACTCGAAAGATGATTTTCAACGGGACGTTTTGAGCAATTGTTTGGCCGATTGTTGCCTTCACCTTTTCCCTGTCCTCAGGGTGGATCACCTTAAAAAAATCTTCGCTCTTCCCCGAGAAAATCGACGCATCTATGCCGAGTATTTGACACGTTACTTTGTCAAAGTAGTGCCGCTCTTCTTTAATCTCATGACGCCAGACGCCCATGTGCGCTGATTGGAGTGCCATATCGAGCTGTTCCTGGTGTTCACGAAGCGCCTCCTCTGCCCGCTTGCGCTCGGTGATGTCCCGGCAGAGATTCAGGATGGTAACGGAATCGCCGGAACGAAGAACTGTTGCATTAATCTCAACGGGTGTAATTTTTCCATTCGGCGCTATATAATCGACCTCGAAATCCCGCACAAATCCCCGTTCAACACATTTCTTCACCTCCACGGTATTGCGCGCCTGGTCATACGGCGCGGTCCAGTCCAGAACGCTCCTCCCGATGACATCAGCCGGTTCTTTGCGGCCGCACAGCTCCGCATATTTGCCATTTGCATCCTCGACCCTGCCGTGGCCGTCAATGATCACAAAACCAGTATCTGTTGTCTCGATGAGGTTGCGGTATTTCTCTTCAGCGCTTCCGAGTGCAGTTTCCGCGCGATTTCGCTCAGCTATCTCTTTTTCGAGCTGCACATTTATCTGCCTCAGTGCCAGTTCATTTCGAGAAAAGTAGATAACGATTGGGACGACAATCAGCGGAACAAACAAGGCATCAATGGCGCCAACCCTCAATAGATTATGAAGGTTCATCGTAGGATCAAAATAGTACTGTATACTGGTTATGATCACCGTAAAGACTTCAGACACGACGGCGGCTATCCAGGTAAAATGCCAGGGATTAAAAGACCTTCCCAGCGGGGGACGATGTGCGATCACTTCCGTCTCCTCAGACAATGAGATGAATAACAATGCAGCCTGCAATAAGAAGAAAGAGCTTGTTCGTCATATGCGATCGGAAATCAAATCGGAATCTTTCCTTCATGCCTTTTACATTATTTGAGTAATTCATGTTCGATGTAAAACGGTTTCAAATTGCACGTGAAGTTGCTCATCGGCTGGCTGCCGTTGCATGATCTCACATCCGGTTCAACGCCCTATAAGGCCGACAGGGCGCTGAACCGCAAGAAAAAAGAGTAAAAGATATACTCTTCAAGGCGATTCCATTCTTCACTCGCTTACCTTCACTTGATATGAAATCGTTTATCTTATCGGCATTAAACTGTTGAACTATAAAGCTGAGAAATTTTAGCGGCGTGGATTCCTGTTAACAAGGAAGATATGTTGATTGATCGTGTTTAACAAATTAGACATGAAAGGTGGAGTTAATTCAAGAATAGAGAAATCCGCAAATTCGAGAGGACTCGTTTAACCATTGTTCACCGCCGGCTGACCAGCAGGGTACGACGATAACCGTTCTCCGCCGCGTGCTGCACCTGTGCGCCACACCCCTCTCCGTACACCATTTCGATCGCCTCGACAAAGCCGGGGCTTATTGTGCGCGAATCTGGCGTTTTAAGAGAATTGCAGTCGAAGAGAGACGCGTCACTGATCAGGGCAAGGACCTCGTGGTCATCGGAAAAGTGGAGTGGCCAGAGCAGGCAGACCTTGGGCTTCACCTGTTCAAGAGGCAGCCCCTGCTCCAGGGCGACGGTATGCAGGGAACACTGCGTCCTTCCGTCAGACCAGTAGGCGAACAGACAGAGTCCGTCCTCAGCGGTGTCTATGGAAAAAAGCCCGTGTTCCTCTTCTTCGAACACGTTGTCGTATCCGCCCGCGGTCAGGAGATGGGGGCAGTACTTTGCAGCCTCGGGCATGACCCTGATGATCCTTTTCATTTCCGCGTGTGTAACGCAGACCTCATAGTTCGAGCAGCAGCACAGCTGGCCTTTTGCGCAGCCGGTGCACCTGTTCTCAAGCGTCAGAAGCGACTCAACATCCACTTCCACGCTGAGGCGATGGTTGAGCGGCGCCCGTTTTCGGTGTGGCTGTACCGGATCGTTCGTTCGCGCAGTATCACGAAAGCGGTTCTGTCTCAGTTTCTTTGGCATGTATCAAGGGAGGGGACGTCAAAAAATCAGTACATTATGCTCTATCTCTGTTACTCACGCATTATACCGATTTTTTTGTGCATTGTCCACGGGGTCTGGCCGCCTGGAGCGCCGTTGATGACCGTTCTGTTGCGGCCCGAATTCTTTGCGGTGTAGAGTCCGCTATCCGCGCGGCCAAACCAGTCGGCGACGGATTCCTCAGCGAGCAGAATGGCGCCTCCGATGGAAATGGTGATCGGTTTGCCGTCGGGTGCGGTAAGCTTGTCGGCCACCTTCCTGCGCAGTTTTTCGGCCATTACGGTCAGGTGGTCCTGCCGGGCGACATGGACGAGGATGACGAATTCCTCGCCGCCGAAGCGATAGAGCCGGTCGCCTTTGCGGATGTTCTGTTCAACCAGGCGGCACAGGGCTATCAGAACGTCGTCGCCGGCCAGGTGGCCGTACCGGTCGTTGACGGCCTTGAATTCGTCGAGGTCCAGTATCAGCGCGGCATACGTGCGTCGCTCGCGCCGAAAAACTTCGTGCGCGCGGTCGAGGTCATCGAAAAGGGTTCGCCGGTTGAAAACGCCGGTCAGGGGATCCTTGGCAGCCAGCGCTTCCAGTTGATCCCGCTGCATCGCCATGCGATAGGAGAACGCATAGCTCAGCATTGCGCAGACGAGGATGGTGATGTAGAAGGAGGCGGCTTCGGATGACAATCGGCCTCCGGTGCTGCCCAGCAGCACGAGTACGCTGGTCAGGACGATGACAAGGGCGTTGCGGCGGTCGATCAGGAAGAACATGGCCACGGTTACCGCGTAGAACCAGTTTTGTCCCGGCACGCCGAGGCGGTGTACGGCGATGATCCCCATGATACAGATAAAGTAAGCCAGAAAAAAGCTGGGGCCGCGCGTGTTGCCGGTTTTCCAGGTGTAGAGGACAGCGGCCAGGATGCCGGTCTGGATGGTGAGGTCGATGCCGAAAAGCGTCCATTGGCCGCTGAATCCGCGCAGCACCGTGAAAGGCGTGATCCCGATCAGCGCCACCGCCGCCATCAGGGTGATGATGGCGAGCTGGAAGTCGCTGCGAAGGCGATATGTTACGGACTTCTTTCCCATGTCGGCATTTCAGCTTGTAATTGTCTGGACGCTTTTCGTTGTGTCATCACCGAATGTTTTTACCGGGGATCTGATTTAACACCAGATTCCCGATTAAAATCCCGGGAATGACGGCTATTTGGAATATTTATCGGTACTAAAATGATGAAACTTTAGGATAGTAATATGGTTTATATGAAGGGTTCGTTTCCTTTTAATATTTATCATGACCATGCCGACCGGTCCATTTCAGCACCCCGCCTGATAATGACGCTACTGGAAGCTTTTTTACCGAACTCAACCTGCGCTGATTTGATAAATGGCATAACGTCATGAAACATCGGCGTCATAACTCACGTGCCGGCGTTACCCTCACAGAACGAATGCCTTATCCTTTTGACCAGCGCGGGCCGCACTGTGCAAGCTTAAATTTGCAGGGGAGATTTGGCGGGAAGGGAGGATGGGTTATCAGCGCGATTCGCGTTCGAGAAGAGCGCGTTTGCGGTGCACACCCCAGCGGTAGCCGGACAGGCTGCCGTCTTTTGCTGCGGCGCGGTGGCAGGGGATTGCTACGGCAAGGGGGTTGGCGGCGCAGGCCCGCGCGACCGCCCGGGCAGCCCGGGGAGCGCGGATGCGTCCGGCAAGCTCGGAATAGCTTACTGTTTCGCCGGGACGGACTTTGCGGAGCGCGTCCCACACCCGTTTCTGGAACACGGTTCCGCGTATGTCGAGGGGAAGGCTGAAGTTCTTTTTGGGGGATTCGATAAAATTTACGACCGTGGCAATGAGCCGTCTGAATGAAGCATTGCCGGGGATCAGGTCTGCCGCGGGAAATCTTTTCTTCAAATCGCGGACAAGGGCGCCGGGATCGTCGCCCATGAGAATGGCGCACACGCCTCGCTCGCTTTGCGCCACGAGGACATTGCCGAGCGAGCTTTTGCCCACAGCAAAACGGATCACCATGTTTATTCCGCCGGCTCGAAAAGCGGTCGGCGTCATTCCCATGACCTGATCGGCCTCTTCGTAGAAACGGCTGCTGGAGCCGTACCCTGCTTCGTACAGGGCGCGTGTTACGGGCACACCGCGTCCGAGTTCGCTTCGTATGCGTTCGGCACGACGGGCCCGGGCATACGCCCGGGGGGTGAGGCCGGTCATCGCTTTGAACGTGCGATGCAGGTGATACGTGCTCCAGCCGGCATACCGCGAGAGTTCATCGAGAGTCGGCGCCTGCCCGGAAGAATCGATGAAACGGCATATTCGGGAAACCGTCTCTGCGTTATTTTCAACGACTGAACGGCCCTCCGGTTTGCAGCGTTTGCAGGGGCGAAACCCCGCGCGTTCTGCATCAGACGGCGTGTCGTGAAACGAGATGTGCTCAGGTTTCGCCAGGCGGGAAGGGCAGGCGGGGCGGCAGTAGACGCCGGTTGTTTTGACGGAATACACGAAGGCGTTGCCGGCCTTCGGATCGCGCGTCACTAATGCATGCCACCGCGGGTCTGTTGTTACTGCCGCTGCCCTCGCCTTTGCTGAGCCCCTCATACTGCCTGAACCTCCCCCACGATCTATTGATGTATGAATTATACGTCAGCAGAGTCTGTAATTCACTCCGTTTCTTGCTTTCAAATCCTGCTTGCGGGGCAGAGAAGAACGATATGATCTTTCCGCATAGGTGTAAACTCTGTATTTACTTTAAGGAAGTTAACCGCAAAAAAAGCGCAGGTTTCTGAACCTGCGCTTTTTATCGTAAAAAAAAGACTGTTACTGCACCTTGAACGTCGCTGACTTGAGCACGGTGCCCGACTCATCCACGAGATCCACTTTCCAGTCGCCCTTCATGCCGCTGACGGTCTTGTTCGCCCAGGTGCGGTATTTGGACATGGCTTTGACCGCGAGCGGGATCTTCCCCATTTCTTTGCCGCCCAGGGTCCAGACCACGTTCACCGTCGTCGCCTTCTTGATATCCCTGAATTCGAGGAAGCAGTAAACCTTTTCCTGCGTTGCGGGGAACGACGCGGCAATGCCCACGGGCTCGTGGTTTTCAACAGATGAAGCAATTTCCATACGAACAAGCGGGGAGCCTGCTTCCGGAGCCTTGGCGGCCGGAGCAGGGGCGGGCGTCGGCGTCGCTGCTGTGGCGGGAGCTGCCGGCGCCTGCTGGGCATGCACAACGCCTGCGATGGCAAGCCCTGAGATCACGAAACAACAAAGAAGCACTTTTCGCATAGGTTCACCTCCTTTCGGTCGAGGCATCAGGATGCACAACATTCGTCTCGCAACACACTTTTCTGTTGATACGTAATTCGTAAACTGATTTTACGTAATTGTATCAAAAAAAGCAGGAAGAATGGACACGCAAGCCACAAAAGACACGGGTGAACAGAAGCAACAAACGAGAATGTCATACCCGAGGCTTTCATCGGGGATCCGATGTGAAATCAGCTCCCCGCTGGAGGCGCTTGGGGATGACCGATGCTATCGTGTCAATACGATACTGTTTTGGAACGGTAAAAAGCAAGGTTTTGGCAGGTGACGGTTTCCCTTGCTGCAGCATGTGCATAGGTGGCTGACAGTATTTTTACTGAGCTGTAAATATAGAAGGATCATCTGCTGCTGGAAAAAACAGGCAAGCATGAGAACAGCCGGACGGCGTCATTTCGCTTTCAGGGGTTTCGTTGCCGCATCGAAACGCCTGAGATAGTCGCTCGCAAACCGCTCCGGATCGCACCCGAGCGCCTTGGCGTAGAGCATGAGAAAGCCGCGCGTGTAGGTCCGAGCAGGAAGCTTCTGGAAGGTTTCTTCTTCGATCGATTCGAGGTAGCGCGAGCTGACCTTGGTCTGATTCGCGACCGTGCTCAGGCTCAATCCCCGCAGTTCCCGGAGCGCCCTGATGGCGGGGCCGGTGTATTCGCCGATGAACGGCGCTACCGGCGTCACTTCTTCATGCCGGACCGGCGGCTGGGGCTCTGGCTGCGGGACATCGGCCGGATGGGGCGCGGCAGGCTCCGGTAGGGAACGCGGCATTGGCCGTTGCGGTGAAGGAGACGGCGGCTCGTAATACCGCTGATGTGACGGCGCAGCCGGTTCGGGGAGCTCCACGGCTCCCCGCAGCTTCGCATCGTACTTCTTCCTATTGTCTTCGTACACCAGCGTCCGGTAGGCGTCCTCGATACGCTGGTGGATCGCGGCCGTTTCCTCGGGCGTAAAGAGCGAATACAGGGCGATGGAGTTCGGCTCATAGATCCTGCGCACGCGTTCGTACGCACGGTGGATCTCCTGTGCCGTGGCATTGGGGGCCACTTCAAGCAGTTCGTAATAGGTGAGGTCTTCGATTTTTTTCATCGCAGCCACCGGGGGAGAAACTATTCGGAACGTTTAATACAGCACGCTCAGCGTCAGCTGCTCCTTGCGGAGCAGGTTATGGACGATCCGCTCAATGCAGCGGGCCGGCCGGGAGTAGGGATACTCGACGGACAGCGGCCGTTTGCTCCGGATCGACTGCCAGACGCAGTCGTCGTATTCCACATAGCCGAGGTATTCCAGGTTGATGCCGAAATACTTCTGGCAGGCGCTCCGCATGGAAAACCCGATCTGGATGTCGTTTTTGGTCCGGACCTGGTTCACGACGAGCTTGGGCCTGAATTTGTTCACTTCCAGCTCGAGGATCTCTCCCACTTCCTTTTCCATGGTCTTGACGCGTTCGATGAGATCATAGGGCGTGCGGATGCCCATGGTGTTCTTCTGGTCCATGGCCGCGTCGATGACGTCCTTGATGTTCTGGTTGGCAACGACTTTCTTGAACCTGCGGTAGAACGCGCTCTTGATGAACCGGTACGCGTTCTCGATTGCCGTGGGTTCGGGCAGCACGACCAGGATGCCGTGGTCCGAGAAAAGAAAGAAGTCGAGGATGTTGAACGAGGTGCCGGCCCCGAGGTCAAGGAGGATGTAGTCGGCCTCCAGCGTTTCAAGGTGCCGCAGGAGCCGTGTTTTCTGCGCGAAATTCGGGTTGGCAGCGTCGAGGAAGTCCTGGGCGCCGCTGATCAGGGAAAGGTTGGGGATGCTTGTTTTGATGATGACGTCCTGGATGGTCTCGACGCGGCGATTCAGGAAGTCCGACAGCGTCATCTCCGGCACGCCGATGCCCAGCGTCGTATGCAGGTTGGCCCCCCCGAGGTCCGCGTCCACGAGCAGGACTTTTTTCTTCAGGCGGGCGAGGGAGATGCCGATGTTGCCCGTGATCAGGCTTTTGCCGATCCCGCCCTTGCCCCCGCCGATGGCCCAGATTTCCTTCTTGCGCAGCGCATCCTGGAGTTCGATCATCCTGCGACCTGCTCCTCCGGTGCGGCATCGATCGCCGCTGCTTCGTTGCCGGCCTCC
>Ga0187786_10000516_pt1 | contig 10632 bp, 8 predicted proteins | sample 0815_BV2_10_20_M_FD_132449 | JGI IMG/M metagenome (GOLD analysis project Ga0187786, IMG submission 132449) | Tropical peat soil microbial communities from peatlands in Department of Meta, Colombia - 0815_BV2_10_20_MG | ecosystem: Environmental > Terrestrial > Soil > Wetlands > Peat | place...
CCGAAGGGAGGAGGTCGCTGGTGCATTGGACTCTACCGAAGGAGAGCCCAAGGGCGCCGGAAAGGGCCAGCGCCAAGGTGGTCTTCCCAAGCCCGGGGATGTCTTCCAGCAGTATATGGCCGCCGGTCAAAAGGGCGATCATTGAGAGCCTGACAGCCCTTACCTTCCCCTTCAGATAGCGGGTGGATAGCGTGTCGATGACGTTTAGAATTTCTTCTCTACGGGCAAGGGGCATATGGGGCACATTTTAAATTATTGATGGCGCTTTCAATTCCTGCTAAGCTATTTTAGTTTACAGCAAGCGTGATTTTTTTGCAAAAGATTGCGGTTTACACCTCAAAACCAACCTAAGGGCGGACAAGATGAAGTATATAAGCACCAGGGGGGGGATTAAACCTGTCCCCTTCAAAGATGCGGTGATGATGGGGCTCGCGAACGATGGCGGTCTCCTCATTCCCGAGTCCATCCCGGCGATCTTGGAAATGACCCTCGACTCGTGGCGCACTCTCCCGTACCGTGAGCTTGCCTTCAAAGTGATCTCCTTCTTTGCCGACGACATACCTGAAGATGACCTGAGACGTCTCATCAACCGCTCCTATGACTCATTCGACAATCGGGAGATAACCCCCGTGGTCAGAGAGGACGGTGTTTATATTCTTGAGCTATTCCACGGCCCGACCCTTGCCTTCAAGGACGTGGCGCTGCAGTTCCTCGGCAACCTCTTCGAATACCTCTTGCAGGAACGGGGAGAACAAATGAACATATTAGGCGCAACCTCCGGGGATACCGGAAGCGCGGCCATCGCCGGGGTAAGGGGAAAGAGGAACATCAACATCTTCATACTCCATCCCTACCTGAAGACCTCGCCGGTCCAGGCGAGGCAGATGACCACCGTGCTAGACGCCAATGTCCACAACATTGCGGTCAGGGGCACCTTCGACGACTGTCAGAACATCGTCAAGTCCCTCTTCAACGATCTCGATTTCAAAAATCGCTACTCTCTTGGGGCGGTGAACTCCATCAACTGGGCGAGGGTCCTGGCCCAGGTAGTCTATTACTTCTATGCCTGGTTCAGGGTGACCGAGGCCGGCGGGGCCGAGATACTATTTTCCGTCCCCACCGGCAATTTCGGCGACATCTTCGCCGGCTATGTGGCGAAAAGAATGGGGCTCCCCATGGGGAGGCTCCTTCTGGCCACAAATGAGAACAACATCCTCACCCGTTTCGTGAACCAAGGCGATTATTCCCTGAGAGAGGTGGTGCAGACCGTTTCTCCTTCCATGGATATCCAGGTCGCCTCCAACTTCGAGCGCTACCTCTATTACCTTTTCGATGAAGACCCTTCCCGGGTACGCGCTGCTTTCGCGGAGCTCGTACAAAGCGGTAGGATATCCTTCTCCGTGGAAGAGATGACAAGGGTCCGTAAGGATTTCGTCTCCCTCTCTGTGACCGAGGAGGAAACCCTTGCTACCATAGCCGGCTTCCGTGAGAAGAGCGGCTATCTACTGGACCCCCACACCGCCGTGGGTGTCCGGGCGGCCCTGGCCTGCGCCGGAAAAGGAGATACGCCTGTCTGCCTGGCCACGGCGCATCCGGCCAAGTTCAGCGAGGCGGTGGAGAGGGCCACTGGTTTTGCACCCCCCTGTCCCGAGGTCCTGGTGGGGATCGAGAAGCTCCCGACCCGCTGCGAGGTTCTGGATGCGGACGAGAAAGCGATCCGGAATTTCATTGAGAAACAGGTGAACAGGCTGGAGACAGAAGGTTGAAAGGAAACCCTCACTCTAACCTGAATCCGTGAGCACTCAAGCCTACACTCGCTTGCAATGCCTTGTCTCGGGCTTGTTGGGGGAAATAGATATCCCGGCAAAGTTCACCTGATGAAGCCGGTGTAAAACGATGTAACCCACGATAGACCCCGGCATTTTCGCTCGTTTCGGCTTTCATGCTCACGGATTCAGATTAATATAAATTATATGCTTATTGACTGGACCGAAATAGACAACGTCCTCCTGGACATGGACGGCACCCTTCTTGACCGCCATTTCGACGACCACTTCTGGCTGGAGCACGTGCCAGCGCGTTATTCTGTCGATCACGACATTCCCATTGACGAGGCGAAGAAGCTTCTTTGCGCTCTCTTCCGCTCCCAAGAAAAGACCCTTAACTGGACCGATCTCGATTACTGGTCCGACAAACTGGGCCTCGACATACCCCTCCTTAAACTGGAGGTTGAACATCTGATCGCCGTCCACCCCTTCGTTGTGGAGTTCCTACTCTTCCTTCAGAGAGAAAGAAAGGGGATCTACTTGGTCACCAACGCCCACAGCAAGACCCTTAATCTGAAGATGGGTAAGACTAGACTAGGCCCATTTTTCACCGGCATCGTCTCGGCCCACGATCTGGGGCTCCCCAAGGAGGACGAGGGGTTCTGGGCGAGGCTTAAAGAAGTGGTCCCCTTTGAACCGGAACGCACCTTACTGGGGGAGGACAGCGAGACCAACCTCGCCACTGCCGCCGCTTACGGCATCAGATACCTGGTCTATATGAGCCGCTTCAGCTCAAGCGTCGTCCCCACCGTCTCCAAGCGTTTTCTCTCCATAACTTACTTTAGTCAGCTCATTCCGGATAAGGGCAGGTACTCCGTGGAGATATGACTATATATTAAATATCCTCATTGATGACTACATGCAGCCTAATCCTCACGATGATCTTTTATCATCCTTTTCCTTATACTGTATGTATTTTCTTGACTTCCCGGATAGTTAGGAGTAAGTAGGACTATCTTTGTTGTAATTTGGCTTGAACTTTTTTTTGGGGGAAAAGATTCTTTACCGCTTGTGTCCAATAACAAAAGCCTTATTGGTCGGCGAATGCCGATCTAGGGTCTTTTTTTTTAATGGATTGAAAGTAAATAAGTAAAGTGCCCACCGAATGCCGTAAGGTGTCTTTTGAATCCCAGTAATGTAGCTTTTTGAAATAAAGGGAGATTAGTAATTGAAATAAAGCCCTGATCGGGGTCAAGTTTAATTAAATATTAATTATAAAAGAAAATGCTTCGTCAGGTTAAAACTAGCTGCGGTTTTATCGATAAGATAAGAAGGGCTGTCTGGTTTTGTGAGTAATCCGGAGGGATTAAATGAATTATTTCATCAACTTCGTTTACCCTGATTTAATCAGGTATTTTCTGCTGGCGGCTAACGGTACGCTTATTTTCGTCACGGTGCTTATGTTCGTGACGCTGATAGCACACAAGATTCTTGTGGAACGGAGACGAAAACGGCTGAACACCTTGCACCACAAATACACCGATCTGCTGGCCGGGAAACTGTCGGATCCTGGTCTTGCGCTGGAGAAACCAGGAAGTGATCTGGAATTCGGTGCCCTGGGCGACGCGATCATCGATATGATGTTGGTAAGCGAAAGCGGGGTCGTTTCCCGTTTGGACATAATTGCTCAAGACCTGGGGCTTGAATCACACTATAGAGAGAGCGCCACATCCCATTCATGGGTGGAACGATACCGGGCAATTGAAAAACTGGGTTATCTCAGGCAACAGGAACTGGAGCCCTTCTTCAGCTCCCTCCTGCAAAAGGAGAAAAACATCCATGTAGTTGCCAAGACCATCTGGGCCCTGAGCCTCATTGCGAAAGAAAACGATCTGGAGCTCATAAACTCTCTTCTGGCTGACCCCCTGTTCGCGTCATCAAAATTCAAGGAATACATTTATACAAATATCATTCGGGCCTTCCAGGAACGCGGCGAGGAGAGCGTCTTCCTGCGCCTTCTCGATTTCTGGAAAGACAAATCAGATATTCCAATGCTTCTCAAAAAGGACATAATCTCGGCCTGCGGGGTGGCCGGTCTTACGTCGGCCGGGAAAGCCGTCATGGGATACTACGAGAGATTCCAGGAAGTTCCCAAAATGAAGATAGCCTGCATCAGGGCACTGGAAAGGCTCGGCGAACCCGACATGTGTCCGGTCATCATATCCTCCCTCCACGACGAGGATTGGATGGTTAGGGCGGTCGCGGCAAAGAATGCCGAGGTCTGCTCCGATGCGGTTGCGGAAGCGCTGGAATCGGTTCTGAAGGATAGTAATTACTATGTAAGGATCAATGCGGCCCAGGCCCTTTCAAAGCTCGGCGAAAAGGGGAAGGCAGCGCTGATCCGTCTTACCTCAAGCGATGACCATTTCGCCAGAGACATGGCGCAATACATACTGAACAGGTGAGAGGATTTCCAATCCATGACCATTCTCTTTTTTGTTTTTTTCGTTCTTCAGATTCTCATTTTCCTCTACTTCATGATCGTCAACGGGACGTACACCTTGCTTACGGTCATTTCCATGAAGGATATCCGCGACCATCTCAACACGAAAAGCGAGCGCAGCATCAAAAACATCATGTCGACTGCTTTCTACCGGCCGCTCTCCATCATTGTCCCGGCTCACAACGAACAGAAGATTATCGCAACGACAGTGAAATCCCTACTGTCGCTAAGTTATCCGGAATACGAGATCATTGTTGTTGACGACGGATCAACAGACTCGACAATGGAAGAGCTGATAAGGAATTTCCGTCTTGTCAGGGTGGAAAAGCCGATCAGTATAGTTCTTCAGCACGAACCCGTAACGGCTGTTTACTACTCCCTGGACTACGAGAACCTCACGGTCGTCGGCAAAAACAACGGCGGCAAGTCGGACGCCCTGAACGCGGGTATAAACTTCTCGCGCTTTCCTCTCTTCTGCAGTATCGACGCGGATTCACTGCTTGAGAACGACGCGCTTCTGCTCGCGGCCCGGCACTTTGTGGAGGACCGGGAGGTCGTCGCCACCGGGGGCATAGTACGCGTCCTTAACGGTTGCACCTTGGAAGACGGTGCGGTCACCCTGGTGAAGGCCCCGAAGAAGGCGATTGAGTGCTTTCAGGCGGTCGAATATACCAGGAGCTTTCTTTCCGGGAGGACCTCTTGGAGCTTCCTAGGCAGCCTGCTCATCATTTCCGGCGCCTTCGCCATATTCAGGAAAGACATGGTTATGGCCATAGAGGGGTTCCGGAAGACGGTGGGAGAGGACATGGACATAGTTGTCCGCCTTCACAGGCACTGCCGACAGAACAGGATCAGATATAAAATCCTTTTTGTACCTGACCCGGTCTGCTGGACCCAGGTGCCGGCCGACCTGAAGTCGCTTTTAAAGCAACGGAACAGGTGGCACAGGGGACTTATCGACAGTCTCTGGAAAAACAGGGGGATGCTGTTTAATCCGAGATACGGAAAAGTTGGTTTTATCGGGTATCCCTTCTTCTTTTTCATCGAAACCCTCGGCCCGGCTGTTGAATTTCTCGGCTATGCGCTATTTGTGGTGCTATTCTTTCTTGGCTGGATCAACAAGGAATTCGTCCTCCTTTTCTTCTTTCTGGCCATCGTATGGGGGATGTGGCTTAATCTAGGATCCATCATCCTGGACAACATGATCTACAGGCGATACGACAGAGTAGGTGACCTTATAAAGCTTTTCGTCTTCGGGTTACTTGAATACCTTGGCTACAGACAGCTTATCGTCGTGGAGAGATTCATCGCAACTATTCTGTTCTGGAGAAAGGGTTGGGGAAAACCAAAAAGACAGGAAATGAAAGATGAGGTCGTTGGTAAAACTGCTTAAGAATTCACTATACATATTTCCGAGACTTGTGTTGTTTGGGATATTCGTGCTCTGTTTTGTCATTACGGTTTTAATATCACTGGATATTCATAACCCTTACGAAAGTTCCATAAATAAATTTAGGGTAAAAGTAATCCGAACGGTAAAGTCTTTGGCTGCTGAAATCGAAAGAAAGATGAAATAAGCAAATGGATCTGAATGAGCTGGGCCTTCTTGCCATCGGAAACGGAGACTACCAGGAGGCCGTCAACATTTTCAGAAAAGCCCTTGCCAAGCATCGGCTCCCTGTTTCATTCATCGGTTTAGGCAAGGCGTACTATTGCCTGGGAGATTTGCCTACGGCCCGCTGGGCGTTTTACAAGGCACTGGAGTTGGATCAGAGCAACAAAGAAGCCTATGTATATCTTGCCCGGGTGGAAGAAGGGCTCAAGCGGAAACCGGCAAGCGCCGACAGGGGTTCTTTTTTTCGGGTAGGAAAGCATTATCTGGAAGAACTCAGGGACGGGAAATGGTGTAGGTTTTTCGTTAAGGGGATCAACATGGGTCTCGGGATTCCAGGTTATTTCCCCGGAGAGTATCCGATACACAAGGGCACTTACCTCAAGTGGTTCCGGCAGATTTCCGGGCTGGGCATAAATTCTCTCCGGGTTTATACGGTCCATCCCCCCTCTTTTTATGAGGCTATCGCCCAGTTCAATCAGTCAGGCGAAAAATTGTACCTTTTTCAAGGAACTTGGCTTGAACTTCCCGAAGACTATGATTTCCTCGCTAAGAAATATATGGATTACGTCAGGCGGATCATAACCGAGGCAGTGGACGTGATTTACGGCGCCGCTGATCTTCCCGAAAGGCCCGGTTATGCCCACGGCAGGTATGAATGCGACGTTTCCAGATATACCGCCGCGTTCATCATCGGCAGGGAATGGGAGACCTGCGCCGTAAAAGCGTTCAACACGCGCAGTCCGGGACTGACCCATAATTATCACGGCAATTTCCTGAGGGTCAGCGGAGGGACCGCCTTTGAAGCCTGGATTACGCAGTTGTGCGACTTCCATCAGGAATACGAGTATAAAAAATACGCCTATTCCCACCCCGTCTCGGTCGTTGACTGGCCCACCCTCGATCCTCTGAGCCACCCGTCGGAATCGAACATCGAAGACGAATTATTGCGCCAGGGCATCAGAGTCGCGAAGAATGTCTGCAACGAAAATGAAGACATGGAGTCTCTGGACACGGCAAAGATCAGATCGGACAGGGGGAACGGTTTTTTTGCCACCTATCATGTGTATCCATACTATCCGGATTTCATGAACTACGACTACGTAAGTGAGCCTTACGCGTACACGGCCTATCTCCGGGCACTGAAGGGGCACCACGGCGACCAGCCCGTCCTGATCGCGGAATTCGGCATCCCTTCCAGCAGGGAGATCACCCACTGGCAGAAGGACGGCCTGCACCATGGTGGTCACGATGAAAAGGCGCAGGGCGAGGGGAACGGGCGTCTCATGCAATCGATTTACAGGACCGGCATGGCAGGCGGCATGCTGTTTGGATGGTTCGACGAATGGTTCAAAAGGAATTGGCTCTTCCTTCCCTATGAACTCCCTGCGGACCGAAAACCCTTCTGGTACAACCTGCAGGACGCTGAGGAGAATTACGGCTTGCTGGCGGCATATCCCGGTTATCCGGGTAAGCTTGTCACTCTTTCCGGTAAACGTGAGGAATGGTCGGCCGCTAGTACCCTCTACGAAAAGAAAGATACTTCGCCGGCTTACCGCTTCAACGACGGCTTCGATGACAGGAGGGCGCTAAAGAGGCTGCTTGTTCAGCATGACGAGGGATTTCTCTACTTGCTGCTTGAGACGGAAGGACCTGTGGACATGAAGAAGGCCGGGTACATCATCGCGCTGGATACGTGTTGCTCAAGGGAGGGGGAGTTTCTGCTGCCCCTCGGGACCAACCGAAAGAGCCCGGTGGGACTGAAATTCGCAATACACATAAGCGGCGAAACAGAAAGCAGGATCCTTGTCTGCAAGGGGTATGACAAGTATCTGAACCAGTATGGTGGCAAAATCTGTCCCGGTCTCTCTGACAAGGGGGAATGGGTGGTTATGCAGAACAGGACGAACAGCCGACGAATTAGCAAGGACGGGGCACGGTTCTTTCCATCCAGAGTCCACACCATGAGCGGCCTAAAGTTCGGCAGCCTTGACGAGAAAAACCCTCGCTTCGACAGCCTGGCGGACTTTCATGTATCGGGGAACATCGTGGAAATCCGACTCCCCTGGGGTCTACTCAATTTCACCGATCCAAGCTCCGGAATCGTTCTCTGGCAGGAGGGGGGGGAAAAGACGAGAAAAACCGACGGTGTTAGATTCATGGTCGTTTCGTTCAAACCTGAAGACGGCTGCCTTCGCGCCAGGGAAACAGGCCGCGGGGAAAACTGCACGGATACATTGCCGGTGGAATTTACAGCTGAAAACGTCGCGAAATATTCCTGGGAAGAATGGAATGTCCCAATATACCATACATACCTGAAGCAGGGCTATCGTCTGTTCCGGAATACTCTTGCGGGGATGCCTGATGAAATATGAGTTCACATTGACCAGGAGGAGCTTTCATAAGCTCTGTGGTTTGGCGGCGCTTTTTCTGGCTATACCTCGTATGTCCCGTGCGGCGTCCGCGGGGATCCCGGTGCTAATGTATCATGACATTTCCTATGAATTTACTGATGAATACACTATTACTCCGTCCGATTTCGCCGCGCAGATGGAATGGCTGTATGAAAACGGATATCGTGCCGTTTCATTGGCGGGTACAGTAGCGGATCATGCATTGCCGGAAAGAAGCGTGGTAATAACCTTTGACGACGGATATGCCTCCTTCATGGATTACGCATTCCCGCTGCTTAGACAATATGGGTTCAAAGCGACGATCAACGTGATCGGCGAATATACCGGAGCTTACATGGAGATGGAGGGACGACGGCCGATGTTGAGCTGGGATGAGTACCGTCATCTCGCCGGAAGCGGGTTGATCGATATTGGGTGCCATACCTATTTCCTGCATAGATACATTCATCGGGGGGTGACTGGTGTCACCGAGCATGTGCTGTCGGATGACCTGCGTCTATTCAAAGAAACCATGCACAGGGAGACGGGACAATACCCTGAAGTTCTGGCCTGGCCTTATGGCCTTTATACACAAAAGAGTATCGAAATTGCCGCCGAGGCGGGGTTTCACCGAATCTTAACTTCAAAACGCGGTTTGTTCGGGCCCGGTGGGAATCCGCTGGAAATCCCGAGGCTGATGGTCTCGGGAAAAATCGACCTGGGATCTTTTAGGCGACTTATTGGAGGGAATGCATGATCTGTAGTGTAATCTTGTCTTTGACATTGGTTCTCGGAATCCTTTCCCCATGCTTCGCAGATACGCCCGCAGAGCTGGCAAAGGCCGGGAAATACGATGAAGCGGTAGAGGGCTACAGGAAGGCCATCGCCGGCGAGCCGGACAAGGCGAGGAAGGCGATCCTTCTCAAGGAACTGGGCGATCTGTTCGCATCCAAGGAGGATTATAGAAACGCGGCCGATCAATATATTCCTTCCCTTGCCTGTTCCCGCAATTTTACCATGGAAGAAAGGCTCTACATGGCCACACGTATCTCCTGGGGCGGCAGATATTCTGCCGCCATTCGGGAGCTTCGCCTCATACTGGAGGAAAACGCGGGAAATAACGAAGCCAGGATCCAACTGGCGAGAACAATGGCCTGGAGCGGCGATCATCAAGGAGCAATCGAGGAAGCGGAGCGGGTCTTGAAAAACGACCCGCAGAACAGGGATGCCATGCTGGTTAAGGCGAATGCCCTGAAATGGCAGGGAAGGGTTGACCGTGCTTTACCAATATACCAGAAGCTGCTTAAGGAGCAGGAAGAATTTGATACCAGACTTGGTTTTGCCTATGCCCAGTCGGCTTCCGGCAACAGAACAGGGGCGCGGCAGAGTGCGTCCCTTCTCAAGCCCACGTATCCCTACCAGGAGAAAGAGCTCAAAGAACTTTCCGACGAACTGGACAAAGCCGCAAGACCGCACCTGGATCCCTGGTACGGCTATTACAATGACTCTGACCACAATCGGCGGAACAGATACGGCCTTCACTACGGCCAACCGCTGGGCAACTGGGATCTTGACTTCGATTTTCGCCACACCGATGCCGGTGACAACACCAGACATAACTGGGCGGAGGATTTCGGAGCCAAGGGGTACTCCAAAATCACCGAGTTCCTTGGTCTGGGCGGCGGAGTAGGTTTCAGTCCGGTGCACGGTTCGGGGACGAATTATTTTGTAACGGGAAATCTTCGCGGAGATGTCATGATTCCAGGAGGAAACATCGGATTGAGTCTCGCCAGGGAGGTGTTTAGCGATACGGCCGAACTGATCGAAAACAGGATCCGGTTCAATTCCGCCAACCTGTCCGTGTCTCAGCGATTGACCGACAGAATTTCCCTGTTCGGGCAATACAGCTACCGGGATTACTCCGACGACAATGCCGCCAATGATTTCCTCTTCGCCCCCTCATATTCGTTTTTTACCGGAAATCCTTCATTTGCGACGGGATATAGGTTCCGCTATATGAACTACGATAGGCAGAGTTCCGGAGGCTACTTTGATCCGAATGATTACACGTCGCATCAGATCTTTGCCACGTTTTCTTATGAGAAAAAGGCTTTCTCCGTTTATTTCGAACCTTATTTCGGCGTCCAATCATTTAGACGAAACGGGATTGACAGCACCGATATTGTGGGAGGTTTTTCCGGGGTGCTGGGATACCAACTAACGAACTCTCTGCGTATCGACGTTGACGGAGAATTCGGTAATTATGCGGCCCAGACTGCCTCAGGTTTCGAATATTTTTATATCGGGGTGAAAATAGGCGCAACTTTCTGATATCCAAACTTGTTGTTGATTTTCTTC
>Ga0187786_10000517_pt1 | contig 10613 bp, 12 predicted proteins | sample 0815_BV2_10_20_M_FD_132449 | JGI IMG/M metagenome (GOLD analysis project Ga0187786, IMG submission 132449) | Tropical peat soil microbial communities from peatlands in Department of Meta, Colombia - 0815_BV2_10_20_MG | ecosystem: Environmental > Terrestrial > Soil > Wetlands > Peat | place...
CGTGAACGCCTACCTTCCGAATCCCGGCAGGCTGTGGGAGCTGCTCTTTCCCGGGGCGGTCTTGTATCTCGTCCCGCACGATGCCGGGTTCGAGGGGCGCACGGACTTCATAGTTGCAGCTGTAGAGCGGGACGGCATTCCGGTCATGATCCACACGCAGGTGAACAACCTTGTTGCCAGACACCTTCTGGATCAGGGGAGCATCCCTGGCCTGGAAGGCGCATCAATCGTGCAACAGGAGAAAAAATACGGCGCCAGCAGGTTCGACTTTCTCCTGAAAAAAGGGGCGAGCAGCGTCATCGTCGAAATCAAGTCCTGCACGCTGGCAGGCAACCGCCTAGCGATGTTTCCGGATGCTGTCACGCTGCGCGGGACACGACATCTTCAGAAACTGGCGGCGCTTTCGCGGGCCGGTCTGCAAACGGCCGTGATTTTCCTCATCCACTGGCCTCATGCCGAATATTTTCTTCCCGAATACCATACGGACCTCGTTTTTGCGCAGACCCTGCTTTCGGTAAAAGACGACGTCATGGTCCGGGCGGTATCCGTAGCGTGGACAAGGCAATTAGAACCGGGCAGGGTCAAGGAGGCCGTCATCCCCTGGCATATTGTTGAACGTGAAGCGCACGACCGGGGGAGTTATATTTTTGTTATGCGCCTGAGGAAAAATCGTACCGTTGCCGTGGGAAATCTGGGCGAAACCAGGTTCAGAAAAGGGTACTATCTCTACGTCGGTTCGGCGCGTGAACATCTTGCGAAGCGACTCGAGCGGCACAGAAGGTTGATCAAAAAAAACCATTGGCACATCGACTATCTCCGTCAGGCAGCCGATGTCCACGAGGTCATCCCCGTCAGGACAAAGGACGATCTGGAATGCGCTCTCGCGGAAGCGCTGAGCACGATAGCAGACCAGCGCATTGACGGATTTGGATCGTCTGACTGCCGGTGCCGCACCCATCTTTTCGGCATGGACAACGATCCCCTGCATTCGCATGCATTCATCAAATTTCTGCAGCATTTCCGTATCGACAGGCTGGAGCCCCTGCTGGTGCCCGGGGAAGCATTGAGCAGCCAGGGGGCGGCAGGTCAACGTCAACGCTTTTCGTAATTTTTCCGGAACCGCAGGAACCGCGGCAGATCCATCCAAAAGCGCTTCCATGAGTCGGGGGACTTCCAGATCATCGCAGTGTATTTCAGCAGGATCTGAGGTCTCGTGAAATATCGGCGATAAAACTCGCGGTAGCGCTCCTCGAGCCGTTCCCGGGTAAAACCACGGGGGATGAACATGAAATTGAGCGCGTTCATCTGCGTCCAGTCTTCGTCGAACGTCCCGTGCTCGCGGATGTCGCCGTAGATGGGGGCGCCGGGGAACGGGGTCAGTTTGGCGAGATTGAACTCGTCGAGGGGAAGACTGAAAACATACTCCATGCTCTTGTCGATGCTGGCTTCAGTCTCACCGGGAAGGCCCATCATGAAAAGCCCCTTGGCGCGGATGCCGGATTTTTTTATCAGGTGAACCATGGCCCGGATGTTCTCGAGCGGATTGTCCATTTTTGCCGTGGGCAGGTACGACCTGTGGCGTTTGAGCAGGTCGGGATCGCCTGTCTCGATGCCGAGGCTGATCATCCAGCACCCCGCGCGTTTCATCATGCGAAGCATTTCTTCATCGAGCTGCTCCGTACGGGCCGCGCAGTTGAACGTCATCTTCAGCCCTGATTTGATCTTGAGTTCGCAGAACTTCAGCACGCGCTCGCGTTTCAGCGTGAATGTGTCATCGTAAATGTTTACGTGTTTTATATTGAAGCGTTTGTGCAAGTGCGTGATCAGTTCCAGCATGTACTCGGGTGAATTGTAGCGGTACGTGCGGCGGAACACCGAACGGTCGCAGTAGGAGCACGTATACGGACAGCCGCGGCTCGTGATGACCGTCGTATTGGGGGCTTTGGGGTAACTGAAGATGGGAAGCTTGTAGCTCTGGGGGAAACCTTCCAGTTTCTCATAAGCGGGGAAGGGAAGGGTGTCAAGATCGATGAGCTTCTTGCGGAATCCCGTGAACACGACCTCGCCGTTTTTTCGAAATACGAGTCCTTCTATTGATTCCGGATTCTGGCCGTCGGACTCAACGAGTTCGAGCAGGGTCTGCTCCCCCTCGCCCACAACCCCGAAATCGATAATGGGGTAATCGCGGAGAAGGCGTTCGCGAAGCCCCGACATGTGGACGCCGCCGAACACGGTTCTGATGCCGGGATGGATTTCCTTGGCGCGCTCAGCGAGCCGTACGGCATCGAGAAAGCTCGACGTTGTCGTGGAAAAGCCGATGTATTCCGGTTTACGATCTTTAATGTAGGAAAAGATCCGTTCATCCCTGCCGGGGAACGCATAGCAGTCGTGGATGTCAGACCGGTGGCCGTGTTTCTCCATCCATGCTGCGAGCGAGAGCAGCCCCATGGGCGGCATGATATTGACGATGTGGGACAGATCCTGCTCTCCCGAGGTCCAGTTTTCCCCGAGCGGATGGATGAGTATGATGGTTTTTTTTGCTTTCATTGCTGTCCGGAATCCCCTTTTGCGTTCTTCTTGTATTCCAGCGATTTGAATACCATGTCGAGGACCTTTCGCTGTTCTGCTTCGTATTTATTCAGCACGGCGAGGCAGCTGCCTATGGGAAACCGTTTATGCAGGTACTCGGCGTCGCGGCCCGACAGGATGATGATCCGGTTCTTGCTTACTCCCCTTGACACGGCATACTTGAGCACCTTTGCCCCGTCAAGGCCCGGCATTTCGAGATCCACAAGGAGGAGATCAAGGTCGCTGCTGATTGCGGAGAGGCATTTGATCGGATCGATGCACGCCTGGATCGAGAGGTGGGGATACTGTTCGCTTACATACTCCGCTAGGGTTTTCAAAAAAGCCGCGTTGTCGTCGATCAGAAGGATCGTTCCCATGAGAATGCGTCAGCTCCCGCTGCCTTGTATGGAACAACGGGAAAGAACTCCCGTCTGAATGCCGCGACATTATAACAAGGCGGGAGTCAAAAGGCAATTTTTCTGATATGCCGGGACACGACCAAGGTATGCGGCTTCAGCGGGTAGTGAATCGGGAAAACTGAACTGAATAACAAATGAGCAATTTGACAGGATAACAGGACAGAATCGGATAAAAAAATAACGCCTGTCAAAATGTCCCCGCTTAGTCCACAGGTGTGACCACGGCCATGACAACGAGGTTTTCCCCTTTGTCGGCTGCAAAACCATGGGGCACATTCGGCTCGCAGAGGATGCAGGTTTTCTCGTCTGCCGCTATTTTTTCATCTCCCACCGTGAACGTACCCTTCCCCTGCACACAATACATCATGAGCCGCAAAGGCGCCTTATGAGGGTCGAGCTTCTGTCCTGCGGTCAGGCACATGAGCGCGATACGCATTTCAGGCTTGTCGGACAACATTTCGCGCGAGATCCTGTCGGGATAAAATTTGATCAGTTTCTTGATATCCAGGGTTTCCATACATCCTCCTGTTCAGAAAGAGAGATAGAGAATCGCGGGATGATTCATATTTGCGATGTTTCAGTCGAAGAAAGAATACCACGTACCTGCAGGGAAGGGTATGACAAACATCATACTTGAAGAGCCGTGAAGCGCGGAGACGGGGAGACACTACCACCAGCGCCAGAGCGCGATGATGAACGTAACGACAAATACGAGGGCGAGATTCATGTAGGCGAAGAAATAAAAAAGACGCTCGTGAAAGGGGCGCTTTAACGGCTGATTGTCAGCGGCCAGCGTGCCGACCCGCTGCATGAGAAGTACTTTGTCTTCGCCATGGGGTGCGCTGCCGAGGAATTCCGACAGATCTGTGCCTGCGGCGTGTTTCATCATGTGCTGCCCGTTTTTCCAGTACCTGCTTTTGGTCACGTCATAGACAATCCCCTTGTAGGCGAGGAAGGCGGGTCTGCCTTCCTTGCCGTTAAAGCGGCTCAGAAGTTCTTTGGTAAACAGGCCGGATGCCGGAATCTCGGCAGCTGCCTGCAGCCCGCGCTTGAGGCGGGGGCCGATAAAAAACGCCACAATGAGGGCGCTTGTCAGCATAACGAGATACAGGCAAATTTTGATCCCCAGGAGGATGCCGAACCGCGTTGTGTAGAACGCAGACCACGAGGGAATGCGCGCGATGGTCAGCAGCACGCCGGTAATGGCGACCACGATCATGGATAAGAAGCCGAGCCTGAGTTCGCCCCGCGGCAGGCCTTTGGAGGCGTAGGCGGGTTTCAGAAGGACGTGGACATAGAGGATGGCACCGAACCAGATAATAGCCGCAAGCATATGGAAATAACCGATTGTGAGCCGCACCATATGCTGTGTAGTAGACAGAGAACGATAACGGCCTGATGCCTTCAGCCCGGCGAGGAAGCGGGTGCCCTCCTCTGTAAGCGGTTCGCCGCCCAGGGCGTGAACGTGGCACTGCTTACAGTCGAGACCTGTTTCCACCGCATATTGCTGCGTTGCCTGTGCTGAGGAGGCAGAGAACGATAAGAACAGCAGGACTGCTGAAATGATTGGGATGGAGTTCGTTCTGCCGGGAATAATCACGGAGCTATTATAGCCAATGTCGCTTCCGATGTAAATTGATAAATGCAGCAGGGAATCCCCTGCATTACCTCGTGACGACGAGTGAAATCCACTTCCCGTCGGGCCATCGCTCTACGAGCCCGAGTCCTGCCTTTCGCATGGCTTCAACCACTTCATCATCCTGACCATGAAGAATTCCGGAGAGTATGCAGAAACCTTTCAACCTTAAATGCGACGCAATGGCCGGTGCCAGCATCACCAGGACGCCTGAAATGATGTTTGCAACAATGACATCGAACTCCCCGTTTGATATCGTAAGACTTCCCATTTGAATACAGATGTCCGGGGTGGAGTTTATCACGATGTTTTCCCTCGCTGCTTCCACGGCGAGGATGTCCGTATCGATTCCTGTCACGTGGTGAAAACCAAGTTTGGCAGCTGCAATTGCGAGGATTCCCGTGCCCGTGCCGATATCGAGAAAATGCTCCTTGCCGGTTCTGTCTGCATATTTTTCGATGAGCAGAAGGCACGAACGGGTTGTTTCGTGGTGGCCCGTGCCGAAGGCCATGGCAGGGTCGATGACGAGGTTGATACGACCTGTTTTTTTCTGCTCCCAGGGAGGAAGGATCGTAAAGCGGTCTCCGACATCGATAGCATGAAACCCCTGCTTCCATGTTTCGTTCCAGTCCCGGTCAGGGATGAGCGTTCGTTGAAAAGCGAATGCGCCGTGCTGTGACGATGCTTCCATGAGTGCCTGAGAAACGGCGAGGTCCTGTTCTATCTTGCGCATGTCAGATCCCGCCGGGAAATAAGCACGAATCCTGTCGTCCTCTTCGATGATGCCGAGACTGCCAGCATCGTAAAGATTTTTAATGAGGGCGTCCCGGAAGGGGGGTGACACGTTTATGGAGTACTCATAATAAGACATGCTGGTTTTGTGCCGCATTGTAGCAGCCTGCCTGCCGCGGTGTCAAACGGAGGGAAAGAAAAGTTCAGACGGGAAAGCCCTTTTTTCCCTTGACAACTCCAAGAGTTACATGGTATTTTATGCGCTCTTAATACCGAATTGCTCATGATGGCTTGAATCTGAAGGAGGTTTCAGCATATGTACGCAGTTATAGCAACCGGGGGAAAACAGTACAAAGTGGCGCCCGGCGACGTGATCAGAGTGGAGAGCCTTGACGCAAAAACGGGTGATACCGTTGAATTGAAAGATGTTTATATGATCGCGGACGGCGAAAAAGTATCTGTCGGCAAACCTACTATCGCGTCTGCAAAAGTCACGGCCGAGGTCGTCGGGGAAGGCAGGGGAGAGAAGCTTCTGATCTTCAAACACCGTCGGCGCAAGGGTTTCCGCAAGACCACGGGGCATCGCCAGAACTACACGGCAATTAAAGTAAAGGAAATCATCGCGTAAGCGTGATGTGCATTCGGAGGACGGGAAATGGCTCATAAAAAGGGTGTTGGCAGTTCGAGAAACGGCAGGGACAGCAATCCGCAGTATCTGGGCGTGAAACGGTATGACGGCGAGAAAGTGCTCGCAGGCACGATCATCGTACGGCAGCGGGGGACGAGGTTCCATCCGGGCACGAACGTGGGCAAAGGCTGCGATGACACGCTGTTTGCAAAGATAAACGGCGTCGTGAAATTCGAGCGCAAGGACAAGACGCGCAAACAGGTGAGCGTGTACGCGGCGGCATCATAGCAGCCGGTTGAGCAACCGTTATCAACCAAGCGGCGGATAGATTCCGCCGCTTTTTTATTTTCTTTCCCGCTGACGGGATTCTCGTGATTGCTTGACTTAACGCGGTCTTTCACTTACACTTGGAAAAAACAGCGAGGAGGATACAATGCCGAGATTGCCGAAACAATACATGGGAATTCAGAAGAAGTATGCCGCGTACATGAAGGCCGTGGAAAACTTGGGCAAAGCAGCCAAGGCCGCTGGACCTCTGAATGAAAAGACGGCGCGGCTCATACAGCTGGCTGCTGCTGCGACATCGCGCTCCGAAGGATCGGTGCATTCCCATGCCCGTCGGGCCCTTGAGGCGGGGGCGAAGCCGGATGAAATCCGGCATGCCATCATTCTCCTGACCAGCACGATCGGATTCCCCAATGTTTCAGCCGCCATGTCGTGGGTCAACGATATTCTCGAAAAAAAATAATTCATGAGGCAATGCCTCAGGCCAATGGAATTTGTAACCACGGATGAACGCGGATACAACATCGCAGCTTGAAGCTCATCATCGTTCATCTGTGTGCCCGGCCTCGCCGGACCCGTGGTTACCAGCCTTGACTCAATTGCACGTTGCCGGCTCGTAACGTACTTTAAAGCAGTGTCAATCATGTGCAAATGAAAATCGACGTCTTTGTCTCCGAACTTTGCGGCTCTTACCACGACCTCCACGAGAATCTCAACAAGGCTCTGGTCAGTGCCGGCGTGTCTGCAGAGGTCGAGTACCATACGCTTTATTACGAAGATGCGATAAGCCGCAATATTCTCGGCTCACCTTCCATCTGGATCAACGGCCAGGACGCCTTTGAAAGCGGTAGTACGACTCCTGGCATCACCTGAAGGGTGTACCGGGACGAGTCCGGGCGGCTCGCGAATGCCCCTTCCGTTGAGATGCTGAAACAAGCCATCGAACGTTCACGACGGGAATGACGACTTGGGGAAAGGATCTTCCGTGAAATCAAGGGAACTGCTCATCCTGATGAGCATCGCCGTTCTTTGCCTTGTTCTCACCTCCATCCGGCCTTTTGACAGGACAACGTGGCTGCTCGAGGTATTGCCTGTAATCATAGTCATCGCAGTCCTGGTTGCCACATTTGCGAGTTTTCCTCTTACACGGCTTCTCTACCGTCTTATTTTCCTGCATGCCCTCATTCTCATTGTAGGAGGATATTACACCTATGCGCGCGTGCCTGCCGGCGCCTGGGTGCAATCCCTGTTCGATCTTCAGAGAAACCATTTTGACCGGCTCGGTCACTTTGCCCAGGGGTTTGTGCCCGCGGTAGCCGCGCGCGAGATACTCCTGCGCGTGACGACGCTGCGCGTGGGCAAGATGCTGTTCTTTCTCGTCGTTTGCATTTGCCTGGCCATCAGCGCCTGCTACGAGTTCATCGAGTGGTGGGCTGCTCTCATCATGGGGCAGCGCGCGGATGACTTCCTCGGCACGCAGGGAGACCCCTGGGACACGCAATGGGACATGTTCATGGCCTTCAGCGGCGCTATTACGGCACAGCTGATGATTTCAAGGCGACACGACAAAGAGCTCGCGAGCATCGGCGTACATCCGCAATCGGTCTCATGAACCATATGCATATGCAGGCAAGACAACAAACCATGACGAAACTCGTTTTCATCGGTGATTCGCTTACCCAGTGGTATGACTGGCAGCGACGCTTTTCTGATCATGAGGTATCGAACCTCGGTATTTCCGGAGAAACAGTGGAGGGGCTGCTGGCGAGGCGGGAGCACATACGGTTGCAGGTCCATGATCCTGACTTCATATTTCTCATGACCGGAATCAATGATATTGCGAACGGACAATACCATATATTCGAACCCTATCATGAAATCGTCAGGAATTTCACGACCTGGTACAAAAAAGCACAGTTAGTTATCCAGAGCATTCTGCCCGTCGAACTCGAGTGGATAGGCAGCAGTGTCATTGATGAGGCCAACGGCCGTCTGGAGCGGCTCGCCCGGGAGTTCGGCGCCGACTATCTCAACGTCCACCGGTCTTTCGTTGATGCAGCAGGAAAGGTGAAAAAGGGATATCTGTCCGACGATGGCGTGCATTTAAACGCCAGAGGGTATGAAGCGTGGTCCCATGACGTGGAGCGGTACTTGCGGACCAGAGACGCTGGAAAGAAGTGATCCTGCAGCAGCTGCTCCACTGAGTCCGTTCCGATTCCCGATGTATCGGTCAATTGCAGCGTGGAGGAAACATGAAACACACTCTGTTGGCTCTGGTACTCATGATAGGCACAGCAGCATGCGCAACCGTCGATCAGCAGGAGCATACCGCAGCCCCGGTGCAACGGGCGTCCTCGAGAGATCTGGATCGACAACTTGACGCCCTGACTGAGCAGATTACGAACAGCCTCACCGTGCAGAAGACCGCAAAGATTGCCGTGATAGAGTTTACTACGCTTGAGGGGAAAGTGACTGACCTGGGAAGGTATTTGGCTGAGGAGCTGACCACCCGTCTGTTCCGGACGGGGAAATTTCAGATCGTGGAACGCCGCTTGATGCAAAAAATGATGGATGAACAAAAGCTCAGCGCTTCGGGCATGATCGACGAAAAAACCGCGTCACAGTTCGGAAAGATTCTCGGTGTCGACGCACTCACGACAGGTACGATTACCGACCTGAACACCAGCGTAAAGGTTAATGCCCGCCTTATTGCTGCAGGCACAGGGTCCGTGTTCGCCGTTGCTTCCGTCGACATTCCCCTGTCCAGGGAGGTTGCACTCCTGCTGGGAAAGGCAATCGCTGATGGAGCGGACCGGGAGAGAGGCCGGTTCGATGGAACGTGGAGTGTTACTATCGTCTGCCCGCAACATACGGATGGCGCAATGGGGTACACGCTGGAATTCTTTGCCGTTGTGAAGGAGGGGAATTTGTCTGGACAGTACGGCACCAAGGGAGAAGCTCCCTCTCTTACGCTCGAAGGGAAAATCAACGGCGACGGCAGTACGGTATTGACAGCAAACGGACTCACGGGCGACATGAAATACAACATCGGGCGTGCGAGGAAAAGCACGCCGTATTCATATCATGTATCGGCTAACTTCCGAGATTCGCGGGGAACGGGCAAGCGGATAGAGAACAGGATCTGCAATCTGGTGTTTGTAAAACAATGAGGCGGAATAGGGAATGTCAGGAACACGCGCATCCCTTTAACTATCAAGGAGTTGGGAAGGAAAGCAGCCTGAAAGATTGGAATGAATGAGTTCCCGATTTTCATTTTCGCAGACGAGAGCAACGACCTCCATGAAATAATCGCCGGCCGACAGCCGGAACACTGCGAGATTTAACTATCGACAGCCAGGGAAAAGGAGGGGCAGGATGAAAAAGACGAAGGGAATGGCAAGTCTGCTGTTCATGGTGGTTTTTTTGTCTGCATCGAATCTTTTGGCGGACGCGGATCCCGGCAAAGGAGCGCAGACGCGTGATGCGTTCCTTGCGGGTGCGCACAAAGCAAAAGCGATCGAGTGCGCCACGTGTCACGGAGAGAAGACCGTGATGGATGACAGCGAAACCATGGTCAATGCGAAGTGTATTCAGTGCCACGGCACGCTCTCGGCAATGGCGGAAAAATCCAAACACGAGATCAATCCGCACAAATCCCATCTCGGAACCATAAGCTGCACCACCTGCCACCATGGCCATACAGCATCGTGGACCTACTGCCTCAATTGCCACAATTTCAACCTGAAAATTCCCCAGGGCGCCGTGGCCGCTCAATTACCCCCGGCAGCTGTCGCTGTTGTGGACAAGATCCCTGATAAGATCGAGATCGCAAAGGCAGATATCGTCGTTATCGGAGCGGGTGCAACCGGACTGACTGCCGCGATCACAGCCCATGACAAAGGCGCAAAGGTCATCGTACTCGAAAAAATGCCCATAACCGGCGGCAACAGCCAGCTTGCGGCCGGGGGAATGAATGCCGCGGAAACGAGGTTCCAGAAGGAAAAGGGAATTAAAGATACCGTGGACCTCATGTATGACGATACCATGAAAGGCGGCAAGAACATCAATGATGCTGAACTCGTGAAGATCCTGTCCAGGAATTCAGCCGCCTCTGTGGACTGGCTCACGGCCTTGGGAGCAGATCTGAGCGATGTGGGGCGGATGGGCGGAGCGAGCGTAAACAGGACACACCGGCCAAGCGGCGGTGCTGCTGTTGGCGCACATATCACCCAGGTCCTCAAGAAGAATGCCGATGACCGGAAGATCGATATACGGGTGAACAGCAGGGTCGTGAAGATCATCGAAGACGGCAAGGGGCGCGTAACCGGCGTGCTCGTCGACGGCA
>Ga0187786_10000518_pt1 | contig 10611 bp, 9 predicted proteins | sample 0815_BV2_10_20_M_FD_132449 | JGI IMG/M metagenome (GOLD analysis project Ga0187786, IMG submission 132449) | Tropical peat soil microbial communities from peatlands in Department of Meta, Colombia - 0815_BV2_10_20_MG | ecosystem: Environmental > Terrestrial > Soil > Wetlands > Peat | place...
CCGGTCCCTGGACCCCGCTTATCCCCGTCTTCAAGTCGGCTATCAACTGACTCACCTTGCTTATCAACACTTCCCCTTGGGATTCTTCAAACAATTTCACCAGTGCGCTCCCGACCACAACCCCATCGGCCACGCCGGCAATCCTCGCGGCCTGAACAGGATCAGCAATGCCGAATCCCGCGGCAACCGGCAGGTCAAGCTGTTTCCTGATTTTTTTGACCGAGGTCAGAACCGATTCCGCGACACTCTTTCTTGCTCCTGTAACGCCTGTGACCGTGACATAATAAATAAAGCCGCTCCCTAATCGGCCCACCTTTTCGATCCTTTTGGCATCGGAAGTAGGAGTAAGGAGGAATATGACATCCAATCCCTTTTTGTCCGCGACAGTCTTGAATTCAAAAGCCTCCTCGGGAGGAAGATCAACCAGCAAGACCCCATCGATTCCCGCATCCACGGCATCGGTCACAAATTTGCTGATCCCGTATTTAAATACCGGATTAAAATATCCCATAAGGATAATAGGGACATTCGAAACTTTACGAACAGTTTTAACCATTGTCAATATTGCCTTCAATGTGGTCCCAGCCGCCAGTGCCCGTTGCGAGGACTTCTGGATTGTGGGGCCATCCGCCATGGGGTCTGAAAAGGGGACACCGAGTTCTATGATGTCGGCGCCGTTCTTTTCCATCTCCGGAATAATTTGGCAGGTAAAGGAGAGGTCTGGGTCTCCGGCAGTGATAAAGGTAATCAACGCCCTTTCATTCTTCTTTTTCAATTGTGCGAATTTATCAGCGATCCTGCTCATGTTATTTAAGCTCCTGAAAATTGAACTCGGCTAAACACTCTTTTAACCCCTTGCAAAGCTTTTAAATCTTGAAACCTCCTATTTCCTTTTGCATATTTTCTATCTGCCTGAAGAGGTTTATTATCGTATTGTTCATGACCTTTGTTGACTCGAGGTTAATGTTGGTGGAGTGCTGAATGTCCTCCGCGGCGATTACAATCTGTTCACTTCCGCGGCTCTGTTCGTCACAGGCGCGTTTGATCTGCTGAATCATCCCAGTAATATTTTCAGTAGATCTTGAGATAAAATTTCCGACTTTGCTCTGTTCGCGGGTTGAAACCCTGACCTGGGCAGTGAGTTCCTTCATCTTTTCCACCGCCGACATTATCAATTCACCACCCATTCCCTGTTCGCGAGTTGCCAAGGCAATCTGGCCGACCATCTCTAAAACCCGTTCTATGGCATCTCGAATCATCCGGCTGCCTTTGGCCTGCTCAACCGTTACTCGGGCAATCTCGTCCATCTGTTCTGCGGTCATTTGCACCCCGGACACAATCTTGTTCAGAGCATCACCCGACTTTTGCGACAACAGCTCACCGTCCGCTATGCTCTTTTCCGCCTGTTTTATGGCTTCAACCGCGCGGCGGGTCTCATCTTGAACGCCCTTTATAACCTGAGCTATTTCCCGGGTCGAACTGCTGGTGCGTTCAGCCAGTTCCTTGATTTCATCGGCCACTACCGCAAACCCCTTGCCGCGCTCTCCAGCCTGGGCGGCAATAATAGCGGCATTCAACGCAAGCAGGTTGGTCTGCTCCGCAACCTCATCGATCACGGAGAGGATCGTACCGATGTCGTTTGCTCTTTCCGATAGTGTATTGATGACTTCATAGGTTATTCCAGATGAACGCTTTATTTCTCTTATACCTGTTATTGTCGCCACTACTGCATCTTTACCCATCTCCGCATCGTTTCGCACCGCTTCCGAAATAGCGGCGGTTTCCTTGGCGTTTTTTTCCACCTGCCTGATCGATCCGTCCATCTCCATCACAGAGGAAGCCGTGGTGGTGAATGCCTCGGTCAGACTGACAACACTGGTGTCGATCTGCTTGACGGAAGTGGCCATCTCCACAATGGATGAACTTACTTCTTCCACCGACTGTGAAAGAGTCTCTACATTCATTGCCACCTCTTCAATACTGGCAGCCATCTCCATAATTGAAGAAGAACTTTCCGCCGCCGACAGGGATAGACCGTCAATCCCTTGGGCAATTCCTTTAACGGTTACGTTGATCTGATTCATAGCGGACGATGTATCAATTGCTCTATCCGCCTGTTGTTGAGTGGATTCAATCACCTCACTGGAAGTTTTGGAAAGATCTTTCGATAAATGTTCCAATTCGTCCGTTGATTTATTTACATTTCCCAACATTCCGGAAAATTTCTCCATCATTATATTAAAATCGGCGCCAAGTCCACCCAGTTCTTGCACGGAACCAACGGCTAATCTGACAGCCAGATCGCCACTAGCGCCCCTTTTCAACGCATCGGAAAGTATCATGATCCACTTGTTGAAATGATTTTTTACGAAGATTCCCAATATAACCACCAGCAACGCGACCAGAATTGTTAAAACAGTGTAGGCTAATTTTATGCTTTTCTCAAAAATGTCCACTTCTTGACCTGTCATGGTCATCTGATTTTCCACCACTGCCTGCAACTCATCCAGTTTTAACAAAACGTTTCCACTGGCATGGGGAATATCAACTCGCGTCAGACGATCAAGCTGTTCATCAGCCGACTTATTCAGGAATGCACGATTGCCACCACCTTTTTTTAAAAGTTCTGTTTTAAGGGTAAGGAACTTGTCAGCGACGATTTCGAACTCTTTCAATTCTTGTTTAACACCGTTAACTTTGCCTTCCACCTCGTTTCCTACTTGCGTAGCCTCAATCCCTAATTTTTCATTCCCCTTTAATAAAAGATCGGAAGCACTATTCAGAAGGTCTCTCTTTGTCAGATAATTTGCCTTGAAAATTTTAAGTTCATTCAAATCATCTCGCACTGTTGCAGCTTCATAAAGATGTACACGACACCCCTGTAATGCCTCTTTCATAAGAAGAACCCGCTTTTCCTGGGAAACGCGGGTATTAAAGATCTCATGTACCTTAACAGTCACCCGGTTGATGCTCAAGATACCGCAGTACCCGGTTGCCGCCACGATAAGCGCCATGAAGATAAATAAAGCTATTATCTTTTTGGTTAAGCCCGATGAGTAGAATGTATTCCCATTGACACTTTTCATAGGGATTGTAATTATCCTCCATCCAGAGAATGTTCCAACAGGGAAAAAGTTTGTCCAGCAGCTTACTCCCACAAATTGCTGGCGGGTATATTCATCGGAAAAGAAGGAAGTTTTTTGAGAAGTGCGATAATTTTGTCAAATTCTAAAACAGGTGCATATTATTACAATAAAGAACTAATGAAGTCAACTTATCAAAAGGAATTCCGGATATTTAAGGAAAGGCTGTCAGAGTTCACAGCCTCATTTTCCTTTAAAATATTCATTCAGTTGCTTCAGAAACCGAGCAGGTTGGTATTGCTTGGGCACTGCTAAGGTACCTGTTTTATTCACTGGAATTACCGTGCGTCCGAAAGGCGCCTTTACATCGAGGCCGGCTTTAAGTTGATAGGGTATATGATCCAAATCCGGGCTGTTTTTCATGACTTCCAGAAGGTCTTTGAACGCGATTCTGGTTGGGAGCTTGATATCGGTAATGGAATTGCCGGCAAATTCGACGACATCATGGTTTTCGCCGCTTGCCAGCGGCAAAGCCGACATGAACAGGTTGTAATTGTAACCCATCAGTTTGAGTTTATAAGAGTTGGGATTGTTGACTGCGAGAAGAAACTCCATCTCGATTCCGCCGCGATCGAGCCCGGTAAGGGTTACGGTTTTGATTGCAACTTCGGGTTTTGTTATAAACAATGAACATCCGCACAAAAACAAACAAATTATCAACAAAATCCTCTTCATCAAGGTGTCCTCCCTGAACCCGCAAAACGGTCCGGCGTGAATCACAAAAAAAGCGGACTCCAATAGGAAACCCGCTGTCCATAACCTGGGACTCATCAGATAATCATTAATTGCATTATCCTTTCAATTGTAATAGCCCCATACTGTTGAGATTCGTTATTTCTTCCCTTCCACCTTATCCAACTGGTCCATTGCGTCTTGCAGTTTCTGATCAAGCATCTTCATTTCTTCCGGGGAATATTTCCCTTCGCCTTTCTTAATCTCTTCATTAAGCTTCTTGATCCTTTTCTCAAGAAGCTCCGCCTTGTTCAGACAGGTGTTGGCTGAAATCGCGCAGGTTTCCTTCTCCTGAGCTACCTGGTCAGCAAAGGCGGGTACCGCGGCAGACATTAGAAACGCAGCCATAACAAAAATCGCACTCTTTTTCATAAAGTCTCTCCTTTTGTTTAATTTATCAGGAATGGTGTTCATCCCTGAATCTGGTCATTTCCGCCTGCTTCTGTATCTCCTTGCTCATTTCTTCAAGAATCTCTTTTCTGAATTGACGCCGCTTCACTTCATATGCGTCGGCATCAGGACCTGCGCCGCAATAAAACTTTTTTGCCTTGATCAAATTGCCCTTTGCCATTTCCATCTTTCCTGTCAACTCTCGCACCGCGGCATCGGCGCATTTTTCGTCATTCTCCATCTCATCGGGTGAATATCCGTGACTCTTGGCCCGGTGAGGCATCAACTGCCATACCCCCAGAGCGCCTTTAACCGACACCGCCTTTCCGGAAAGTCCATGACCTCCTGTTTCGGCAAGCGCTATTTCCGCCAAGTCCATCGGCATAAAAGTTGTTCCGAGCGTTTTCAAATAGCAGAGGGCTGCCAGCCAACGTGCGCGTTCCGGAACGGTATAACGGGAAAATGCAGCTGCTATAGCCGGTACTTGCCTCTTTCTCTCTTCCAGATTGATTCCCTTTTCCATTACCCTGCGAATCTCTTTGTCAAGCTCGGAATCAACGGAAACCGGTTGCGATTGAGCCTGTCGAATATGAGATTGGTTGCAGAATATACCTAACAACAAACCTGCTAAAATTATGAATGTATTTTTCATAGAACTTTTTTGTCGGTGTTTTATGCTTTGCCGGACGGTCCTGTTGACCCTTGAAAAAAATCAGATACGATATCGCTATCAAGCGCAATACAAATTCCTCTCAATTACGCTGCAATACAGACTTTGGTTCAAGTATCCGATTATAATGGGATTATAATGTCTCATTGCGTGAATTATCCATCCAGTTCCAACTCCAAAACCTGGTGAATAGCTCCATCGCGATAATATCCGGCCAAACCTCCTTTCTTTTTGATGTAGAAGCCTATGATGTCGTTTTTTCCTTAACACAGCTTCTCTATGACATGAAAAGACTCATATCATTATTCCCACAAAACATTGAAAGGACCATTGAGGTCCTTTCTTTGTATCTGCCTAATACCTGGCATGCATACATATACTATAAAAAAACCTGCCTGTCAAATCACTGCCACCACAATTTTTATTAATTAAATTAAACCCGTTAGTCTTAAATAAATAGTGAGTTATATCCGGAGCTTATTCCAAACCGCTTTTGCAAAATAATACTAATCATGACGAAATCGCAATTTCTCTTCACCAGGATGGCAAAACAAAAAGCTCCAGATGCAAGGCTTGGCGTATGCTGAGTAATGAGGCGTACTTGTGGCACGACGCAGTGACAAAGCTTGTGCATAACGCAGCAGATGGACTATTTGCTTTGCCATCAATCCTGCAAGTTCACCTCCATTGCTTCGGCCACTGTATGAATATCCTTGTCTCCACGTCCGGAAAGACAGACAACGATGGTTGTATCCCTGGAGAGGGTCGGGGCCAGTTTCAGTACATGGGCGATGGCGTGGGATGACTCCAGGGCCGGCAGTATCCCCTCCTCCTGGGTCAGTATCTTGAAGCCCTCCAATGCCTCTTCATCCGTTACCGAAACATAGGAAGCGCGACCGGTATCCTTTAACCAGGCATGTTCGGGACCGACCCCGGGATAATCCAGTCCCGCCGAAATGGAATGGGCATTGCTGATTTGGCCGAATTTGTCCTGCAGGAGAAATGTCTTGTTACCATGCAATACCCCGACTGACCCGGCGCAAAGCGGCGCGGCGTGTTTGCCCGAGGCGATCCCGTAACCGGCCGCCTCCACACCGATCATACGAACTTCCGGGTAATTGAGAAACGGATGGAAGAGACCCATCGCGTTGCTTCCACCCCCTACCGCGGCGACAAGGTAATTCGGGAGCCTTCCCTCCGCTTTTTGGTGTTGAGATCTAGCCTCTCGTCCGATAACCGACTGGAAGTCCCTGACCATTTTGGGATAAGGGTGCGGTCCGGCGGTAGTTCCGATCACATAAAATGTGCCGTGGACAAAGGTGACCCAGTTGCGTAGCGCTTCGTTCATGGCGTCCTTCAATGTCGCGGTCCCGGCGGAAACCGGGGTAACTGCGGCCCCCAATAGTTTCATGCGGAAAACATTGAGCGATTGCCGGTGGATATCCTCGACTCCCATGAACACTTCGCACTCCATTCCCAACAGCGCCGCAACAGTTGCGGTGGCCACGCCGTGCTGTCCGGCGCCGGTCTCGGCAATGACCCTTTTTTTGCCCATCCGTTTTGCCAGGAGTCCCTGACCAATGGTGTTGTTGATCTTGTGTGCGCCGGTGTGGTTCAAATCTTCCCTTTTCAGGTATATCTTTGCTCCACCCAGCCGGTGCGTCAGCTTTTCGGCGAAATAGAGGGGATTCGGCCTTCCAACGTACTGTCGCAGGTAATAAGCGAACTCCTGACGAAATTCCCGGTCGTTCTTGTAATGATTATATGCCTCTTCAAGTTCAAGGAGAGCAGGTATAAGAGTTTCGGGAACATATCTACCGCCGAACTCTCCGAAGTGGCCTTGTTTATCGGGTAACTTCATTCTTCCTCCAGTTGCGGATGATGCGCATCATGTTTTCTTAAGTCCCCCCATTAGCACCCCTTTGCCCTGCTGATGAATTCACTGACCTTAGCCGGGTCTTTTCTGCCGGGTGCTGTTTCCACTCCGCTGGATACATCCACAGCGTATGGGGCAACCTTCTCCACCGCCTCCCGAATATTATCGGGGTTAAGTCCCCCTGCCAGAATGACAGGTCCGAAATCTTTTGCTTTCCCGGCAAGCTCCCAGTTAAATGAAAGGCCTGTGCCTCCGTATGCCTTAGGCGAAAATGCATCAAGCAGAATTCCAGCCACCCTGTAATTTTTTATCGGATCAAGGCTGTTAACATCCTTTACGCGAAAAACCTTTATTACCCGGCGTGTTATCATCTCGCAGTAGTCCGGCGGCTCATCGCCGTGGAGCTGGACGATATCCAGCCCGCAGAAATCGGTGGTGGCGTTGACGTATTTGACTTCTGAGTTGACGAACAAGCCGACCGTCTGGATAAAGGGAGGAAGTGCTTTTATGATGGTCGCGGCCTGTTCAGGGGAGATAAACCTGGGAGAGGCCTCATGGAAGACAAATCCGAGTGCGTCCGCCCCGCTCCTCTCCGCATGAAGGGCGTCTTCCAGCGTGGTTATGCCGCAAATCTTGACTTTTACCATAAAAACCCGCTCAATTCGTTCCTAAAAGCTCCCGCAGTTTCGCGCCAATGTCGGGCTCGCGCATGAGCGACTCGCCGATAAGAAAGACCTTGGCTCCGAACTTATGCAAATGGAGAATCTCTTTCCTGGTATTAATGCCGCTTTCGGCGACAATCAGCCGTTCCGCCGGGATGAGCGGCGCGAGCCGTTCAGTGGTTTCCAGGGTCGTTTCGAATGTGCGAAGGTTACGGTTATTTATGCCGATCATTCCGCATTCAACCTCAAGCGCTTTTTCCAACTCTCCTTCTTCGTGAATTTCCAGCAATACATCCAGCTCCAGGTCCCCAGCCAGATGAGCTAGGTCCTTGAGCATGGGCAGATCAAGCATTGCCGCAATCAGGAGGACGGCATCGGCGCCCGCCGATCTTGCTTCATAAACCTGGTAGGGATCGAAAATAAAATCCTTGCGCAGAAGCGGAAGCTTCACAATCTTGCGGATATTCTTCAGATACTCAAGCTGTCCCAGGAAAAAATATTCATCGGTCAGAACGGAAAGACAAGCCGCCCCGTTCTCAGCATATATGGAGGCAATATTGAGCGGATCGAAATCAGCGCGTATCACCCCTTTGCTTGGAGAGCCCTTCTTCACCTCGGCAATAATCGCAGTTCCATTTGCGTCACTTTTTCCGTGCAAGGCCGCCCTGAATCCTCGAGTCGGCGGCAAGTCGGCAATCCTGGCGCGCAATTCGGTTAGAGGCATGGCGATCTTGGACGATGATACTTCACCCAGCTTGTGGTCGAGGATTTTTTTCAGGATATCGGGTCTGTCAGGCATTGAAAATCTATTTCCTACTCGTTCGTCATCTTTACCAGTTTATTCAACTGCTCCATTGCCCGGCCGGAGTCGATCGCCTCGGCGGCCAGGACAAGACCTTGCGCCGGTCCCTCGGCCTTCCCCGCCGCAATCAGGGCAAACACGGCGTTCAAGAGAACAATGTCCCGTTTCGCCCCCTTTTCGCCGGAGAGGACTCTGCGCACGATATCCGCATTACCAACGGCATCTCCACCACGCAGTTGTTTAATATCGCACCGGGCAAAACCCATATCTTCCGGTCGCAGCGTCTTCATGACCACCCCCTGGGGAGTGACTTCCGCAATCCGTGTTTCGGCGGTCAGGGTAATCTCGTCCATACCGTCCATGCCGTGCACTACAAAACCGCGCTTACAGCCGAGGTTCTTCAGGACATTGGCGATCCGCTCCACCAGGGTCTCGCTGTAGACCCCAATTAGCTGGCATTCAGCGCCGGCCGGGTTGGTAAGCGGGCCGAGGATATTGAATATGGTGCGAATGCCGACCTCCTTACGCGGGCCGATGGCGTATTTCATCGCCCCATGCAGCGCCGGCGCAAACAGAAAACCGATGCCTATCTCATTGATGCACTTCTCCACGGTTTCCGGGGTGACATCCAGGTTTACCCCGAGCGCCTCCAGCACGTCGGCGCTGCCGCAGGTTGAAGAAACAGCGCGGTTGCCATGCTTTGCCACCTTGACGCCGCAGGCGGAAACTACGAAGGCAACGTTGGTGGATATGTTGAAGGTGTTGGTTCCGCAACCCCCGGTCCCGACCACATCGAGGATAGTCTCCTGGTCTATATTGATGTCGTCCCGGTCGATGTCGAGCACGTTTTTGCCGACCCTGATGCGTGTAACCTTGTCGCGCATCACCCGGGCCGCGCCGGTAATCTCGGCAACAGTTTCACCTTTCATGCGAAGCGCTGTAAGAAACGCGGCGATTTGCGCCGAAGTCGCTTCTCCGGACATGATCTGGTCCATGACGCAGATCATCTCCGCTTCGCTCAGGTCTTCCCTTTCAACCACCTTGGCAATGGCTTGCTTGATCATCGTTTCTCCGTTGGGGCAGTACTGGTAATTGCCCTATTCCCAGAGCGAATACATAAATTCGCCAGTACGTGTTATCCGGTCATATCCAGGAAGTTACGCAGGATATCCATCCCCCCCACCGTTAAAATAGATTCGGGATGGAACTGAACGCCCCAGACGGGAAGGTCCCGGTGCCTGAGTCCCATGATCTCCCCTTCCTCAACCCAGGCTGTCGTCACCAGGCATTCCGGCAGTGTCGATCGCTCAACGATGAGTGAGTGGTATCGGGTCGCCTCGAACGGGTTGGGAAGGCCCTTGAACAATTCCTGACCATCATGGTGGATGGGAGAGGTCTTTCCGTGCATAAGATTGGCGCTGCGAATGACCTTTCCGGAGAAAGCCGCGCCGATCGCCTGGTGGCCGAGACAGACCCCCAGGATAGGAATCTTGCCGGCAAACTTCTTAATAGCAGCAACCGATATGCCCGCCTCCTCAGGCGAACATGGACCGGGAGAAATAACAATCCTCTCCGGTCCCATGCTCTCAATTTCCGCCAGGGTGATTTTGTCATTGCGAAACACTCTGACCACTTCTCCCAGTTCCCCGAAATACTGGACCAGGTTGTAAGTAAAGGAGTCATAATTGTCGATCATCAGTAACATGTAAACCTCATGCCGCATGCTAAGCGCAAAAAGATATGCGCCGGGGCCCCGAACGTAGCCGGTATTTATTCCAGGCCCTGTTCCACCATTTCTATTGCCTTTACAGCTGCCATCGCCTTATTCACCGTTTCCCGGTATTCGGCGGCCGGATCGGAATCGGCGACGATCCCCGCACCCGCCTGAAGATGGACCTGCCCGTCCTTAACAACCAGGGTGCGAATGGCAATGGCCAGATCCATGTTGCCGGAAAAGGAAAAATAACCGACCGCTCCCCCGTATATCTCGCGGCGCACCGGTTCTGTTTCGTCGATGATCTCCATGGCCCTGACCTTGGGCGCGCCGGAGAGAGTGCCTGCCGGGAAAGTAGCCCGCACCACGTCAAAGGCGTCCCTACCCTCCTCCAGCTCTCCCTGGACATTGGAAACGATATGCATGACATGAGAATAGCGCTCAACCACCATCAGCTCGGAGACACGAACCGTCCCTGTCCTGCAAACCCGCCCCAAGTCATTTCGCCCCAGGTCCACCAGCATCACATGCTCGGCCCGCTCTTTCGGGTCCGCCAGAAGCTCCCGTTCCAGGGACTCGTCTTCCTCGGCAGTTGCGCCTCGCGGTCTCGTGCCGGCAATAG
>Ga0187786_10000519_pt1 | contig 10597 bp, 11 predicted proteins | sample 0815_BV2_10_20_M_FD_132449 | JGI IMG/M metagenome (GOLD analysis project Ga0187786, IMG submission 132449) | Tropical peat soil microbial communities from peatlands in Department of Meta, Colombia - 0815_BV2_10_20_MG | ecosystem: Environmental > Terrestrial > Soil > Wetlands > Peat | place...
ATTCTCGGGAATATATTTCCATACTGGATACGGCTGTTCCTTATCCGAGGCTTCTGAAATATTCTTGGAAATGTCTTCCGTTGTAACAACCGTGGTTTCAACAACCGTGATATTCTGGCCGGCATCAGAAGCGGGTGTAGTCAGAGCAGTGGTTGTACCATGATCGCCATTTCCCTGTTGTGGGCCGGTTGTTGCTAAAATACATCCCGACGCCAAGAGGATGCCTGCAGTGAGAATAAAGAGTGCAGGATAGTAGTGCTGATGGAGTATTTTTTTTAGTATGAGTGGTATAATCATCAGATAAAAGATCTGATTGATTCGCTAAATATCTTATGAAATATTTTTTTAAGACTGATGGCTTTCTTACTATCAAAATGAGCACGTCAGGATCAATTCTTCTGAGACCGTGCCTTCCGATATATGCATTTTTTCAGATTTTTGAATCGGGATTGAACGCCTATAGAATCACGGATTGTCCGCGTGCACGTACCGTATCTCAGATTTCGATTCTCGTCCTGCAACGTTCCCATACCTCTGTTCGTCCGGCAGCCAACAGGAAGATCCCCTTCGGCGGAGGTGTTGACCCATGAAAAAAATGATTGTTGCAGGGATCGTTCTCATCGCTTTGGCAGCACTCGTTCTGCCGGCAACCGCTGCGGATCCTCATAGCGCCGGTACCACCGGGCAACCTGGCGAGAGCTGCCAGCTGTTCTTCGGGGACAATGGCCCGTACATGCCGCCGGGATTCAATACCGACGGGTTCGCTCATGCCGGCACGGTCTATGCAGGATCCGGCCATACCGCGAACGGGAACAATCCGCATGCCGTCTCACAGTACGATGTTGCCTGTTTCCAGCAGTTCATGCGGCGGTCAAAAACGTAATTTTTTTCTGCGGAAAACCGTCAGACCCGCCTGTTCCCGGGCAAACATATCGCACCGGAGGTCATTCTGGCGGGTACCCTGCCCTTCCGCCGACGGATCGTCGTTTTTTCACCGGAAAAACGGCTGGTTCTCTCTCTGCGGGGAACCCTCAGTATTGTTCGACACCAGGGCCTCCGGAAAGACCCGATCCTGATCCCGGGGGATTGGCCATTGACGTTTTTGCGCTTTTTCCCGACCCGATAAACAGCACGGTCTGAAACCAATTAAAATGCCCGTTTTCAGAAAATACGGCAATACAACAATATTTTCCTCCGGTGTTGGCAGCATTTCCTGTGCCGAATTTTTTCTGAGAGTACCTCCCCGGAGTTCTCCGACGGAGATGCGATCCGGCGAGAGAGACGGTCCCGACTACCCTCCGGCCCGGATACGCAACGGGTCCCGGGCATGCATGACATTTCCCGGGCATGTCACCGATGGCAGCGAATCGCGATACCGGTTCGGGCACCAGGGGGCGCCGGGAAAATCCGGTAACGTCCGGAAAATTATCGGGAGAATTGCCGGAAGGAAATTCCGGCAAGCCGTTTCATGCGGCACGGCCGGAAATCTCACACCCGGAACGCAACACCCGTGAACTCGGCGATCGGCCGATCGCCCTCATGCACCATTACGCGGTACGTATCGCAGGTGCTGTTGTCGGCAACGCGCTCCGCGGTCGCGACCAGCTTCCCCTTCGCCGGTGCAAGGTAGTTGATGCTCACCGATACCGCAACCCGGTGCGTCCCGGCGCAGTTGGCCGCGATCCCGAAGGCCTGGTCGGCGAGGGAGAAGATGGCGCCGCCGTGGGCAACGCCGCCCGGGTTCATCTTGCCGGTGCAGTCCATCGTGACCTTTGCGTACCCGTCCGCAGCTTCGAGGATCTGCATCTGCAGGAGCCGGGCGAACTCGCTCGCATTGAAGAGCCGTACCTGTTCTGCAATCACCGGGGCGTGGCCATCTGACCCTGTGGTATATGTCATGGGAATTCCGAAAGGGATCTGGGCCAGGTATATTCACCGGGCCTGCAGCTCTCATACTCAATGTACCCCGGACCTTTTTTTCTTTTCCCAGCCATGCATTGCCTCATCGTACCAGCCTTGATCGGTCGTCCTCACGATGCTGCCTCTATATTGACGGCATATGAAATTCTATGCCGGATTGAAGAAATCCGGAGGAACGTATATTTTGCAAGGCATCGCTGCATTGCACATATTCATAATCTTCGTTTTAGTAATTTGATAGCTGGAATATTATGAAACGAATAGGTTGTTTGTCCCTTCTGATTGTTCTGTGCATCGCGTTCCTGACAATCGCATCGGTATCGGCTGCGAGCCCGCTTTCACCGGCGTCGGCAAGTCCCCGTCCGTTCATGATCAAAAGTTTCGCATCTTCCACAACCGGCGGTATTGCCCAGGTGGATCCGGCATCCGTATCGGCTGATATCTGCCTAGATCCCGCTGCCATCAAGCTTGCAAATTATGACGGGATTCTCTCATCCGACGGGTTGAGCTTTGCTGAACGTTTTAACGGCCAGTCACTGACAACCAACGGGGACTTCGATGTCCTGTCCGGTTCCCCGGCAAACCCCCTCGCACTCCAGGTGGGGTTGCCTAATCAGAACATCGTTGTCAACAAAGAGAGTAAGACTTATATTGCCGGACTCGGACACCTGGGTTACCCGGAATTCAATGCAATCGGTGAAGGATCGATCGCTGTGCTGTACCCGGCTCCGCAGGCCGCGATCAAACTCGATGTCTATGGATCTGATTCGGGTCCCATGACCGCGAACTTCTTCAAGGATGATGGTACCCTGATCGGTACGTCGATAATCGATCCCCTGACTGACGGGACGTATGCATTCAAGACCACCAGTGGAAATGCGGAAATTTCCGGAATCTCTGTGACCAATACCGATCCCGCCGGTATCGGTTACTCCGGTTTCTGCTATTCCAAGGGTCCCGCGATCCCGGAATTCCCATCCATGTTCGTCCCGCTCCTGATGATCATCAGCATGCTGGGAATCCTGCTCCTGGTCAAGGGAAGAAAGGAGTAAACAATATCCTTTTTTCCTCTGTAGAATGAATTGTGTATTTCAGGTGTCCGCCAGTCGACGCACTGTCACGGGTTTGCGGCACGCTTTCCCCGGCAGGCGACCCCCTCGCTGAATTGCAGATCCGGGCATCTGGTTCCAGGTAACCCACGGCAGCCGTTAATCCTTCTCAGCCGGGGGTTCCTGAAGCACAACAATGACTTTCTTGTCAATCCACGATTTCGGGACAAGGACGTGGGCGGAATTCCCGATCGGTTTCACGATCCCTTCCCGGTCTCCGTAATAATGATCGAAAGAGATCGTCCGCGTGATTGCCATTGTTTATCCATTGTATAACAAAGTATTTAACGAAATCGGGTTAAACAATGGTTATCCCCACCGTGATACCCATGGAACCACAACGAATGGAACCGGAGCGGGAGGCACGGCTGATGAAGGCAATCAGGCTATTGTCAGACCGCGATTACCTCGACCGCCTTCTCACCGAACGGTTCAATGCAGTGTACCGGAGCATCGATTTCGCGTGATATTTCCCTGCGAGTCATCAGCCCCGCCGGACGTACGGCTGATTCCATTCCGCAGTAAATTCTCCTGACGGATTGTTAGTAAGGGATTAATCCGGGATCTGTATGGAGAGAGATTCAACCCCATTGATCTGTCAGCATCTCAAGATGATATAAAATCGCTTTTATATCAGTGCTTTGCACCGGTGCCCAGCATCGATTTATATTGATTGAATTATCACAGCAGATCAATCATTACCTTCAATCTAAATCTCAATTTATTGATGGTAATGAACGAGGTTTTGCCATGAAAATGATGTCGATTAAATTCGGTTGTCTCATGCTGATAGCGTCGGTGTTGTGTTGCGTACCTGTTGCCGCGTACTATCCTGATCCGACAACGCTGACTACAAAAATGATTGCTGATAAAACTGTGTACAATCCAGGCGATGATATTTCTTATAAAATCTGGGCGGATGTATCTGACGGACTCATCGACCACTGTTACGATGGAACATTTGACCTGGATCCGAATATCGAAAGCATATCGACCAACATGCCAACGACTCTGTATCCCTGTCCTGTCACAGGGAATAAGGTCCATTGCTGGGATCCAACTGCCACCGATACCCTCTGGGGATCAAATGGATATATTGGCGCCACCTCGGGTCACGGATGGTTACCAGTCTATCCATGGTTCGAACCGGATAGGAATACCCCTTTTACCATATCCGGAAAAATAAAACCGGGCACTCCTCAGGGAACGAAAATTAAAAGTACGGCATTCTTTCAATGTTTTACTGATCTGGGTAGTTATACCAGCGCCTCATCTGAAAGCGACGTCACTGTAGCATCTCCCTGTCCGGTTGGATCAGTTTGCACTCCTGAGTTCCCCTCATTGTTCATTCCGCTGGTATCCATAATCGGATTCCTCGGAACAGTGCTGCTGATAAAAGGATTCAGAAAAGCCTAATTTTTTATCCTGCCGGTGTGTCATGCTCTTCGTGCAGATCCATTCGGAAGGCGCTAATTCCCCTCACTCTCTTCATATTTCTTGTACCCGTATTCTTCCCGGGACTTCTGCCCTGAATATACAATTTTCCCTTTTGCCGGGGTTCGTTTACACGACTATGTCGGATTTTCCATGAAAGTATCACGTCCACTTGAAGAAAGCCGAGAGGACAAAATATGGGAAGATTCACAGCGGGATAATGGGAAGTTCACGCGAGGATCACTTATACTTCTTCTGCGTGTACGAGTACTTCCCGCTCTCGCCGCCGTCCGAGACAATGTACATCCATTCGTAGATCGACTGGAACGTCCCGAACTTCTGGTAGCGGCGCATCGAGAACCCGACCTTGAGCCGGTTGTCGAAGTAGATCCGGCCATGCTCCCGCAGGCGCATGGAGATCTCGAGGTCGTCGCCCGCATCGATGCAGCGGTACATGCCGGATCTTTCGAACGCATCCTTCCGGAACGCGGTATTGCACCCGAGCGTGTAGTAGAAGGTGCGGCTGTAGTAGCCGAGTCGCGAGAAGGAGTTCGCAAGGAAGAGCGAGAACTGGTTGCCGGCCCCCTCCTCGATGGGGTACACCGGGCCGTACACCTGTGCAATGCCGGGATGGCGGAAGTCCTCCGCGATCCGCCTGATCCAGTGGGGCGGGAGGATGCAGTCGGCATCCGTTGTCGCGATGATGTCGCCGTTTGCCGCCTTCACGCCATCGTTTCGCGCCCCGCCGACCTTTTTGCTGGTCTGGATGAAGACCTGGTCGGCGTATTTTGTTGCGATCTCGCAGGTGGCGTCCTTCGATCCGCCGTCCACCACGATGATCTCGTACTCCTTCCGCGGCACGGTCTGGTGCGAGAGCGAGACCAGGCACTGGGCGATATTCTCCTCTTCGTTGAATGTCGGGATCACGACCGAGATCATGGCAGAGGCACTCCTTCTCCAGTACTTGAGGCGGATGGAAGATAAGGATACGCACGGGTTACCCGGCGGGGTACGATGTCACGAAGTCCATGGCGCTGCGGATGACCCCGTCCATGTTGAGGTACTCGAACTGGGCAAAGCGGCCGACCAGCGGGATATCCCGTGACCGGCAGAAGTCGCGGATCGCTCGGATATTCTCCTGGTAGGCGAGATCGTACACAACATACGCGAACGTCTGGCGCTCGACCGATGTGAAGACCACCTGGTCCGGCGTGCAGATCTTCATCGATGCCAGCATCCGGAGGACCTCTCCGGTCAGTTCGCGGTCGGTCATGCCACCCACCTCGTCGCCCGGCTGGTGGGTGATCTCCGCGAGGATCGCGCTGCATCCCGGGGGTGCGGCGTTCCGGCTGAAGTTCGACGGGAACGAGAGCCGGTTGGTCATCCCGAGCCCTTTGTCCGGGACATACATCCACGAGATCGGGGGAAGGTCGCCCCGGATCCCGACGTTCACGCAGACAAGGGAATTATACACCAGCGTATCGCAGGCCTTCTTCACTGCCGGCGGGACGTCTTCGAGGCAGGGGAGCAGGTGCTGGACGGGGATCGTGGAGATGACCCGGTCGGCTGTGATGGTCTCGGTGCCATCGCCGATCTGCCAGATCTTCCCTTCCTTTTTGAGCGAGGTGACCCGGAACCCGGTCCGGATGAACGGTTCCACGGGAGCGGCGATGGCACGGACGAGCGCCTCGATGCCCCCTTCCAGCGGGTAAGAGAAGACCGCCTGGTGCGTGTAGCCCTCGGTCTCGATGCCGATGGCCGCTTTGATGATGTCCTCGACCGGCGGCCTGGGGATGCGGCCGTCGACCCAGTGCAGGGACATCTTTTCTGTCGGGTACTTCCAGATCTTCTCGTTGTACGGGACCATGTAGCACTCGGCAATGCCCGCGCCGAAGGTGTAATAGATCCAGTCGCGGAAATTCTTCGGGTGCGGAATCTCTCCTTTCTCGACGGCGATCAGGTTCTTTATGAAACTGTTGATGCAGAAAAAACGGTCCTCCGGCGGCAGCTGGTACAGGCCGTTCTCGAACGGGTACTTCACGAAGCCGCCCTTGTAGAAGATCCGGGTATTGCGGTCGTTGCGCTGTTCGTTTCCCCCGATCATCCGGCGCATGAACGCGAGGACCTCCTGGTCCCGGGAGAAGATGATGTGCGAACCGCCGGTGTCGAACGTGAATCCTTCGGTTGTGCGGGACCGGCAGAGCCCGCCGATCTGCGGCCCGGCTTCGAGAACGATGACCTTCTCGTTCCGCTCGTGGAGCAGGCGTGCGAGCGTGAGGCCGGTAAGGCCGCCGCCCAGGATCGCTGTTGTCACGCTTTAATCATGGGAATCCTGTGGTTAAATGGTTGATTATTCCCGGGATCCGCGGGTCGGGCCGGAAGGAAAAAGGGTCCCGTTCACCTGGCAAAGGATCGATCCCGGTAAAACAGGCATACCCCGGGGTTCACTCCCGGAGCATGAGAGCGCGAGAGCGTGAAAATTACCGGCATTTGGCATTTCGGCGAGGGAGCCCCGCATCAGGGGCCATCGCGGGGCATGGAGGGGAAGGCGCAGTGCCGGAAAAACTGGCAGCGAAGGCCGCCGAGATCAGGCCGTTCCCCATGGATGCTTGGACAGGTCATTCTTCACGAGGCGAGCCCCGCTGAAGCGGCGAGCGCCCGCGGCCCCATCCGGTGCAATATCTCTCTTTTGTCAGGTCATCTCCGGAATACAAAAAACCGGTTTCCGGCCGATCTTCCCCGTCATCAGATGAAGTTGTCGAGGATCACCTGGGAAGTGCCGTCGGTGAACGTGGCAGTGGCAACGACATGGTCCTTTCCCTTGTAGGCACCAGTGAAGGTGAGAAGTGTCCCGGGGGCGATCGGGGCCGTGCTGTTCGGCGGACTGAGGGATTTGGTCTGGGCCTTTCCCGAGCTCTCGGTGACGGTGGCATCGACACGGCTGACCAGATCATTATCCGGCCCCCCCTGGTACGCCACGACGATGGTGTCGGCGCTGAACTGGTTTGCCGTTGCAGCAACGATCTTCGTGTGATGGGAAGCGCTGTAGGCGGAAGAACTTCCCCCGGGACCATGGGCGCCTGCTGCAGCGGCGATGAACAGGAAGGCAAAGACAAAGGCCACGATCAGGATAACGATCATCGCAACCAGGAGTACCACCGGCAGCCAGAACAGCCTGCTCTTCCGGGCGAAGGGGATCTCGCGCCGGTTGATCTTCCCCGCGATGGAATAGGCATCGTACATCCCGTAGACTGTGATCCCGAGGCTGACAAGCAGGAACACGGCATACACGATCTGGTTGAATTTCAGGACGATCATCAGGGCAAAATTGATGATGGCCACGATGAACGTGGCCATGAAGAATGCAAGCCCCCGGTACCGGTCCCCGTTGTACCACTGACCCCAGCCGGAGAAGAAGAAGCTCAGGATGGCGGCGATGATCGGGTTGCGGATATCTTCGGCTTTCCGTGAGGAGCCGGCTGCGGGAGTGAACGCACCCTGGACCGGGGCAGGGGCAGGAGCCGGTGCAGCCCGGATCGGTTGTTGCGCAACCGGGATTCCTGGCATGCTCTTCTGTTTTTCGAGCAGTGCAAGGACCATGGCCTTGGCTTTCCTGGCATTCGCATGGCCGGGATCCAGCTGGAGCGTCTGGTCGAACGAGTCGAGAGCCTGTTTGTACTTCCCGATCTGGGCAGAGACCAGCCCCCGGTTGCACCATGCTTCCACGGTGCACTGGTTATAGGCGATTGCTTTCTCAAACGCGGAGATTGCCCCCGCGTAGTCACCCTGCTCTGAAAGGGCGACTCCCCGGTCAAACCAGGTATCCGGATCGTCCATTATTAATTAAAATATCTCATCGGGTATACGTCTTTCCCAATGTATCCCGGTGCCGTATCCTGCCTGAGTGAGATCATTCCGGCTGGCACTGGCAGAAATTGCCAGAGCCGCGCTTTTCGGTTCTCAGGGGAAAGAATCCACGGCCCGGCTCCGCAGGGCGATCCCTGACAAAACCGCGGGCGGCTTTCGCCCGATATCAAATCCGATGAGGTGTTCCCGATCAGGGTTCCTCTGAGAACTGATTCCCGGTCATCCTCTCCCGGTAAACGGGCGATTACGGGAAATCGATTCGGCTGAACCCCCGGATATTCCGGGAGCCAGCGTGGAGTCAGCCTTTGCCCCGGACGCTATGGCATCCCCTCTGGGGTAAAATTGTAGTATCATGGTGATTCGGCGTACAGGTAATACCGAGGAATCCCATGCGCCCCCGCCCCCCTCGGGGGGGCAGGGCTGGTGCCAGGGGATTACTATTTCCGGAAAAAAGGTCTCACCGGAGCCGGGAACCATGAAAACCAGGATGCGCGGGATGCAGGACAGCCCGGGAATCCGGATCCCGGGCCTGCCGTCCCGCAGCGGTCCCGGTGCCTGCGCCCTGTACCGGAACCGTGCCGGGCCGGGGCTTACCCGGTGACCGGTACGGAACAGACCTTGTTGTAGCAGACCTGCCCGGCAGGGCATTTCGTGCCGCAGGAACCGCAGTTGGCAGCATCGGTACGGAGGTATACCTCGCACCCGTTCGCGACATTCTTGTCGCAGTCGGCGTAGTCGGTCTTGCACTGGGAGATGGTGCAGGTCCCCGACGCACATTCGGACCCTTTTGCATTCGGGAGGAAGGATTTGCATACCGACCCGCAGGTCCCGCAGTTGTCCATGTCCGTTTTGAGATCAACGCAGAGATCGTCGCACAGGGTAGAACCGTTGTTCAGGCACGCCGGCCCGCACTGGGCATTCTGGCAGACCTCGTCCGCCTTGCAGGCCCTCCCGCAGACCCCGCAGTTCCTTTTGTCGGTGAAGACATTCACGCAGGAGCCGCTGCAGGGCATCTCGTTGCGGCCGCAGGAGAGATAGGCGCTGACATTCACCGTCCCTGTCGCGGTCACGGTGGTTGCGGGCAGGTCGCACCGGCCATTCCGGCAGACCTCGATCGAGGGGCAGACGATGCCGCAGGCTCCGCAGTTGTTCCGGTCGGATCCCGGATCAACGCAGGACCCGGCGCAGGACCATGTCCCGGACGGGCAGGTTCCCGACTGCGTTCCCGTTGCGGTGGCTGCGGGCGTTGTGGTACCCGTAACCCTGGTCCGGTTCGCCTTGTTCAGGACCGAACTGAACTGACCGTTGATGCAGGTCTCGCCATAGGGAACGGAGAACCCGCACCCGCCGCAGTTCTCGCTGTCGGTCATGAAGTCGACACATTTCCCGCTGCACGCGGACTGCCCGGCAGAACATCCGATACCGGGGATCTGGATGGGGGATCCGGCCGAGGCATTGCCGGTAGCGTTCTTTACCCCGCCGGCGGGCAACAGGCCGGGCAGTACCAGGACTGCTGCCACGATCACCACGAGAATAACGCCGCCTGCCGCGAGCAGCCGGATCTGATCCGGTGAGATCCGCGGGGAGTGCCGCCGGCGCGGCGATGGTGCATGGCGGGCCGGGCGACCGTCGGGCGGGAACGCCTGCAACGTCTTTGCGGGAGCCGGCGGGGGCCGGGCAGTACCGGCAGCGCCCCCTTCGAGGGGCGCCCCGCAGGATCGGCAGTACGCCTCTCCGGCACCGGCCGGAGATCCGCAGTTGGGACAGGTAATCATGCTTGTTTCCTCCTCCGTCATCCCATGTAGGTTGGGATCACCGTTGTTACCGGGGGTGAACAGATGCTCATGTTGCATACAAGGCCGACCGGGCAGAGGTTGCCGCACACCCCGCAGTTCGCCGAATCGGTGGACAGGTTATGGCAGCCATCGTAACAGGTGCTCTGGTCCGGCGGGCAGGCAGGGAGGCAGCGTCCCACCCGGCAGGACGCGCCGGGAGGGCAGGAAACGGCGCAGGCACCGCAGTTGGCCGGATCGTTCTGGATATCCGCGCAGGTGGCGCCGCACTGGCGGAGGTTGGACGGGCAGAAGATCTCTTTTGTCGGCGACGGGGTCGGGGAGGGCGTTTCCGGTACGGTGGTGGCAGGTGTCGCGGGTGCCGGAATCAGGGTTGTCAGGCCGGGCGAGGGGGTCCCGGCCGGGATGACCTCCGTAACGCCGGCGGTCTCCTCCGGAGCCGGGGCGGGTGCCGGGGAGGAGAGCAGGGCGCTG
>Ga0187786_10000520_pt1 | contig 10596 bp, 9 predicted proteins | sample 0815_BV2_10_20_M_FD_132449 | JGI IMG/M metagenome (GOLD analysis project Ga0187786, IMG submission 132449) | Tropical peat soil microbial communities from peatlands in Department of Meta, Colombia - 0815_BV2_10_20_MG | ecosystem: Environmental > Terrestrial > Soil > Wetlands > Peat | place...
ACGCCATGCTGACCGGCCCCGGTCTCAGCTATAAGCCTGGTTTTCCCCATATGCTTGGCTACCAGGGCCTGGCCTAAGGTATTATTGAGCTTGTGGGCTCCGCCGTGAACCAGGTCTTCCCTCTTCAGGTAGACCTTGGTCCCAAGCTTCTGGCTGAGGGTCTCGGCGAAATAGAGAGGCGTGGGCCTTCCGGCGAAATTATCTAAGAGCTTCGAAAGCTCAGTGACGAACTCGTAGCTCTTCCTCAGGCACTCGTAAGCCTCGGCCAGCTCGGACAGGGGCTGGACCAGGGTCTCAGGGATGAAGGCACCTCCGTACCTGCCAAACTTCACCCCTCTGAACTCGGCTGCTTCGGGCAATGGACCACCGTATTTAGTGTATAATAGCTTGCTTTGATGTATATAAACGTACATTGTATATAAGCTTTGTCTAATGCAGGCCTGCTGCCCGCATAGGGCACGAGAATAGGCTTCGAGGTTCTAAGACGGATCAGCCCCGGTTATCGCCTAGATCCATGGGACGTGCCCCGGTAAGGGTCTCTATCCTCTGCTCGGCCTTATCCAGATGCAGGCTACAGAGCCTAACAAGCCTTATGCCCCGCTCAAAGAGGTCGAGGCTATCATCCAGGGATAGCTTCCCATCCTCCAGCGCCCCAACGATCATCTCTAGATCTCTCAGAGCTTCCTCCAGGCTCAGATCAGCATCAGTGATTCTCTTCACCTCCCTTGCGTCCCTCGTCCTTCCTATCCGCCAGATCCACCCCATCCGCTACCCCCCCCAGGACTTTACATCTTACTCTGCCATCAGAGAAGAGGAGCTCCAGCTCATCCCCAGGCCCGGCGTCCCCAGCCTTGAAGATCTGCTTGCCGTCGGAGGAGATGGCTATGGCGTAGCCTCTGGAAAGAACCGCCAAGGGGCTTACGGCCTTTAGGCGCCCTCCAGCCAGAGTTAGGCGATTTCCCAGGCGGAGAAATCGGTCTACTTCAGCTGATGCCAGCTTCTCCTCTAAGTAATCCAGGTGCTGACGGGCATCGGTCACTAGGGAATAGGCTTTCTTGGCAGAGAGGGATCTGCTCAGGTAATAGAGACGATCTTCCTCATGCTCGAAACAGGACCATAGTGCTTTGGTCAGCCTGATCTCCGCCTCCTTCAAGCTGTCCTGGAGTTCTGAGATGCTTGGAGCCGCCATCTGGGCTGCTGCCGTGGGCGTGGGGGCCCTGGCATCCGCCACGAAGTCAGCGATAGTGACATCGGCCTCGTGCCCCACCGCCGATATTACAGGAGAGTCACACTCAGCTATGGCCCTGGCTACAATCTCGGTGTTGAAAGACCATAAATCCTCGACGGACCCTCCACCCCTGCAGACTATGACCAAATCGGCCTTGCCCTGTAGGGCTCTTATAGCAAAAGCGATGCTCTCCTCGGAACCCTCACCCTGAACCTGGGCAGGGGAGAGGATTATTTTAGCAGGGAAAGACCCCAGGATCTTAAGGATATCCCTTAGAGCTGCTCCATCCGGGGAGGTGACGATGCCGATCCTGGAAGGGCACCTTGGCAGAGGTCTCTTTCTCCTCTCTTCCAACAATCCCTCAGCGGAGAGTTTCTTCTTTAACGCATCGAACTCCAGCTTTCTAACGCCTATGCCGGAATCGAGCTTTATCCCTCTGGCCACCACCTGGACCTGGCCTCGCGGTCCATAAACCCCCACATCGCCATAAACCAAAACGTTCAGGCCGTCTTTAAGCTGAAACTTAAGCCTGCAGCTATCTCCCCTAAAGAGCACGCATGAGATCTGTGATTCTATATCCTTGAGTGTGAAGTACCTATGGCCTGACCTGTGGTTGACCACGTTGGAGAGCTCCCCGCGAGCCCACAGATCATGGAGACGGGGATCCGTGTTTAATCGATCCCTTATCCTTCCGTTAAGCTCTGTGATGGTATAGACTTGGGTCAACGGGAAAAACCTGGGCGCGCCGGGTATTTAATTTATGCAGCCATGATGAAGGCCTGTGAGGATAAAAGCGGATCTCCCGCGGGCCAGGTTTATAGCTCGATATTGCCTTAGAAAGAACTCAGTGCTAATCACCGCGACTCCAGTCGTGGGCAGATGAGCCAATTTACTAGACCTAAGGCCAGTGCAAGCGGATCCATTGAGTCCGACCTTTGCAGGCACGATGGCGACCCGACACCCAGCGCGAATGGCCTAGATCATCTACGGCTCCATACCTCCAGGTTTTCCTGGGTTCCTAAGCCCTGTAATCTCTTCGATATTAACGCCGACCAGTTTCCAGATACTATTACGCTCTTCTACCAATAAGGCTTCCACGGGTTCCCCGGGTGAACAACCCAGAGCGAATAGCACATGAGATGAAAGGTTCCTCTTTCTTATTAGCTCCATAAACCTTTGCCTAACGGCCCTCTTTACCTCAAGGTCCTCAACCTCAACCAAGCGGCCTGGTACCACGACGAAAGCAAAGTACGATAGATCAGGTGGGTATGCCTCCACCTCCACCGCTACACGGGGATCCTGCTCAAAACGCTTTACCTTCCTCCCATATTTAATGAACAGAAAATACATGAACCTTCCATCGAAGACGCAAAGGGAAGGAGCGATATGTGGGTACTTCTCTCCCTTGAAGGCAATTCGACATATACCCACGTTCTACAAGCGCATCGTACTCTGGCCGATCCATCCGGGGCGGTTTGGTTGGATCCGTGAAACATAAACCCCCTCCCCGAGAGATATATAAAGTTAGAACCCTTTTAGACGCATACACGCTTTTATAGAGGGCTCTAAAAACCCCCCCGTAGACCTTGATCCTCTTGAGGTAAACATATTAGTATTTGCCTAACTTTAGACGAGGGGAATGTGGCTGGAGCTTTAGGTGGAGATAAGGAGATCTTTAGAAAGACTTCTGGGGCTGATCAAATGAAGCTCTTCGGATCCGCATAGCCGTAGCCGTATATTTGGTGGTTCACCTTGTCTGGCTAGCCCTGATGCCACGAGCTCAATACCTTGCGTAATTACGGCGCTGGCATTTACCAGATGGATTTAAATTTATCGATTATGAAATCATCCTTCGAGCACAACAACGAAGGATCATCCATCCCTTTGCCGACACTATTATACCACGTTTAAAGATATAGGCCCTAATACAGCCCTTTCATCTCTACTATCCGGCTTGAGACCGTATATCCTTTATTCACGATCGTATAGTTATAATCGATCTGACTTACGACCCACAGGCACCTGTCATAAAAACAATCTATTGAAGTAAACATATCACGTTTATGACAGGTTTTATGGTATTAACAGTTCAATATAAGCTTATAAATCTTTCGTGCTGCCTTTAAACGCAAATGCTCTCCGACCGGAGGGCGGGGTCTTTCGCCCATCTTTACTCCATGGGGGATTAAAGGTCGCTTAAGCTCCAAAATCATGAATATATCTGATTCAGACATTGCTATGGCCCGGTCGGATCTGAGGCCCCATCCCGAATCTAATGATTTTTATCAAGATAGTCTTATATATCATAATAGGAGACGTCTGCCACATTGCCTATCGAGATGCTCTGCCATCGTGGGGAATTTCCATCGGTTATCCAAGGGCAAGAGGTCTCGAGAGTGCGTACCCACAGCTTAATCCTAATACTGAAATACCGATAGCTCACTCAGAGGTTCTAAAATGAAAGTAAAGATGATGGCCATTGCTCTGGCTTTTGCCCTGGTCGGCTTCGTCAACTCCCACGCCGCAGATACCGCTGCTACCTACGGAAGAGGCTTCATCGCGGACTTAACAAGCGGTGCCATGCTGCCATGGATAGCCTGGCACCCCGACCCCTTACTTCAGAACCTGCTCTTCGTTCTTCAGGGGGCTTTGGGATGCGCCCTGATAGTATGCATAGTACAGTGGCAGAAGAAGGCAGTCAACGATCCGAAGTGGGACGGCTTTAACTAAACCTGGTTGATCTTTAATCAAGAAAACTTTATATGGCATAGTTCCATTCCCATGGATGGTGTTCCGATGCACATAATGGAAGGGTTCCTGCCTCATCCTTGGTGGGAGATCTGGTTTGTCCTCTCCCTGCCGGTGGTGGCCTATGGCATCAAGATCGCCGAAAACCTGGCCAAGGACAGGAGAGATGCTCTCCCTCTATTGGCCGTGGCTGGGGCCTTCATCTTCGTCCTCTCCTCTTTAAAGCTGCCATCTATGACGGGATCATCGTCTCACCCCACGGGCACGGGCCTCGGCGCCATCTTCTTCGGTCCCGCCGTGACCGCAGTGGTATCCACGGTGGTCCTCATCTACCAGGCCCTCTTCCTGGCCCACGGTGGCATCACCACTCTCGGAGCCAACATCTTCTCCATGGGAATCGCAGGCCCTGCCCTGGGATACGTCGCTTACAAAGGCGCAACGAAGCTTAGACTCAACCTTTACGCTGCGGTTTTCCTGTCGGCATTCACATCAGACCTGACCACTTACCTGACCACCGCCCTCCAGCTCGCTATGGCTTTTCCAGCAGCTACTGGTGTCTGGACCTCTTTTCAGGCCTTTGCCACGGTCTTTGCCATAACTCAGATACCCCTGGCAGCCATGGAGGGGGTAGTGACGACATTCATCTTCAGGTACCTTCTGAGAGCCAGGAGCGATCTCCTGGCCAGGCTCAAGGTCATTTCCGAAAGCTCCGTAAAGCCTATGGAGGTCTGGAATTGAAGGATGAATCGGTCTATGCAGCAACCTTGGGCCTCTTCTTTGCCCTACTGGCTTTGGCCGGGTCGAATCATGCCAGTACCGGAACGGACGACCTGGCCAAAGATGCCATCATGGACATAACTAGAGGTAGCTATCATCCCTGGCTCAGCACTCCCTGGCAGCCTGGCGAAGATCAAGGCCTGCTCTTCGGCGTCCAGGCAGGCCTTGGTGGATCCGTCCTGGGGTATTTCCTCTGCAGATATAGAAAAGGTGGCCAGAGTCACCTCAAAAGGTGAAGTTCAAGGATAAAAACTGAGAGAGAATGAAAAGACAGACGATAAAACATGCATGGCCTCCTAGATGACTACGCCCAGAGAAATGCTCTTCGGGGAATAGATCCCAGACTCAAGCTCTTTGTGGGCTTAGTTTCGGTGATTACCTGTGCACTCTCCGTATCGATTGTAGCTCCCATGGTAGTGGCGGGAGCGATGGGATTTGCCACGGTTTACTTGGCCAAGATCCCAAGAAAATTATATCTGAATCTCCTGGCAGTTCCCCTCGCCTTTGCGGCCTTGAGCTCGGCGGTAGTGGCCCTGGTCCACGGCAATGGTCCCATGATCTTTCAATTGTATTCCGGCCTATGCATAAGGGCCGACGGCCTGGATCTGGCCGCCCTTCTCATGGCCAGGACCATTGGGGGCATGAGTGCCATGTTCTTCATAGCCTTGACCACACCCATGACTGAAATATTCTCCCTGGCGCAGTCCCTGGGGCTGCCTGAGGTGGCTACGGACCTATCCATGCTCATCTACAGGTACATATTCGTCCTCACAGACCAGGCCCTGACCATCCACGATGCTCAGGTCACCAGGCTCGGCTATTCTGGCTTTAAGCCATCTCTTAGATCCTTTTCCATGCTTTCAAGCGTTCTCTTCCTGAGGGCCCTGGATCAGGGGGAGAGACTCATCATAGCCATGGACTCGAGGTGCTATAACGGAAAGTTAGAGGCCGCTGGGACCAAGGCCAGATCAGGACAAGGAATAGCAGCGCTGTGCCTGCTCTACGCCGTGGCGGTGATAGCTACCGCCTTTTTAACCAGGGATATTCATCTACTCTGAGGTGCCATGACTTACATCCTGGAAGCATGCAATCTTCATTACTCATATTCCGACGGCCCCAAGGCCCTTAAAGGCCTCTCCCTGGGCCTGGAGGAAGGGAAAAAAGTAGCTCTGGTCGGGCCCAATGGCGCCGGCAAATCCACCCTGATGCTAGCCTTCAACGGGGTGATCAAGCCGGCCGCTGGGGAGGTAAGATTCAGAGGAGAGCCCTTGAAGTACGATTCCAGATCCTTGAGAGATGTGAGACGTAAGGTGGGCATGGTCTTTCAAAATCCCGATGACCAGCTCTTTGCACCCACGGTCCGCCAGGATGTGGCCTTCGGCCCATTGAACCTAGGCTATCCCAAGGAGAAAGTAGGAAGGTACGTAGACTACGCCCTGAGCTATGTGGGTCTCTCCGGCTACGAGGACAGGCCTCCCCACCACTTGAGTGGCGGAGAGAAGAGAAGGGTAGCCATAGCTGGAGTCCTAGCCATGGAACCAGAGGTGATGATCCTGGATGAGCCCACCTCCAACCTGGACCCAGCCAGCGCAGAGGAAATCATGGAGATGCTCGATGAGCTCAGCTGCGGTGGAAAAACCATGATAGTCTCCACCCACGACGTTGAGCTGGCCTACAGATGGGCTGATGAGGTAGTACTCATGGAAGGAGGAAAGCTGCTCCATAGAGGACCGGCATCAAAGGTCTTCTCGGACCAGGAGCTCGTCTTAAGGGCAAGGGTAAAGGCGCCCCTTATCCTGGAAATATACAGGGAGCTCTCTATAAGGAGGGTCCTCAACGGGTCTAATCCTCCCAAAAACATCCTAGAGCTAGCAGATATGGTAGAGGCGAAGGCCAAGGGTTCTGAGGCTTTAAGCAAAAGCAAGGCAGACCTCGGATGCATAAAGGTCTTCAACGTTGACACAGCAGATCCCTCCGAAGCCGAAGCCATCTCCAAGACCGTCGACTGTGTAGGAGCCATGGGAACCAACGCTAAGACCATGGCCGAGAGGGAAAAAATACCCCTGGACTTCACCTATGGAGTTATAGATAAGTGTATCTTGAAGGCCATAGCCGGCAAGAGTTCCCTGATCATGACCTCGGGTGGCATGGTCGAGCATACCCTAAAGAGGATCAGGGACTACGGAGTTGAGCGGGGAAGAGAGATTCAAGTCACTTTAGAGTGAGGAATGAGCGGGTAGGGGAGTGGGGGTTAGTAAAAAGATGGGTATACCCGCTCAATATACCCAATATATCATTGTATAAACAGGTTTTCCACATAATCCAAAAACGGTCTATACGTATTTTAACGCATTCGCCATGAATGCTTTAGCACCTCTTCCTTTGAAGGGCGATCTTCGCTGCGTAGGCCCCTGCCACAAAACCGGCATCTACGTTAACAACGGTCAGGACTGAGCAGGACTGGAGCATGGAAAGCAGGGCTGCAACGCCATTTCCTCCTATGCCGTAGCCCGTAGACACAGGAAGGCCAATCACCGGGGCATCCACGATACCAGCTACAACCGCAGGCAATGTCCCCTCCCTTCCCGCAGCCACCACCATGGAATCCACGTCCACCATCCTCTCCAGGCAAGGAAAGAGCCTGTGGATGCCAGCCACCCCTACATCGTACTCGGAGATCACCTTACAACCCATCTCTTCGGCCACCACCTTGGCCTCCTCAGCAACGGTTATATCGGCGGTTCCCGCAGATAATATCCCAACCTTCCCTTTAGCTGGCCCCCGCTCAACATTCCTCAAAACCACAGTCCTTGCCCTAGGATTATGCTCCATAATTGCCCCAGGAGGGAGCTTTTCAGTCGAAAAAACCTGGAGCTGATCGGGTGAAACCCTGGTAACTATGACGCTTCCTGTATCATCCATATGGGCTAGGGCAATCTTCACCAGGTCGTCTTTATCCTTACCCTCAGCTAGGATGGCCTCGGGAATGCCCACTCGCTCCACCCTATGGGTATCGAGCTTGGCCATATCTCCAAGGGTTCTGTAGTTTAAAAGTCGTATCTGATCCAGGGCATCCTCTACTAACATATCGCCCCTGGCGCACCTCTCCAGAAGGTCTTTAAGGCAATCTCTCACACCTATCTAATCTGGCGGAGGAGCATAAAGGGTTTATCCCGATGGGCCGGTGACTACAAATGATGAAGGTTAATGCGGACCTGCACATTCACTCCAAGCACTCGGCTGCCGTCTCCAAGGATATGGGTCTCCACGAGATATCCAGAGAGGCTATGAAAAAAGGTGTCAACATCATAGGTACTGGCGACTGCCTCCACTCCGGCTGGATAGAGGAGATCAGTGCCTTGGAGGAGAGGGACGGGCTCTTTCACCTGGATAGCACCTATTTCGCCCTAACCGTCGAGATCGAAGATGTCCACAGGGTTCACCACATGATCATCTTGCCTGAGATCGCTAAGGCCAGGGAGCTGAGGGAAGCTTTTGCGTCGAAATCATCGACTCTGGATATGGATGGAAGGCCCAAGGTACACATGAATGGAGCTGAGATCGCCGATGCCGTGCTGGAGGCGGGAGGGATGATAGGCCCCAGCCATGCCTTTACCCCCTGGACCGGGATCTATGCCTACTACGGCTCCCTTGACAAATGCTATCAAGAGCATGCCAAGGACATACCCTTCATAGAGCTTGGCCTCAGCGCCGATACTGATTATGCCGATAGAATCTCCGATCTATCTACCAGGACATTTCTCTCGGATTCCGACGCCCACTCCCCCAGGTCAAACAAGCTGGCCAGGGAGTTCAACCGTTTCGAGATGACGGGTGTTAGCTTCGGGGATTTAAAGAAGGCCATCCTTAGAGAAAGCGGATGCCGCCCCATCCTCAACGTGGGCTTTTATCCCGAGGAGGGAAAGTACAACCGCACCGCTTGCACCCGATGCTACAGGCAGTACACGGCCAAAGAGATGGAGGATTACAAGCGCAGATGTCCTGCCTGCAAGGGAGTCATAAAGCTCGGGGTCAGGGATAGGGTGGATGCACTGGCGGACTACCCGGAGCCCATCCACCCCGGGCACAGACCCCCGTACCTCCATCTGATACCCTTGGCCGAGATCATAGCCATGGCCATAGGCAACAAGAGCCCCTACACCGTCGGCGTTCATAAACGCTGGGAGGAGCTCATTCAGGGCAGAACTGAGATAGAAGTGCTGGTGGAGGCGGATCTATCGGAGCTCAAGGCTGAGCCGAAGGTGATAGCTGCAATAGATGCCTTCAGGCATGGCAGGGTGGAGGTCAAGCCAGGTGGAGGAGGCAAGTACGGTGAGATCTCCCTTCCGGGCCCAGCCAAGGAGAAGCAGAGGTCTATCCTAGATTTTTAAAGATATCAAACGGAGCTGTGGAGGAGATCTGCTAGCCCCTTTTGCTTCCAAAAAGCCTGAACGGATTGCCTCTTGGTGGCAGAGCTTCACGAGCTATAGGCCTTATCTATCTCATCATATCGTTCGATACTAAACCCGTACGAACACCGCACGATTTGGATACTTAAGCCTTCGAGCAGGGAGTGGTTAACCCCACGGATAAGTTCTGGGACGTCTGGGTTTAACATTTTACCAAGAACTACAATCCCAGTCGAAATATATTCTTAGCAGCATTGGGGTCTCTCTCCATGATTAGCACGCAGATAGGGCAATTATGGATCCTCTCCGATAGGCCTTTTGGAGCCAGAGGGCCATAGCCAGATCAATTCTGAGATATATATGCAGGATTGACCGGGACCTCCCTAAGACCAACACTTTCAGCCTTGTACGTAACATAGGTCCCGAATCGGTTACGGCTTGCATCCAGCGCCCTTATCCATGTAGGGTTTCATCTCTATGGGATCCATGATACCGATATCTTCAAGACAGATAATGCAACCCCTGCTTATGGGTTTGAATGTCGAAGTAGCTTTAGTCGAAGGCAATAAGTTCCTTACGAGGATCGCCATTTCGGGCAATCAAGTAGCAGGCATAACGTGTGAGCTTGGAATCTTAGATCTCCCGCCACCCGCCCTCGCGCGTGGGATCATTCCGTGGCGCCACGAACGTGATCCATGGCGTTGTGCCTTATTGATTCACATGACTCTACGGCTCGCTTGATGGCCGTGGGAAAGTTCTCCAATCGAGTGTATCCCAATGGCTCCTGCAGATTTCTTACGGATCAAAAATCGATACCCTCGCCCTCTAAACCCTGGAGACAGAGGAGTGGGGTAAGAGAGGGATTTTCGTTCATAAACACGTTTTAACATGACGACTGCCGCTAATCTAAGGCGGCAAAGGAAACATCTAAATAAGAGAACAGTTTCTATATGCAAGCAGGCCTGGATGTCCATCTATAGAAGTAGCCCGTCAACTAATCTCCATAAAAAGAAGCACTCTGGGCCTAAGGGGAATAAAGGGGAAGGAAATTGAAAACCTCTTTCCTCTCCCCGTCACTCCATTCTTCATTTACCTCCGCGGTTTTAGTTAACAGCTTTTTGGCCATCTCTTCCTGCTGTGACCCTTACATAGTAACCTATAGGATCTGACAATAATACAAAGGTTATCGTGATCGGTGCTTACAAACCGAGGATCTCATCGAGGACCAGAGGAGGATTATAGGAAGATTCGAAGGACCATTCATACGGCCTTAGGTAAGGCGTACCATTTAAACTCTTTAGACATCCCAGAAGAAGGGGATTCACTTTAAGATGGTGAAATCGATAGGGTAGACAGGAGAATACCCGGCATGGAGGCCCAATATCAGCGCCTATGTTTAGATCCAAACCTGGGCCTGGGCCTATATTTGTTAGA
>Ga0187786_10000521_pt1 | contig 10594 bp, 6 predicted proteins | sample 0815_BV2_10_20_M_FD_132449 | JGI IMG/M metagenome (GOLD analysis project Ga0187786, IMG submission 132449) | Tropical peat soil microbial communities from peatlands in Department of Meta, Colombia - 0815_BV2_10_20_MG | ecosystem: Environmental > Terrestrial > Soil > Wetlands > Peat | place...
CCACCATTTCCGTAATTTGGTTGAAAGGTTTCTCCCTTGCCCATTCCGGATATCCGGTACGGTTGTGCTTGATATGGTGACCGAGCACCGCCTCCGACACCCGGGGATCGATGTCCTGCATCTTGTTTATGATCTCCGCGCCGTTTTCCGCATGCCTCTTCATCAATTCGTATTCTTCGTCGGAGAGCTTACCCGGTTTGTTAAGAATACTCTTGTCGATCCTGGTCTTGCCGATATCATGGAGTAGTCCGGCGGTGTTCGTGTCACGCAGGAACTCCCGCTCCATCCCCATAAAAGCGCCAAGGGCAAGGGCCAGAATCCCCACATTTACGGAATGATTGAAGGTGTAATTGTCATAATCTTTGATCATAGCGAGACCGAGAAGTGTAGTGTGGTCTTTCATGGTCACCGACACCATGTTGCTTACCACATTATTGATCCTCTTGCCTGAAGGGATACGGCCGTTTTCGATGTCTCGCATGGTGTCGCGGACGGCGTTTATGGCATCGAAATATGTCCGGGAAGGGGTCATTTCCATTTCGCCCTCGGAGTTGCCGTAAACCAGATGATCGATGCCGAGCCGAATGGTATGGATATTGGCCTTTTCCAGTTCACTCGGAATCGTTTCCGACGTGGTTTCGCGACGGGCAATAATTGAGGCGAAATGGAAAAGGTCGTCGATTGAGACCCCAATATATATGGTAAGGGCGGTGATTCCCTTTTTGATGAGCCGATCCGCAAGCTCAGCTACCGCGGCGTTGGGGGTCACGAAAAGGTGGCTTTCCAGAAATAATACCCCTTCAACTACGCCGAGATGTATTTCAGGCTTTTCATCGAGCATCCCCTGAAGTATACCGGCAAGCTCCTGCAACGGCTGTCGGACTGCGGGATGGGCCTGAGGATAGAGAAGAACGGATTTTATGGAGGCGGTCAGAAGCATGGCGGCCCGTTGGGCGCTCTGTTGCGTTATCTCATTCATAGCGTTTGTTCGTCCCTTGGACTGACTGTTCGTTCCATACGAGAATGGGGGGACTGACTACGCGGATTACCGCCGATAGGACCCAATGGAGGTTCAATTTATGACACCCCTTTCCATCTCTCCGGAGCATTCCATCACGGCGGTCGCGTGGTTTTCTTCGAGGTGGTCAAGAGAGGTGAGCGCTGCGGAACATGCCTTGCCGATGTGCCCCCCCTTTTTTTCCATCTTTTCCAAAAACTCTCTTGAATACTCTCCTCCAACGCGACCGATGGCTTCAATGGCTATAATCTTCAATTCCTCCCATCTCTCCGATGAAACAAAACGTTTTTTTCTCACCAGCTTGCATAGGGGCTCCAGCGCACGCCGGTCGCCGATGCGGCCTATGGCGATTACGGTCTCTTTTTTCAGAGAATGGAGCTTACCGGAAATATCATATTTCATAACCAGTCTCAAAAGCTTTTCCAACGACTTCTCGTTTTTTGTAATTCCGAGCCAGATAATAGTCTGTATTCTGATCGATTGGTTTTTATCTTCCATAAGATCGAGCAGCAGTAAAGTGGCCTCTCTCCCACCTATCCTGGCTAGAGAGCGGATCGCTTCCATGCGGACGCGGGTTTCGTTGTGGTAAGCACAAACCATCAGGTCGCTCACCGTTTCCCTGTACCCCATCTCGCCTAGAATTACGACGGCGGTGCGGACGTTCTGCCAGTTGTTGTCCTTCAGCATCCTTGTAATGGAGGGTACAGCGGGGGGGCCTATGCGGACAAGTAGCGAGATCAATGTCTTACCGGCAGGTTGTTCCCCGGCGGACATCAACCTGCGTATTACCGCATCTACAATGTCTCCTTCCAGTCTGTAAAGTATTGTGAACGCTATTTCTTTATGGGAGAAGTGCTCATCCTCCAGTTGGTCGAGAAGATGTTCCGACAGAGCTCCAAGAGTGATCTGTTTGTAAACCAAAAGCGCGCACTCGCGTTTTACCGAACTCTTTCTTGCGTCGTCGTTCTGTTTCAGAAGTTGTGGAAGAATTTCGAAAAGCCTGTCAAACTCCTTTCCCGCTTTAAGTATCTCCCCTTTGCCGGGAAGAAAGCCGGCCATCAGACGGTATTTATCATCATCGCTCTCCATGTCCATTCGAGCAATCAACTCTTCCATGCTTAAATCAGAAAGAAGGTCTTCCTCACGGATTTCCGGTAGTTCGAATTCCTGCGATACAGTTTCTTCAGCATAACGGGAACTCTCTCCATCAGCGAGTGACTCACCGGAGGTGGCGCCTGTCATTTTTTTCGTGTAAACAGTTGTAATATCTATTTCGTTTGCGATAACGGAGCGGATACCCATCTTATCCAAAATGTCGGCCAGGCCGCCTTGATCGATAATTGAATGGGGCTCCATTGCCAAAATTGAGAGAAAACCGGTGAATTCCTGGTAGGTAAGATCGGATGTAATGGTAAGTTGCTGGACCTCCCTGGCAAAAAGTTCTTTTCCCAGGGCCGTTGTCATCGGATTTTTATCAACCGCGACATCGTGGTCGGCAAATGAGATGCCGTTGCGACGGACAATTATGGAAAGGGTTCTTTCTTTGGCAGTTGATATAATTACCCGATAAGCCTTGTTCAGTATTTCTTCGCGAACCGGGTGCCTTTCAGGATAGAAGGTGATTGCCTTCAGGGACTTCTGGAGCTCCGTCAGGGCTGAATTTAGTGCCTGGGCCAGGTCGCTATCCATTTTATGAGTCGTCATTCCAGATTATTCCCACTTCCTTACGTATTGGTGGAAAGACTTCTAATCATAACCCAAAAAAGAATAAATTTCAAACGATTACGGCTTTTGTCGTTTGAATTCCGTAATTTCCCCCCGACATTTCCCGATAAGAATTACTACCCCTCTATCGATACATCTTGCATCGGGATTCTCTCCGATCCAGATGTCCCTCCATATCCGCGGCCCCTTTGTCAACGCCGGCAGCTCTTCCTCCAGCACAAACCAGCAGGAATCCCCATCCCATGAGATGCGCAGAAGGGGATCGTTGTCAACTATGATATGCCAACTTTTCGAGATTTCAGGGCGATATTCCGCCTCCAGGATGCGAATCCCGGCTGATTCGATATCCCTCTTTGCCTTGGCAAAAAATTCCTTTTTCATTATAAGCTGCTTTCTAGTATGTCAGTATACATCAAGGGGTAATTGTGTATTACGCGGTGCCGGAATCCTTTCCGGGTTCCAGGATTTGACCTGATTACGTCCCGCTTCCTTTGCCTCATAGAGGGCCTGATCGGCCATTTCCACCAGGACGTCGGATTCGACGAAATCTCCCTCGCCGAGCGAGGCGACACCTATGCTGGCTGTTAAGGATATTGTCTTTTCGTAACAGACTATCTCCATCGCTTCTATTCCCTGCTGCAGTCGCATACCGGTGGAGACGGCGGCCTCATAATCCGTTTCGGGGAGGAGTATGGCGAATTCCTCTCCGCCGTAACGGCAGGGGGTGTCGGTTGTCCGCAGCGTGTCCCTTATTTTTTCGGCGACTTCCTGGAGCACCATATCCCCCACGCGATGACCATGGGTGTCGTTTACTCTTTTGAAGTGGTCAAGATCCAACATGATCAGAGCAATGCAATGACGGTTGCGGAGATTTCTCGCCAGTTCCTTCTCCACCGCAGAAAAAAAATAGCGACGGTTGAACAGGCTCGTCAGCGGATCGATCTGAGAAAGGTCCTCAGCCTTTCTCCGCGCTTTTTCCACATCCTGGAGCGCTTTTTTCAACTCCTCGGTCCGTTCTTGGATGATACGGCGCTGCATAAAGTCGGAACGCATGTAGCGTTCGAAAGAGTGCGAGGCAATCATGCCGGCCACATTGAACGCGAAAAAAGCGGAAGAGTTGTTCATCAATGCCGCAGGCGAGATGTGGGAGAAAAAGACCACCATTGCTATATAGAGGATGAACAAAATCCATGAAAGCAGGGAGGCTAAAAGAAAATCAGGTACGAAGACAAAGTAAAAGAGGTCGCAAAGGAGCACACCGCTATAATAGAGATGATTTCCAGGCGAGGGGGGGAGGACGATCATACAGACGATGCCGGCCCCGCTTACAATCCCCGCAATGAAGAGGCAACTCCGCATCCATTTACGGTAAAAATGTGTAAAGGTAAGAGAGTAAATAAGAAGAAGAAGTGGTGATACCACCACAAAACGAATAAACCATGCATAATTTCTCGTCTCTGGTATGACAAAATAGTCCAAAATACCGAACAGCGAATAGAGGATCGCGGCAAAGACCAACGTCAGGCGCACCTGCAGGAGCGTTTTTTCAAAATAGTCCTGTTGGAAGGCTTTTTCAAGCACCCTGTCGGGAAAAGCGAGGGCTAACATTTTAAATGGGTAGGTATTGGACATGAACATACGCTTCCCGTGAAATTAAACGGTATTTAAAAGGAAATATTTGAAAAGTCAATACCCCTTTTCCTTATCCAAGGTTTTGAATGCTAATTTGCTCAACCTCTAGATCCTCGTGGCCAAAGCGTCCATATCTCGCCATGGGATGATCGCCGCTTCCTCCCGTCGCCGGTGCTCTCCACCACAGTATATGAGACGCCCTCTGCCTGCTTCTTTACCGGCCAGCGCCAGCCATCTTTTCATCCCTTCGCAATGATCATCAGTGAGTGATTCCACCGGTTTTATCTCGATGGGAATTAGGGTTTGCCCCTGTTCGGCTATCAGGTCGATTTCGTTCCCGATGTTGTCTCTCCAGAAGAAGAGACACGACGGCAACCCACGATTTAAACGTCCTTTTATAAGTTCGCTCACCGCCCAGGTTTCAAATAAAGCCGCTCTCAAGGGATGGGTGGAGATTTGGCCCGCCTCCTGGATTCCCAATAGCCATACGACCAGTCCGGTGTCGTAGAAATAGAGCTTTGGAGTCTTGACTAGACGTTTGTTGAAATTTCGTTTGTGGGGTAAGAGAAAGAAGATCAGATGGTTGGACTCAAGGACGGAAAGCCATGACCTGGCTGTATTGTGAGAGATATCGCACTCCTTTGCCAGCATTGAAAAGTTGACTATTCGGCCCGTTTGTGCGGCGCAGAGACGAAAGAAACGGAGAAAAAGTGAAAGATCGCGGACGTTTATCTGTTGGCGCACATCCCGATCCAGGAAACAGGAAACATAAGCGGAATACCAGTTGGAAGGATCGATCGAGGTTTCGTAAAGAACCGGATACATCCCTTTATAGAGGAGTTCATCAATTTCCTTTGGTAAATTGCCTGATTCCGTCAGTTCAGAGATGGAGAGAGGGAGGAGATGGAGTATTCCGATCCTTTTTTCTGGCACCTCTTTTTTTTCGGGGGAAAAAGGTATTGCATGGGGGGTGATTAGTATAAAAGGTCCTTTGTTATCGCCTGATTCTGTTTGGTTCGTGATGTATGAAACAAGTTCCGGGCAGCGGTGTATTTCGTTCAAAATCGCCCCAGTGGGAAATCCTGAAAGAAAATCATTTGGGGAGGTCGAGGCGAGCTCTCGAACAGAGGGGTCTTCCAGGGAGATAAGGCGTTTATCCGGGAAGGCGGTTTGGGCCAGTGTGCATTTTCCCGAATTACGAGGGCCGATGAGGGCGACAAAGGAAAATATCTGTGTCAGTTCCTTTAGTTCTGATATTGCATCGCGAGGTATCATTGGATCAAAATATCATGTCTTTACAAATTGTCAATTTGATTTACATATTGTAACTGTGAGTATAATCACAATTAATCTGTTTTTTCCCGTCACTCATGTAAATGCATGAGCTCTTAGTGTCCTATTCCAGTCAGACTTTCATCGTTTTTGCCGCTGTAGGGTAATTTTCACACCGGTCGCGCAACTCAAACCCGCCATCAACAAGACTTCTATGGTCTCGAACAGGATCGACCGACTTTTCTCCATTTTGTTATCAGGACCGGGAATCAGGCGGATTCTCTTCACGGGAACCAGGCGTTCACGACATCGGATATTGATAAACAATAGAGAGGTTATGGAATTTACAAATTGGCAAATAATTTTACAAATTGTAAATACTTGGAAAATCCTATCCTTTATGCGCTTAATATGTTGAAAATATTATTAGAATAAAAGCTCCCATGCACATTCCAAAATATGTTTAAAGTTTACTTTGCGATTTTCGACAGAGAATTTGAAGCCTTCAATGGCTTCCCGTGACCTGCTGTAGAACCTTATAAAAGCCTTCAAGAGCAAAAACTGAAGGTGAACGCGATTGAAGAAGGGATGCCGGAATACCAGATGGAGACCGTCATAGGACTTCCAGCGCCGGGTGAAGATTCTCTCCCTTATCTGCTCGAAAAGTCTGGTGCCGGGATAGGGGGTTAGTATGGAGAACTGGGCGATGTTTGTATTAAGCTTTATGGCAAGATCAACGGTCATTTTTACATCGCCGGCGCGCTCGTTCAGGTTGCCGATAATGTAGCTGCCAAATGTTTCTATGCCGCTGCGACGCAGGAGTTCAATCGCTTTGAACATATCACTTGATTTTGTGTTCTTGCCAAGGGAGTCGAGTGTAGCGTCATTGCCGCTTTCGATTCCAAGGTAAACCATAATGGAGCCTGAAGCGGCCATCCTGTCGACCATGCCGGGGTTTCGAGAGATCGTATCAACTCGCGAAAAGGTCCACCATTTAAGGTCATAACCCCTTGACATTATCCCATCTGCGATATTCACTACCCGGTCAGGCGCAAGGGTGAAGTTATCGTCCATGAACGCCACAGCCCGGAAACCGTAACGCTCGTAGATCTCCTCCAGTTCGCTAAGAACGGATTCAGCGCTGCGATAGCGCCACCCGCGACCGAAAAAGCTTGAGGACGAACAGAAATGACAGGCCCCTGGACAGCCACGGCTTGTCACCAGCGGTGTTACAGGCCGTTCAGCAAGAGTGCCGCGGTAACGATACAGATCGACCAGGTGCCGGGCCGGCAGGGGGAGTGTCTCCACGTTTACCGGGTCGGCTTCAGGTGTAATTAATATCTGTTTGCCGTCAAGGTAGATTATCCCCCTTACCTGGGCTGGTGTTTCCCGGGATTCGAGCGCCTTCAGAAGGCAGGGGAATACGGTTTCCCCCTCTCCGCGAACGATTGCGGTCACCCAGCCGCTTGCAAAGATCTCCTCCGGCATGAACTGGGGATGAGGACCACCCATGATTACAGGACGACCGAACTTAGCGGCACGCCGTGCCAGCTTCATGGCCCTCTTAATGCGTGTGGTGTCGCTTCCTATCCCGACCGCGTCGGCATACCTGAAGTCTGCGTCTGTTAACTCCGTCCCTTCAGCGGCAAGGTCTCGGACCACAACCCGGTGCCCGTCTTTTTCAAGGCTTGCGGCCACATATAGAAGCCCCATGGGAGGGAGGCTGACGCCGAAGGTGTCGTAAATATTGAGAGATGGTGGATTGATCAAGAGGACGTTCATTTATTCACCGGTTCCGCTTAATTTTGACCGGATGTCACCATCAGATTGAAGATACTTTGAATCCGAAATCGTGAAGGCCTTTAGCCAAACGAAAATACGGGGGAGTACAGAGACTAGGGGATAGAAACTTGAAAAAACTTTAAATAATGCATTATCTAGTCTCTAGTCTCTAAAATCCAGTCTCTAGCTGCGAGAGATTATGAGTGAGTGAAGGCCTGGATACCTCACGGATTAAGAGAATTGTTAGAGCACCCGATGCTCTTTCCGGGAAGAATATGCTTGGATTATCAAATAAAGTCAACAAAATTGAGCAAATTTATATGGACAAACTGTCTGATGTTCCGATATATTTCTTTCAAATCCAGAGGGACTTTCATGCCTGTCATTAAGCTTGATGATGCAAAACGCCAAACCCTCCCCGCCGAGATACTCCGTCTATTTGGTCTCAAACCGGGAAGCCGCCTCAATCTGGAGTTGGACAACGGGGGACGGCTTGTACTGACACCACTCCCGGAACCGGTCGCCACTGGGGAAACGGGGTCGGCATCCTCTTTCCGCGGAACCGTTGACGAAAAAAACCTGACGAGCCCTCTTCGATATGTGAAGGGGGCCGGACCGAAGATGGCCGAAGCGCTCGCCAGGAAGGGGATAAAGACGATGGAGGATGCGCTCTATCTTATTCCCAACCGTTATGAAGACCGTCGGGAGTTGCGACAGATAGAGATGCTCCGACCCGGCCTGGTGGAAGTCTTTGCCGCTGAAGTGATTTCCGCTGAAGCGGTTGCCACCCGTGGGGGGAGGCGTTTCTTTGAGATCATAGCGAAGGACGAAAGCGCCACTATCACCCTTAAATGGTTCAATTACAACCCGACGTGGATGAAAAAGGCATGGAGACCCGGACGAAAGGGGATATTCACCGGCGAGGTCGCCCAGTACGGCTTCCAGAGAGAGGTGCACCACCCGGAGGTAGAGTGGCTGGCGGAGGGAGAGGAGTTGCAACAGGTGATGGCACGGGACCCTGTCAATTTCGGAAGAATCGTCCCTGTCTATCCACTGACGGAAGGGGTCCAACAAAAGACGCTGAGAAAGATGTTGAAAGAGGTTGTTGACGGGGCCGCCGATTCCGTTGCCGCAACGGTTCCGTTAGAGATTGCAGCAAAGCGTGGTCTCATGAAGCTCGGGGAAGCCCTCCGGGAAGTGCACTTCCCAAATGAAGGGGCGGATCTGCAAACACTGAACAATGGCGATACTCCGGCTCACCGCACCCTGGTCTTCGATGAGCTCTTCTCCCTGCAACTGGGGCTTGCGCTTAAGAAACAGGGAGTTACCCTGGAGCCGGGGATTCCATTCGAGGTGACCCACAGGTACACCAGGGAGCTGATAAAGCTCCTGCCGTTCGCATTGACCGACGCCCAGAGACGGGTCCTCTCCGAGATCAAGGCCGATATGATGCTCCCTCATCCTATGCATAGACTGGTACAGGGGGACGTGGGAAGCGGCAAGACCATGGTGGCGCTCATGGCCGCGCTCATTGCTGTAGAGAACGGCTACCAGGTTGCCATCATGGCTCCCACTGAGATCCTGGCGGAACAGCATTTTCTGAACATCCATCGATGGTGCGAAGAGATGGGCCTAAAGGTAACCCTCCTCACTTCCAGCCTCAGGGGGAAAGCCAAAAAGGAGTCCCTGGCCGAAATATCCGACGGACGCGCCAATATCGTAGTAGGCACCCATGCGGTGATCCAGGAAAAGGTTGAGTTCTCCATGCTCGGCCTGGGAATAGTGGACGAGCAGCACCGCTTCGGCGTTCTCCAGCGGGGGGTGCTTAGGAAAAAAGGGATGAACCCCGACATCCTGGTGATGACAGCCACTCCCATCCCGCGCACACTGGCAATGACGGTTTTCGGAGACCTCTCATTGTCCGTGATAGACGAGATGCCGCCGGGAAGGAGTCCGGTAGAGACTCGAGTCTGTTTCGAGTCACGCCGGGAGCATGTGTACAGCCGCATCAGAGAGGAAATCAGGAAGGGACGGCAGGTCTACGTCATTTACCCTTTGGTTGAAGAGACGGAAAAGAGTGAGCTTAAAGCCGCAACCCAGATGGCGGAGCATCTGGCCGGGGATATCTTTCCCGACCTCCGCATCGGCCTCCTTCACGGCCGTATGCGGCCCGAGGAGAAAGAAGGGGTGATGCGTTTCTTCAAGGAGAGGGATATCGATATTCTGGTCGCCACGACCGTCATCGAGGTGGGTATTGACGTACCCAATGCGACGCTCATGGTCATTGAGCATGCGGAACGCTTCGGCCTCTCCCAGCTCCACCAGCTTCGCGGCAGGGTAGGCCGCGGGAGCGCCAAGTCGCAATGTTTTCTCCTCACACCAACGAGGTTGTCGGAAGAGGGGGCAAAGAGGTTGCGGGTTATGGAGGAGACAACTGACGGCTTCAAGATCGCCGAGGCGGACCTGGAGATCCGTGGACCCGGCGATTTCCTAGGAACCAGACAGTCCGGGCTTCCCGACTTCCGGGTGGCTAACATCCTACGTGACGGCCGTATGCTGGAAGAGGCAAGGAGCGAGGCGTTTGCCCTTCTAAGGAAAGACCCGAAGCTGGAGAGGCACTCGGGGATTAGGGAAGAGCTTTTGAAGAGGTGGGGAGGAAGACTGGAATTAGCGGGCATCGCTTAATTTATGACGACGCCATATTTCAGCGCTCACGGTGTTATCTCGTCATTGGTCTTCTCGACGATTTCCATGCCTAACGGATCACACCCGCCTTCACGCCCTCTTCGGCCGGACCTCAATCGCAAAATACTCAATGTTGCGCTGCTACACCTGCGGATTTGCTCAATCGGCCCAGCCAAATCCAGCGCAAATCCGGGTGCGATCAACTTTGGATATCGAAACCTGGTTAAATACAATGGAGGATGACAAAATGGCGGAATTCAAGAATGTTACAGTAGTCAAAGCGGCCAATGTCTATTTCAACGGCGGTGTGACAAGCAGGACGGTGATTTTTACGAACGGATCGAAAAAGACACTGGGGATCATCCAGCCGGGGGAGTATACATTTAATACGGCGGCCGCCGAGATGATGGAAATCATTTCCGGCGAACTTGATGTGAAGATCGCCGATGGGCCGTGGGGGCCTGTGCGGGGAGGGGAGGC
>Ga0187786_10000522_pt1 | contig 10592 bp, 9 predicted proteins | sample 0815_BV2_10_20_M_FD_132449 | JGI IMG/M metagenome (GOLD analysis project Ga0187786, IMG submission 132449) | Tropical peat soil microbial communities from peatlands in Department of Meta, Colombia - 0815_BV2_10_20_MG | ecosystem: Environmental > Terrestrial > Soil > Wetlands > Peat | place...
AGGACAAGCCCATTGAACGGGAAAAACTGGCGAAGCTTATCAGCGTCGCCCGGTACGCGCCGACAGGCAGCAACAGTCAGCAGGTGCAGTGGACGGTAGTGAATTCGCGCGAGGCGGTGAAGAACATGGCAGGCATCGTCGTGGATCTCATGCGCCATATGCTTGCGAACAAACATCCCTTTGCCGTAAACTACCGGCTCGACCGGGCAGTGACCGCGTGGGAATCAGGCATCGACGGCATCACGCGCGGAGCTCCGGCGCTCGTGATCGCCCATGGACCGAAGGTATACGGCCTCTCCCCGGTCGATTGCACGTCGGCGCTCGCTTATCTCGATCTTGCGGCGCCCACGCTCGGCCTCGGCTCGTGCTGGGCCGGGTTCCTGATGATGGCTGCTGCGCAATGGCCGCCGTTCCTGCAGGCGCTCGCGCTTCCCGAAGGACGCATCTGCTGCGGTATCATGATGGTCGGGTACCCGAAATACAAATATCACCGCTTGCCGCCGAGGAATGAGGCGGTGATCGAGTGGAAGGGATGATGAAGAACTGATTGAAGAAAGCCCCCTTCCCGGCCCTCGGCCGAACGGGACGAGGGCTTCATTTCATCCTCTCCCCTCCGCGGGAGCGGTCCGGGGTGCGGGGGATGAAGTATTGTCTCCTTGTCTTTATTAAAATCGGTTATAATTGGCCTATTCAGCAGTGTTCCCATGGCGACTATCCTTCGAATAATTTTTACCGCATTTCTTATCGTCTCCCTCCCGGAATTTCTTGCGCCCGGAGCGCTGTATGCGCAGACAACGCAGAAGAAAAAAGTCCTTATTCTGAGTTCTTACCACAGAGGCCTTACCTGGACCGACAGTATCGTAACCGGTATCGAATCCATCCTGAAGAGCGAGAAGGAAGGCAGGGGCATTGAACTGTTTTATGAATATATGGATACAAAGCGGTACCATGGCGAACAATACTTCAAAAAGCTGTACGCGCTGCTCGATGAAAAGTACCGCGCGGAGCGCTTTGATGCAATGATCGTCGCTGATAACGATGCATTTGATTTTGCGCGCGCCCACGCCCATGAGAAGCTCTTCCGCTCCATTCCCGTCGTCTTCTGCGGGGTCAATAACTACAAGGATGCGATGCTCAGGGGGTTCGACCGCTTCACGGGCGTGGCGGAAGACACCGACGTCAAAGGTACCATAGCAATCGCCCTGCAGCTCCATCCTCATGCGACGCAGATCCTGGTCGTCGGCGATAAAACGACGACGGGAAATGCCATGAAGCAGGAAGTGCTCGAAGTCATGCCATCGTTTACAGACCGGGTGAGGTTCACCTTTCTTGCCGAGGATTTCGATTTCAAGGAGCTCCTTTCGAACCTCCGCGACATTCCGGAGGACACGATCATCCTCCTGACCGTGGTGAACAGGGACCGAACCGGCAATTTCTTCGCCTACGAGGAAAGCCTCAGGCTCATCCGGCAGGCCACGAAATCGCCGATTTACAGCTTCTGGGATTTTTACCTCGGCAGCGGCATCGTCGGGGGCAGGCTGACAAGCGGATACCAGCAGGGAAGGTCGGCCGCGGAAATGGCGCTCAGGATATTGAAGGGGGAAGCCGTATCGGCGGTTCCGGTCCTGAAGAACAGCCCGAACCTTTACATGTTCGATTACAGCGAGCTGTCCCGATTCGGCATCAGACAGTCATCGCTGCCGCCGGAAAGCACCGTTGTCAACCGTCCCGACACGTTCTATTCACGGTATAAGGACGTGATCCTCGCGGGATCCGCCGTCATCTTCATCCTCAGCATCACGATCATCATTCTGCTCGTCTATATTTCGCTCCGGCAGCGTTACGAAGCGGCGCTTATGGATTCGGAGAGAAAGTACCGCGATCTCTACGACAACGCGCCGGACATGTACTACTCCCTCAACCGGGACGGCATCATCGTGGATTGCAATGAAACACAGGCGCGCACGCTCGGGTATCGCAAGGACGACGTCATCGGACGGCACGTTACGGATTTTCTTACGCCGCAGTCGCGCCGGGTCTATGAAAAGGAGTTCGCCACGATGCAGGAGCACAAAGCGCTGTATGGCATCGAGCGCGAATTCGTGAGAAAAGACGGGACGACGTTCCCGGCAAGCGTGAACGTATACGTGGAAACAGACGGACACGGGGGACTGGTGAGGACCAAAGCCATCGCCCGGGACATGAGTGAACCGAAGCGGGTGGAGCAGGAGCTTCGCCGCTCGCGCGAGGAGCTCAGGAACCTCTCGGCGCACATCCAGTCCGCCCGCGAGGAAGAGCGCGCACTGATCGCCCGGGAGATCCACGACGAACTGGGACAGGTCCTGTCGAAGCTCAAGCTCGACATTGCATGGCTCAAGAAGCGCATTCACGGCGATCAGCAGCCGCTCCTCGAAAAAGCGGATACCATGTCAGGACTCGTGGATAATACGATCCGGACTGTTCAAAAAATTTCATCGGAGCTGCGGCCGGGTGTGCTCGATTACCTCGGCCTGTCCGCGGCCGTGGAGTGGCAGGTCAAGGAGTTCAGGGAGCGGACCGGCATTTCCTGTTCGGCCGAGATCGCACCCGACGTTGCGGTGGAGGACAAGAATATTGCGACCGCCGTTTTCCGCATATTTCAGGAAACGCTCACGAACATCATCCGGCATGCCGCTGCCACGCACGTGGCTGTTTCCTTGAAGCACGAGGATCACACCCTGCTGCTCGAAGTCCACGACGACGGAAGGGGCATCGCGCCGGACAAAATCACGGACCGGGCCTCCTTCGGCCTGCTGGGGATGCGGGAACGGGCGCGCTACTTCGGCGGCATTGTGGAAATCTCCGGCACGCCGGACCGCGGGACCTCGGTGCTGGTTCGCATTCCCGGCGACGGAAAGGCTGGGCGATGACGCGCATTCTGATCGCGGACGATCATGCCATCTTCCGGGAGGGATTGAAGCAGATCCTGGAGGATTACGACGACCTGGAGATCATCGATGAAGCGAGCCGCGGCCAGGAGGTCCTCGACAAGGTCGCGAAGAAGGACTACGATCTTCTGCTGCTCGATATAGCCATGCCGGGCTTGAGCGGGCTCGATACCCTGAAACTATTGAAAGTCCAGAAGCCCAGGCTTCGCGTCCTGATCCTGAGCATGTATCCCGAGGAGCAATACGCTGTGCGCGCGATCAAGGCGGGCGCGTCGGGGTACATCACGAAAGCAAGCGCGTCGGAAGAACTTATCGAAGCCATCCGGAAGGTTTCCCAGGGCGGCAGGTACATCAGCGCCTCCATTACGGAGAAGCTGCTGTTCGAGCCCGGCCAGGAGCCGGAGCGCCCGCCGCACGAGCGGCTTTCGGACCGCGAATATCAGATCCTCTGCCTGATCGGCCGCGGAAAGACCGTGGGCGAAATCGCGGAAGCGCTCGGCCTGAGCGTGAAGACCGTGAGCACGCACCGCGTGCACATTCTCGAAAAGATGGACATGAAGAACAACGCCGAACTGACGAACTACACGATCAAACACGGGATCGTGTGCATGACGGATTGATTGAACGAGAGGTTTCAGTGCCGCCACTCCCTACGCTATGGCGGAGGACGGTAATTTTATTTAAAAAGATGATATATGCTCTTTCGGGGGACGGTGGGAATGAAGCGCATTGTCACGCAACTCATAGCTGCGATCGTGCAGATTGTTTTTCTTCACGCTGCTATTGCCGCAGGAGCTGACGGCAGGCAGGATGACACTACCAGGCGGCTCGTTGCTCATGTCATTGCGGCATACGGCGGGGAAAAAGCAATCGAGAGCGTGAAGGGCATTCATGCCGTGGGCGAGATTTCTGCGCTCATGCGCGGCGACCGCGGCACCTACGAATATTTTTTTCAGCGTCCGGGCAAGCTCCGTGTCGAAACGAAGTACCAGCGGTCGTCGGAAACGAGAATCCTGAACAACGGCCGCGGCTATCGCGGAGCGGATGCGCAGCCCCCCTCCGAAGTTACCGGTCCGAAACTGCTTGCCATGGTGTATCAGTATAAACACATCGATCTGCTCTACGACCTGCTGAAAGGAACGTATTCGGTGAGCAGGCGCGGCAGGGAGAGCATCCAGGGAAACCCTGCAGACGTGCTGCATCTCGCGGATTCCGAAGGCCCGCCCATGGACGTTGCTGTTGACGCGAAGACGTTTTATATCGTACGGGTCACGGGTTATTTCAAGATGGGGGAAGGCGAAACATCCCTGTCATCGGAATTTTCGGAGTTCCGGAAGACCGGCGGCGCCGTGCTGCCTTATAGGATCGTCAACTATGCGGGCGGCCAGAAGATCGCCGAGACGGTCATGAAGACCTATGAAGTCAACCCGGCTCTTCCAGGCACGCTCTTCATGCCGTAGCCGCTGATGCCGTCCATTATGCAAAGGAGGAGAGAAGAGTATGAAAGTGATTATTCCGTTTTATTCGATGTACGGCCATATCTATCGCATGGCCGAGGCTGTTGCCGCGGGGGTGCGGGAAGTCCCCGGGGCCGAAGCCATGCTGCTCAGGGTGCCTGAAACGCTTCCCCCCGATGTTCTGAAGGCAATGGGTGCCGTGGACGCACAGAAAGCGTTCGCCCATATCCCGCTCTGCACGACCGACCATCTGGCGTCGGCGGGGGCCATCATCTTCGGAGCGCCCACCCGGTTCGGGAACATGTGCGGCCAGATGAGGCAGTTTCTCGATTCCACGGGCCAGCTCTGGTTTACTGGCGCACTCGTCGGCAAAGTCGGGAGCGTTTTCACCTCCTCGGCAACGCAGCATGGCGGGCAGGAGTCTACCATCCTCAGCTTTCATACGACGCTGCTGCACCAGGGCATGGTGATTGTCGGCCTCCCGTACACGTTCCAGGGCCAGATGCGGATCGACGAGATCACCGGATGCTCGCCCTATGGCGCGTCGACCATAGCTGGCGGGAAGGGCGAGCGCCTGCCGAGCGAGAATGAACTTGCCGGCGCGCGCTTCCAGGGGAAACACGTGGCGGCGATTGCGGCAAAGCTTGCTGCATAGCATGCGCGAATTACACGTCTGAGTTAAAAAAACACGGGCGGGTGGGGCTTTCGGATACCTCCCGTGATTTAGAGCAGTATCGCGTTCACCGATGTTGTGAAGGTCACTCACGTGCATGAGGCGACTATCAGCCCGCAGGGAGATGAAATCATGTCCAGGGTCCTGATCCATCCGGCAACGTATGAAACCGCGCGGCAGGCAGTCGACCGCGCATTCGAGCTGTTTCCCTGCGAGATACAAGGCAAGAAGGTGATGATCAAGCCGAACGTGCTTCGCGCATCTGCCGCGGAAGAAAGTATCGTCACCAACCCGGCGGTGCTCCGCGCTGTCGTCGAAAAAGTAGAATCCCTGCAACCCGCCTCCATCATCGTGGGGGACAATCCCGGCCTGTTCAGCTATGGCGCGAATGAGGAGACCTTCGAAAAAACCGGGCTCATGGCAGCCGCCAAGGGTCATTACCGGAACATCGGCGATGATTCGCGCAAGGTCGACTTCAACCCCGCGTTCATGCCCCGGGTGAGCGTGTCCCGGGCGGTGCTGGACGCGGACATCGTCATCAGCCTGCCGAAGTTCAAGACCCACGGCCTGACGGTCATGACGGGCGCGATCAAGAACAGCTACGGCATCCTTCCCGGCGCGCAGAAAGCCATGCTGCACAAGGCCGCCGGCAATCCGCAGCGCTTTCATGAAGTGATCGTGGATGTCTTTCGCCTGCGCGCGCCGGACCTGTTCATCGTGGACGCGGTCATCGGCATGGAGGGCAACGGCCCGGCCTCGCGCGACCTCAGGAACATCGGTCTGATTCTCGCGTCGGACAATGCAGTTGCCATGGACGCAGTGATTGCGGCGATGATGGGGTGCGAGCCGGGGAAACTGCGCTTCCTGCAGAAGGCAAAGGAAGCGGGCCTGGGCGACTACGAGCTTGCTGCCATCGAAGTGATTGGAGAACTGAAGCGGCTGCCCGGCTTCAAGCTGCCCCCCCTGGGCGGCGAGGCGATCGTGGGCAACGAAACCATGCAGACAATGATCCACACAAGAACGCTCCTGCGGCCGCAGGCAGATCCCGGGAAGTGCACGGCCTGCGGCACCTGCGTGGACCACTGCCCTGTGTCGGCGCTGACGCTTGTGGAAAACATCCCCCGCGTGGATGCGAATGCGTGCATCGCATGCTTCTGCTGCCAGGAAATGTGCCCCGAGAAGGCGATCGCGCTGATATAGTTGCGCACGGTAACAGCAGCAACGGGTCCTTTCAAAGAACGCTGAGGTATCGTTTCATGACAAGTTCCGTTCCCGGGGCGACGAAGCGCATCAGATTCAAGGTGCTCGGCGCGATCAGCTTTTCCCACTTCCTGAACGACATGATCCAGTCGCTCATTCTGGCGATCTATCCGCTGCTCAAAGGGAAGTTCCAGCTCACATTCGCGCAGATCGGTTTGATCACGCTCACCTACCAGATCACCGCGTCGCTGCTCCAGCCCCTGGTGGGCTTTACCACGGACCGCAATCCCAAACCCTATTCCCTTGCCTTCGGCATGTTGTGTACGCTCCTCGGCCTGATCATGCTGGCGTTCGCGCCGAACTACGGGCTGCTCCTCTGCGCCGCGGCGATGGTGGGCACGGGGTCGTCGATATTCCATCCCGAATCGTCGCGCGTGGCGCGCATGGCATCAGGCGGCCAGCACGGCCTGGCACAGTCCATCTTCCAGGTGGGCGGAAATTCTGGCTCCGCCGCGGGTCCGCTCCTCGCCGCATGGATCATCATCCCGCACGGCCAGCAGAGCGTTGCCTGGTTCACGCTCGCAGCGCTTATCGCGATCACGGTCCTGTGGCAGGTGGGCGGCTGGTACCGGCGGCGTCTGGAACTCGCAGGTCCGCATCCCGCAGGCCATTCAGGACTGCACCCGAACCTGCCTGCGCGCACCGTTATGACATCGCTTCTGGTCCTGCTTGTGCTGATATTTTCGAAGTTTTTTTATCTCGCGAGCCTGAGCAGTTATTTCATTTTCTACCTGATGCATCATTTCAGTCTGTCCGTCCGGTCTGCGCAGGTTCATTTGTTCGCATTCCTCTTCGCCGTTGCCATGGGCACGGTTTTCGGCGGCCCGTTGGGCGACCGCATCGGCAGAAAGCGCGTGATCTGGCTTTCGATCCTGGGTGCAGCGCCCTTTGCCCTTGTCATGCCCTACGCGAACCTGGCATGGACAGGTGTACTCGTCTTTATCATCGGATTTATCCTTTCCTCCGCGTTCTCCGCCATCCTCGTGTTCGCCCAGGAGCTCATTCCGGGAAAGGTCGGCACGATATCCGGGTTTTTCTTCGGTTTCGCCTTCGGTATGGGCGGCATTGGCGCGGCCGTGCTGGGCAAGCTCGCGGACCAGCATGGCATCGAGTTCGTGTATCATCTTTGCTCGTACCTTCCCCTGCTTGGCATACTGACGGTGTTGCTTCCGGATTTGGGAAAAAAAGAAGATTCTGGACCTGCGAATGAGAGCGTCGGATCAGCAGGTTGATGATGAATAATTCCTTGACAAGTTTAACAAAATTTGTAATACTAATAAAAAAGTAGTAATTGAATATTGTAGTCCACGGTCGTGCTCCAGTCCTCGTCGATACTTAAAGGAGAGTTTTTTGGCACATACTCATCTGCCCATTGTAGTGCGTAAGATCGGTCTTCGAGGCGTTTTTTCGAAATGCCTTACCCGTGTTCCGAAGGGGTAAGGCATTTTTTTTGCTGTTAAATAAATGTTCTTCAAACTTGCCGCCTGGTAATTAAAAAAGGAGAAGAGAACAACGAGATCGACATCACCGAATTGTTAGATCTGGACCACAGTACTTGCAAAAAATATTACAAAGTATGGGAGAAAGAATGAAAAAGATACTTTTGGTGGATGACGATCTCGATATATACGGCGCTCTCGAGAATATTTTCAGCATATTCGGGTATGAGATCATTCTCAAAGAGGACGCCGCATCCGCCCTGGCCGTAATCAGAGAAGGAAATGAATTTAATGTCGTTGTGGCGGATTACCAGGTTGTGGGGATGGAAGGACAAGATTTTTTGAGAGCTCTCAAGAAGATCTCGCCAGCCGTGCCGGTTATCATGCTCAGCGAATATAACTCCGTTGAAACCTATTTAAAATCCCTCAGCCTTGGCGCGTTCGAATATCTTCATAAGCCGGTGGAAGAAAAAGAGCTGAGCCGCGTCGTAAAAGCAGCGATTGCCTGGTGGGAAGAGATGAACCAGCCTGTTTCTGTAGCATAAGGGATGAAAATTCACCATACTCACCTTGTAAACTTTCTTTTGACGTACCGTCTTAAAATCCAATCTTTCTCCTTGCCCTCATCATAAAAATAGAGTACGCTCGCATCATCATGCAGTGCATTCCATTTCCCCCGGGTGGATTCTGGAGCGAATACCATGACATCGCGGAATAAGAATCGTATTGCATCCATAGTGGCACTGGTCATCGGGCTGGCGACTGTCGTGGAAGGGGGGATTGTGCTGCTCGGCATAGAAACCAAGCCCTATCCCGTCCTTCCGTGGCTCCTTCGCTACAACGCGGCAATGGGCGTCGTATCCCTGGCCGCCGGCCACGGTCTGTGGAGAGAGAAGGACTGGGGCGCAAAACTCGCGCGGACCGTCCTTGTCTGCCACGGAGCGGTGTTCCTGACGGTCGCGGGCATGTACCTGCTCGGAAAGACTGTGGCTGTTCAGAGCATCGGAGCGATGCTCTTCAGGACTGCGATATGGAGCGGGATTGTTGTCATGATCCGGGGGAAAGAGAAAGTCAATTTTAAAGTCAGACCCTGAAGCGTGACCTTAAGAAAAGAACATGAAAAAGGTTGTTAACACCTTGTGATCCTATGGTCTTGATTCACAGCTCCTATCCCGAGAGGGTAATAGCTGGCTGAAGTTACGGTACTTCAAAAGGGGGGGACTGGATATGAAAAGCACAGGTATAGCACTAGTAGTACTTGCACTAGCAGCAGTTCTCACCACATGCGGCGGCGGGAGCGGAACGAGTTTGACAACGGATATTTGTACGGCACCTTCTGCACCAAGCGGGGTGGCGGCAACAAAGATCGTGTCTGCTTCTGTCGGGAATAACACAAACGCTTCGGGTATCTGTATTGCCTATAAAACGATAACTGCAGCACTTGCTGCATCATCTGCGAGCGATGTCGTGTGGGTGGCCCCAGGAACCTACGACGCTGCAAATGGAGAGGTGTTCCCGATACGTGTTCCCGCCGGGGTCAGCCTTATCGGGGATCCGGTAAATAAGGGTGCAGGAGGCACAGCGACGCTTATCAAAGGACATGGTGCGCTCACCGGCAGCATGGCAGGCTGGTATGCAGCTCTTATAAGCGGAGCGACAGCGACTATTTCCGGTTTCGAATTTGACGACACCACTTCTACGACACTGAGTTTCGGAATTTACAGTGATAATGTCAGCATGGCTGTCACTGACAACTTGTTTCTTACAAACTTATATGGCGGGGTCGTATTCGAAAATGGCGCTAATCCATCCGTAAGAAACAATACCTTTCAAAGCAGCTCCTACGGCGTTTACAGCATGTGCACGGGAACAGCTACGATTCAAAGCAATACGTTTACTGATACCTCCTTCCCTATTGATAACGCCGTCGGGAACGCCATTGTCGAGGGCAACACGATTACCCGTTTGGGAAACGGACAGGTTGGGATTCAGATCCAGCATGGGTCCCCGAGCATTCAGAACAACACGTTTGCTGCGTCGGGCTTTACCTACGGCGCGTTGCATGTTCAGAATAGTGCGTCTCCCATCGTACGTGGCAATATCATCAACGCAGGCACCGGTTATGCTGTGCTGACAGAAGATACGTCAGCTCCTGATCTGGGTACGGCGCTCTCTTCCGGGAGCAATGTTTTCAGCAGTATAACAGGTACGGTCATATCCCATGGCTCATCTGCCACGATCAATGCTCTCGGCAATACGTGGCCTTCCGGCCCTTCATGCGGCAGCCAGATTATCACGAGCGGGACCGGTACTGTCGTGTGGGGGGGCGGGGCAGGAGATCATTGTCCGTAGCGGTAACGTAGAATTGCTCCGTAAGAAACAGCACTTCCAACATCGATTTTTTTCACACAGAATGCAGGATTCATAATGCGGGATGAACAGCGGTAAGAGGAGGGGAAAAGGGTCGTTTTTTGAATAGTGACGAATAAGTCAAGGGTCGAGTAGCGAACCCCTCGTAGAACGCCTTTGGAACTGATCACCACGTCAGGGGCATGGAGAAGGACCTGCAGAGCTGAAGCAGAATATGATTCATCTTCACAAAGGGATGTCATCGCTGGTCCTGATTCTGCACAGCAGGCGAAAAGACGATCAACGGCACTGACATGGCAGGGGGCAGCTCCCGGCGGAGATAGCGGGTGCACCGTTTTTTAAAAAGACAATCTTCGCCGCGTCACAGTCGAATTGAAAACCTAGAAAAAGCGTGACCGAAATCCAGTCCCTGACGTGACGGTCTTTACCGACCGTCAAGCACTCTCCTCATTTTTTTCAAGAGCAC
>Ga0187786_10000523_pt1 | contig 10572 bp, 13 predicted proteins | sample 0815_BV2_10_20_M_FD_132449 | JGI IMG/M metagenome (GOLD analysis project Ga0187786, IMG submission 132449) | Tropical peat soil microbial communities from peatlands in Department of Meta, Colombia - 0815_BV2_10_20_MG | ecosystem: Environmental > Terrestrial > Soil > Wetlands > Peat | place...
CACCAACGCGATGGGTGGAAACATTTGAACGCTGTCAAATACCGGCATCTAAATATATACCGGCAATAAACGATTTCGGTTTTTTTCTCCATCGCGCAGGGAAAAATGAAAAAGCAGCGGATATTTTATTATTGGCCATCTCAAAAGACCCGAAACGAACTATAGCTTATCTGAATTTGGCTGATATTTATTGGTCGCTCGGGAAGCGGCGGGATGCTATTGATAATTACAAACAATACAGACAAATGATGATCAGTTCAGAGAAGGCCGGCAAAGTTCCTCGTAGAGTAAAACGGCGACTAAAAGCAAATCCATGATTAACAATAAACAGCTATAAAAGTATCATCTAGCGGACAAGCGTTCCGTTTGCCTGTGATTTCGAGCGCTGCGGTTTATTGCACGCAATCTTGAGAGCTGCCCCGACATCCCATGTTTATTTCCGGAAGAATATAGGCGTCTGGCAATAATTGACGAAGTGTCGATAACCAGAAATTATTGCCGCCCTGGATAGTGACTGCCGATTTGACGCGTTTCATCCTGAACTTTGCAAAGGGGCGGCCGTTTATCGCTGCCCCGTTCGATGAAAATGCCTTCCTGAAGCGAACACTGTCAATTCTTTGCAGCAGATGTCACTTTCTCTTGGTATTTAACGACCCGCCAGTTGAAATAGGGTTTGTTTACAAACCTTGAAGGGAAGTAAAGTTCAACGTTGTCTTTGCAAGTGCTTTGTACAAATGTGATTCAGCAGCCTCTTCCATGTCTCGTGCAAACTGCGGGACCCATTTCATAATATGCTCATCAATAAACCCCTTTAGGAGCTCCCGATGGTATCGTTCTTTTTCAGGATCACCATTAGCCTTCTGCAGCAAAACAGCAAGGAAGTTAAGTTCAGCGCCGATGTGATCAGCCATTATACCATCATCGTTGATCGTCAATCCGGCTTTGATGTAATAGCCTCTGACTTCGTCATAGGCTTCCTGCATCATGAGTTTTTTCGGCGACGTATAAACAGACTCCCATGGTGGACATGGCAACTTGTAAGGTCCTATAAACAGCCTGGTATATTCCCACAATAAATCTTCCAACTCACTGTCTGAAGTCATGTCTACTTTATCAATCGCGTCCTTCAGATCTGACAGGATATACGGGACATCCTCTGAAAGCAAAACCTTCCATTTGTCCAAAGTCTCCTTATCAGGCTTGCACAGATAAATGCTTCCCAAAAGACCAAATGCTCCTATCAATTCGTCATCCGTCATCTTAGCATTTGTATTAATTGGAGTATCCTCAAAAAGTAATTTGTGCAGGGGCACTGACAATGTGCCCCTGCGAATCCATATTGGCTGTTATTTCTTAAGATTCTTTGCTTCGACAAAACGTATTGACGGTATTGTCAGCTTGGGATCGGCGAAATGCGGCAGGCGGTCCTTAACGGTGGTTTTGAAAACAGGGTCAGGGAAGGCATTGCCCGCTTCGACATCGGGCATTTTGCCGTTCGAAAGCGCATATCCCATGCAGGTCCTGACACACGCCGGAGGAAGGCCCACCTTCAATCTGTGTATGCAAAAATCACACTTATCGACCTTCTTTTCCTTTTCATTGAACTGAGGGGCGCCATAAGGGCATGCCGCTATACAGCGCTTGCATCCGATGCATTTCTTCTTATCGTGAAGAACGACACCGAATTCATCTTCCTTCGTGTATGCACCCACCGGGCAGGCCTTGAGGCATGACGGCTCCTCGCAGTGGTTGCAGGAGACCGAAAGATATCTCACCTGAGGGTTAGGATACTTGCCGCTTTCCTGAATGATCACCCTTCTCCGCCTGATGCCGACGGGAAGGTCGAATTCCTGTTTGCACCCAGATTCGCATCCCCTGCATGCTATACAGTTATTTTCATTGTAAAGCCATGTCATTTGTTTGGGGTTTTTCGCCATTTGTCCCTCCTCTATGCCCTTGTTACCTTGACGCCGATTTCTTTATGAACGGCCATGCCTGAAGTCTTCTCAGACACGCCCGCAAGGAATTGTCCATCCCCGGTGCCCTCAGGAGACCACTTGTTGATCTTGTTCATTGAACCTCTTGCGATCTTCCCGAACCCCCAATGTCCATATCCATGATGTAGAGCCACTACCTCCGGATGGATCCTCTCCGTTACCTGCACAGATCCTTTTGCTTTTGCATAAGGTGACTCTATCCAGATAGGATCGCCGTCTTTGAGTCCGAGCTTGGCGGCAGTGGCCGAATTCATCAGAAGAGGATTATCAGGCTTCATCTCCATCAGCCAGTCGTTATTAAATGTCCGTGAATGCGTGTGTTCAGCCTGCTTATAGTTGATAAGGTAGAGAGGAAAATCAGGCGTCGGATTGAATATCGGTTCAACGTAGTCCGGCAAAGGATTCAATCCCTTCTTCGCCATCTGTTCGGAGTAGAACTCTATCTTTTTCGACGGAGTTGCAAAGCCTTTCGTTTTATACTTTTCATAATGGGTCTCCCCCCCGATGAACACGGCTCCAGGAAGCGCTAACATCTCATCCAGAGTCTTGCCTATCGGCCCATTCTTGAGTTGGTCTGACATATATTCAGGATAGGTATCAGGCAGTGTCTTGCCGTCTTTGTCCTTCAGTCCCATCTTTTTTGCCAGCGCGAGAATGAACTCCTGCTCAGTCATTCCGTTTATTACCGACTTGACCGCAGGCTGTCTTATTGATGTCGCTGGAAAGGTGACCCAGTTTCCATGTATCTCCCATCTCTCCAGATAGTGACTGCCCGGTATAACAATATCTGCAAGCTCGGCTATCTCGCTCATCATGGTATCCAGGACGACAACGTATTCGAGTTTCTTCACTGCTTCAACGTTTTTCCTGGTGTTGGGTACCGACATTATGAAGTTCTGGAACATAAATACGCCCGCCCTAAGCTGGTAAGGCTGCCCAGAAATCATGGCGTCCCTTGATTCTGTGTATATACCTGATCCATGAGCGAATGGATACTTTGTTCCCAGGCCGTCAATCCTAGCCGTCTTAGGCTTATCAACGTTGAACGCCCTGCGCTTGCCTCCCTTTGCCTCCCTGCTTATCATTGTGCCTGGCTTGTCGTACTGTCCAAGAAGAGCCGGCAGCATTGCTATAGCCCTTCCGCCATCGGTTGCATTGGTGTGGTGACCTGGGCCACTCCATACATCTACTGCTGTAGGCTTTGTTGACGCAAGTTCCTTTGCTATCCTTCGGGTTGTTTCGGCCGGGACAGACGTGATCTTCTCTGCCCATTCAGGGGTCTTATCTCTCACAAGCTCCGCATACTTATCGAAGCCAATCGTATAGTTATTTATGAACTCCTGGTCCTGCCAGCCGTTTTTAACTATCTCATGTCCCAGCGCAAGCGCAAATGCTCCGTCTGTGCCGGGTCTGATTGGGACCCATTCATCAGCCTTTGCTGCCGTCTGGTTATAGAATGGATCGACATAGACCATTTTTGCGCCTTTGGCTTTACCCCAATTCCATATTCCGGGAAGATGAGCCCATTTTGTGGCGGCCAGGAGGTTCCATCCGAAGACAAGGGCATACTTCGTATTTGCGAAATCAGGAAGGGGTCTGTCATCACCCATTACCAACTTGAAAGAGGCTTTTCTGGCGACATCGCAGGTATTGGAATGCATCGAGAAGTTCGGAGAGCCGTAAAGCATGTTGAAGTCGGACTGCATATCAGTGAATGAGGAATCTTCGGTGCACCAGAACATAGCTTCAGGTCCGTATTTCTCCCGGACGCTCAACAGATTCTTTGAGACGTCAGCAAGAGCTTCCTCCCAAGAAATTGCTTTCCATTTCCCGGAACCCCTCGGTCCCATTCTCTTCATCGGTGTCTTTAACCTGTCGGGATCATAAAGTGCTCTTGTCCCAGCATTGCCTTTTGCGCAAAGCCTTCCACCGAGAGCTTTTTTCTGCTCATAATCAGTCGATATGTTCGCTACGCCGATGGGGTTGAATTCGCTCGGTTCTATTTTTACGACCCTGCCATCAACAACGTGGACCCTTATTCCGGACGTCCCTCCGCACATATGGCAAGTCGTATATATCCACTTCCCTTTGCCTGACATCTTCTCCTCTGCTGATGCCTCCCTGAACAAGCCGAGTTTATCGTCCCACAAGAATCCGCCGGCAATCGCAGCGCCGGCTAGGGCTGAAGACCATTTAATAAAGGACCGCCTGCTGAATTCTTTCCCCGTGGCTTTTTCAAAAATATCTTTTTCGTCTTCGGTTATCATTCTGTTGTCGCTCATTCGATCCTCCTTTACTTTGCGAATAAATCCCAGGCGCCCTTTACGCCGCCGCTGTGGCAGCCGGCACAAATTTGAGAGTCAACCTCTTTTCTTAATGAGGCAGCTGAATTTTCCCTTAGATCAACCGATTGATGACAGTCTTTACACTGCTTGGATGTCGCAAGTTTGGATTCCAGGTGTACCCGGTGGAACATCTTGTACTTCTTGTTGAGTGAAGTCTGCTTCAGAATACCAGCATGACAATTCAAGCATTCCTTGTTGCTGAGTTTGACCGCGTTCTTATGAAGGTCGATAAGGTTCGGTTCCATAGCAAACGCACTTGCCGAAAATATTAGCACCAGCAAGACAACCAAGGCATTCCTCATACTTTCCTCCTTTTATGATATTGTTATTCTTCACAGCACCCGTCCTTTCCAAGCTTTGACGCGCCCTATGCCTCAAGCTTTGCGGCATGGGCATCATCTATGTGGGCAAGTAATTTTTAATTTTGACTCATATACTTTTGTATATATGTTAATCTTTTGTCAACGATCTCAGCAGAGTTATAATCTTCCGTCAGTCAATACTTTGGCCCATATATCGATTCAATATATATGAATAATTCTGGTATAGTTAGATATATGAACAATTATACGAATATTCCCGGAGGTTCGCTAAGAGGATGAAAGATGTGGTTGATGTCTTCAAGTCACTTACGGATGAGACCAGACTCAGGATACTGAAACTCCTCGAAACAGGAGAACTATGCGTCTGCGAGATTGTTGCCGCCGTGAATATCGTGCAGCCCAAGATATCGTTTCATCTCCGAACGCTGAAACGCGCAGGGCTGGTCAAGGATACTAAATGCGGCAAGTGGACGCATTATCGTCTCGATGATTCAGATATATTTAAAAGGTTTCTTCTGATAAGCGTGCTGGAAAGGATCGAGAGTGATAAGATTCTGAAGGACAGATCAAGACTCGAAAAATTCCGGCAGAGTAAGGATGTTGCGGCTGCTTGCGGCAGGTGTTGAACAGAATTAGTCAGCGGATCGAGACGCTGTCAGCTTGATTCTATGCGACTGTAATATTCCTGTAATAATAAAGTGTTAACAATACTGCATAGCCCAAGCAGGCTGTATAATCTGGAGGCGTAAATATGGATAAGAAACGTGTTTTGTTCGTGTGCATTCATAATAGTGCTCGGAGTCAGATGGCACAGGCCTTTCTGAACTTGATCGCTGGTGATCGCTTTGAGGCGGAGAGCGCAGGTCTCGAAGCCGGAACATTGAATCCCCTTGCGATAGAGGCGATGGCTGAAGTAGGTATCGATATATCTGGGAATGCCACTCGTAGAGCGATTGATTTATTAAAAAGCGGTCAGCGTTTCCACTATGTTATTACCGTTTGTGATGTCGCCAATGCTCAGAAGTGCCCGGTATTCCCCGGAGCGCTTCGGCATCTTAGCTGGAGCTTCCCCGATCCCTCCCAATTGCAGGGTACTCATGAAGAAAAAATGGTCGAAGTCAGAAAGATTCGTGAAGCTATCAAAGCAAAAATAGAGGCCTGGATCAGCAATAAGGAAGAAACGGGCGAAGGGGTTAATATACCGCCTTTCAAGGTTGGTCTATGATCATCTCACTAACTCCCTCGTAATTTATCGGAAAACCCTTGTCTCATTATTTCCGCGCCTATATGATTATCCAGATATTTTGGTATCGGAAGTGACAAGCAGCTTATTCCCTACTTGACAACACATAAACAATAGTTTATGTTTATATTGAGGACGGGAAACGAATGCTGAAACAATTTGCCGACTACCTTACCTACAACCTGCTGAAGCTTGAGCCTGTCAGTCAAATCGGCGATGCCCTCGACTTCTTTATCTATGATACTCTGAAGATATTCCTGCTGCTGACGACAATCGTTTTCATTGTGGCGATAATCCGTGCATACTTCCCTCCCGAGAAGACCAAGAGAATCTTGTCTCATAAAAAAGAGTTTATTGGAAATGCGCTCGCGGCTTTGCTCGGCATCGTGACGCCGTTTTGCTCCTGCTCAGCGGTCCCTCTCTTCATCGGGTTTGTGGAATCGGGCGTTCCTCTTGGGGTGACATTCTCGTTTCTCATCTCTTCTCCCATGGTGAACGAGATCGCATTGATCATGCTATGGGGACTTTTCGGCTGGAAGATCGCTCTTATTTACGCCGTAACTGGCGTCATGCTGGCGATATTGTCCGGAATCGTGATCGGCAAAATGAAAATGGAAAGGTATGTTCAGGATTATGTATGGGACATGAGAGTGGGAAACTCCGATGTAATAGAGACGTGCTTCCGCGAAAAGATTGCCTACGCCCGCGGCTATACGGCCGAACTCCTGAAAAAACTTTGGCCCTATGTAATAGTGGGTGTCGGAGTAGGAGCATTCGTGCATGGATATGTCCCGACCGATCTTGTAATGAAATATACGGGGCGTGACAATCCGTTCGCCGTATTTGCGGCTGTCATTATAGGGATTCCGCTTTACAGTAATGCGGCCGGAACGATTCCGATCGTGCAGGCCCTGGTAGGAAAGGGCATGGCTATGGGGACCGTACTGGCGTTCATGATGTCGGTCACGGCCATCTCTTTTCCCGAGGCCGTCATCCTGAAGAATGTACTTAAGACACCTCTTCTTGTCACATTCTTCGGCATCGTGGGAATCGGTATTGTCATAGTCGGATATCTCTTCAATGCCATTTTATAGAGACCGTGGGTCTCTCCATATAAATTGAAGCTGGAGGATAATATGTCACAGTGTGCATGCGGTGGAGGCAATATCTATGTTTTTGCCTGTTCGGGTGCGGCTGATGTGGGTGCTTTGTCCGACCGGGTCGCAAGGAAGATGTCGAAGGAGGGAAAGGGAAAGATGTATTGCATGGCTGCCGTAGGGGCCGGTATCCCTGAGAAGATTGCTCCGCTCAAGACGGCTCTGGGTTCGGTTACCATAGACGGATGCTTCTCACTCTGCGCGAAAAAGGTGCTCGAAAATGCGGGGTTCAAGCCGGTTTCGTATAACCTGGAAGATTACGGTTTTCAGAAAGGAAAGACCGAAGTGAATGATGCGGCAGTCGACCTGGCAATCAGGAAAATAGGTCTGTAAAAGGGGTGATGCAAAATGGAAATAAAGGTATTGGGTCCCGGATGCGCAAACTGTCACAGGATGGAAGAGCTTGTGCGGCAGGCGGTTAAAGAATTGAACATCGAAGCGAACATCGAAAAGGTCAGCGACATCCGGGAGATCATGAAATACACCATGTCTACGCCGGGGCTCGTTGTGAGCGGGAAGCTCAAACATGCGGGGAGTCCTTTGCCGGGCATCGACAAGGTGAAAGAGCTCATAAAATCGGAGGCTTAGGGCCACATGCAGGAAATATTGAGCATCTTCAAGGCACTCTCCGATGAGACTCGGCTCAGGATATTGAAACTATTGGAACACGGAGAATTGTGCGTCTGCGACCTATTCTCGGCGCTCGACATGGTCCAGCCCAAGGTCTCTTTTCACCTCTCCGTTCTCAAGGAGGCCGGCCTTATAAAGGACCGGAAGGAAGGACGTTGGGTGCACTACCGTATAAATGATTCGGACCTGTTGAGACGATTTCTTGTTCTTTCAGCCTTTGAAAGGATATCGGCAGATGATGTGAAGGAAGAGAATGAGAGGCTAACATTGTTTCTGGAAAACAAGAAGTCTTCCGATGGAGACGGATCGCGCCGGGTGAAAATAAGTAAAAGTAAATGCTGCGGGAGGTAATGAAATTCGATGAGCACAGTTACGAAAAAATTGTCTTTTCTTGACCGTTATCTTACTCTCTGGATATTTTCCGCAATGGCTGTTGGTGTCGCCCTCGGCTATTTTGTCCCTGGTGTCGAGGGCCTCATAAACAGTTTTCAAGTGGGCACGACAAACATTCCCATCGCGATCGGCCTCATTCTTATGATGTATCCTCCCCTAGCAAAGGTGAAGTATGAGGAGCTTGGCGAGGTCTTCAGAAATAAAAAGATTCTCGGGCTTTCCCTTGTCCAGAACTGGATAATCGGGCCGATACTAATGTTCGTGTTGGCGATCATCTTCCTTCAGGATTATCCGGAGTATATGGTCGGGCTGATCATGATCGGCCTGGCGCGCTGCATCGCTATGGTCATTGTCTGGAACGACCTCGCATGCGGAGATCCTGAATATGCCGCCGGATTGGTCGCCTTCAATTCTATATTCCAGGTGCTCTTCTTTTCGGTCTATGCATATGTGTTCATCACGATCCTTCCCTCATGGTTCGGGCTAAAGGGTGCGGTTGTGCATGTCACCATCGGCCAGATCGCAGAAAGCGTCTTCATATACCTCGGGATTCCTTTCCTTGCCGGGATGATCACCCGATTCGGCCTGCTCAGGATCAGGAGCCGGCAGTGGTACGAGCGCGAGTTCATACCGAGAATAAGCCCGCTAACCCTTGTCTTTCTTCTCTTTACGATCGTTGTCATGTTCTCGTTAAAGGGAAATTATATAGTCAAACTGCCGCTGGATGTGGTTCACATAGCGATACCCTTGCTGATCTATTTTGTGGTGATGTTTCTCGTCTCTTTTTATCTCGGCAGAAAGATCGGGGCGGATTACGCGAAGACGGCAACACTTTCATTTACAGCTGCGAGCAATAATTTTGAGCTGGCAATTGCAGTTGCGGTAGCGGTATTCGGCATCAATTCGGGCGCAGCCTTTGCTGCCGTAATTGGTCCGCTGGTCGAGGTCCCAGCCTTGATCGGACTCGTTAATGTCGCTCTTTATTTTCAGCGGAAATTCTTTTCGGACCGGTACTGCAAGGTAGCCGATGTAAAACCCCATTCGTAACATATAAAGGGAGTGCAAAATGCTCAAGGTCCAGCCTTCACCCGACTATCCTACAGAGGAAGGGCGTTACCTCAGGGGCAACGACTTCTCACCTGTGGCGGTTGCAGTTATCCTGATCTACGATCAGGATAAAATCCCCAGAGACATCGAACTGCTTGTAAGGGCCGGCGTCGAGGCCGGGGCCGCGCTGTCGGGGACCATCCAGACCGAAAACATCGGGGTCGAAAAGATTGTCTGCAATATCATCGGCAATCCCAACATTCGTTACCTCATACTGACAGGTCCCGAATCTCCGGGGCATTCGACCGGAGAAGCCATCATATCCCTGCTCAAGGACGGTGTCGATGAGCGCAAGAGGATCATGAATACCAATTCTCCGACGCCTTATCTCTTCAATCTCCCCATTGAGTACATCGAGCGTTTCAGAAAACAGATAGTATCAGTCGTGGATCTCCTCAACCGCGGCACTCCCGATCTTATAGGAAAAGCCGTCTGGTCCTGCTACCAGGAGACGCCGAGCGAATTTGAAGGGCAGGCATTGTATGACATAGGCGCCTATCCCGAAACGCCGCTAAGCGCCGTCCTCACCTGGAGGGTCACCAACCCTGCCTTCGAGCCGAAGGACGAGCAGGAGCGGAAACAGAAAGAGGAGTTTGCAAAAAAAATGGAGGAGATCAAAAAAAGAGTTGAGGAGAAACGACATACATGACGCGGTTTTACGAAGGAGGTGTAAGGTGAAACTGATTAAGATATTTCTATTGATTGTCCTTCTTATATCCGTGCATAGCCGCGGCTGGGCGACTGACCTGGATGCGCATATTGCTAAGGCCAAGAGTGACAAACAGTTTGTAATGCTTGAGCTCGGATCGGTAGGCTGTATTCCATGCGATCAGATGAGACCGGTAATGGACAAACTCTCGCAAACGTATAAGGGAAAACTGGCAGTCATCTTTGTCGATGTCAGGAAGGATAGTGAGCCGGCCCGCCGCTTTAGGGTGTTTGGCATCCCGACTCAGGTTTTTCTTGATCGGAACGGCAAAGAGTTTCACCGACATGTCGGCTATTATGATTACGATTCCATCGTGTCTGTCCTAAAGAAGGCCGGCATCTGAACTAATGGATCAGCTGTTTCAAAATATCGAAGCCCTTATTCAGGGACAGCGGGCGCTCGCCTTCCTGCTCGTTTTCGCTGCGGGATTGATCTCGGCGGCAAGTCCGTGCGTACTTGCGGCGATTCCGCTTGTAATCGGTTACGTCGGTGGATACGCTGAAGGCAGCCGTGCCCGTGCCGCACTCTTTTCTGCCGTCTTCGTGCTCGGTCTTTCGCTGACATTTACTATACTTGGGGCAGCCGCATCCTATTTCGGGCAATTATTCGAATTCCTGGGCGATTGGCTGGTATACGGGTTTGTTGCGCTTGCAATACTTATGGGGCTG
>Ga0187786_10000524_pt1 | contig 10547 bp, 8 predicted proteins | sample 0815_BV2_10_20_M_FD_132449 | JGI IMG/M metagenome (GOLD analysis project Ga0187786, IMG submission 132449) | Tropical peat soil microbial communities from peatlands in Department of Meta, Colombia - 0815_BV2_10_20_MG | ecosystem: Environmental > Terrestrial > Soil > Wetlands > Peat | place...
GAAAGTAGCGCACCGGCGCCGGCACGTTGATCGGACGCACGCCGGCCCAGCACAGGCGCACCACCGCCTCGGGGTCGAAGTCGAAGCGACGCATGAACCGTTGGCCATTCATGACGCGCATCAACGGCGCGATTGGGTAGACGCGGAAGCCGTAGAGCGAGTCGCCGATGCCGGCCCATAGGGTTTCCAGGTTGGCCCACCAGTTAGACACCTTGCGGCCATTGACCCTCAGCCGGGGGGCGTCGGCGTCGAACACCGGCTTGCCGAGCACCATGGCATCGGGCCGCTGCTGCGACGCGCGCATGAACTCGGGAATCAGGTCGGCGGGATGCTGGCCGTCGGAATCCATGGTCAGCGCGTGTGTGTAGCCCTGGGCCGACGCCTGGGTGATGCCGGCGAGCACGGCAGAGCCCTTGCCCCGATTCTCGGGCAGGACGATGAGCCGCAGGCCGGCGTCATCTGCCGCCATCGCCCGCAGCCCGTCGGCACTGCCGTCGGTGCTGCCATCGACCACCACCCACACGGGCGCCCATTGGGCCCGGGCGGCGCGGACGGTGTCGTAGACCCGGGCGCCGGGGTTGTAGCTGGGGATGAGCACCAGATGCGTCGAGGATGTCTGCGGCATGATCAGGCGGTGAGTTCGGCGCGGAAATACGCTTCCAGTTCATGGCTGAAAGCAGCCACGTTGGCTGGCGGCGGAAAGCGGCGGCCGACCCGGATGGAAACGTGCAGCGGCAGCTCGGGCCGGCGGAACAGCGGCCAGGCCTTGCCGAGGTAGGGTGAGCTGAAGTCGATCAGCAGGGTCTGCACCGGCACGTCGGCGCGGCCGGCGATCAGTCCGGCGCCAGGGGTGCAGGGGTTGAGGGGAAAGGCCACGGTGCGCGTCCCCTCGGGAAAGATCAGCAGCTGCGCGCCCTCGCGCAATTCCTGGCGGGCGCGCCGGACCATTTCCAGCGGCGCGTTGTTGGGGATGTAACAGGCCAGGCGGGCCGCCGCGCCAAGCAGGATGTTGTCCATCAGCGCCGCCTTCATGATGCAGACCATGTTTGGAAAACGCGAGGCGATCATCACCACGTCGAGCAGCGAGGGGTGGTTGGCGACCAGCACCATCGGCCCGTCGGCGCGCAATGCGTCCAGTTCGGCCAGGTCGAAGCGGCAGGCGCAGAACAGGGCGAGAAAGCGCAGATAAATGCGGAAGGCAAGCATGATCAGGCCGCGGCCGATGGGCTGGCCCCAGCGGCGCGGCAGCACAGCCTGCAGGATCATGGCGAACGGCAGCCAGAGGAGGCAGAGCAGCGCCAGGAAGCCGAGGCCGGCGACCATGGCGACGTATTCGTAGGCTATCCACACGGCGCGCCTGGGCGCGCGCGGCGCCTCACTCATCGACCCACACGCGCGTCTTCGACTCGTCGATGACCCAGGAAACGGCAACGCCGGCGGCGGCAAAACTCTTCTTCGCCAGCAGCGGGCTGTCGACGAAGGTGGCATGGGCAAGCGTGTCGTAGCGCACGAAGGCGCCGACCCAGGCTTGCCGGTAATGTCTTGACAGCGCGGCCAGGAACTGGCTGCCGCTGTAGCCACTGCGTGCTTCGTAGGGCGGCCGCGTGACAGTCGCATATTGCGGTGCCACGCCGTAGAAGTAGTCGTGCTGCTTCTTCGTTGCCCAGATCGGCCCGGCGACCAGGCCGAGGTTCCAGTCCGGCAGCCCCGGCAAATCGGTAATGTCCATGTTGAGATTGGGTGAGAAGATCCAGCCGATATCCTGCACCGGGTGCTCGACGGTAAAGGCGGCGCGCACGGGCAGACGCAATTTGATGAAGCGGGCGCGATTCTCGCTACGCCAGAGGGTGACGTCGACCTGCGGGCCGAACTCGGCGGTGGGCTTCAGATCCGGCATGCCGGTGCGGGCGACGACATCGCCGCTCCTGGTCGGCGGCGACGCGGAGAGGCTGAGAACGAGGTCAACGCGATGGGAATCCAGCAGGCTGCCGCGAATGCCATGGCGATCTGCCTTGAGGAAGTCGCCGTGATAGGCGACGTAGGGCACCGGCATGAGGAAATTGTGCTCCTTGTCGGAGCCGCGATAAGCTGGAAAACTCAGCGCTGCGATGCCGGCGCCAATCTCCCAGAGCGGCTTTTCCTCGCCGGCGGCGGCGAGCGCAGGCAGCAGCGCGATGGCTGCGGCAATGCGGGCTGCCTTCATCAGCAGTTTCCCATCGGATGCGCGGCCATGGCCTCGACTTCGACCAGCAGGTCGGCGCGACAAATGTCGGCCTGCACATAGGCGATGGTCGCGCCCGGTCCGACCAGTTCCTCCAGGATCGCCTGAACACGCGCATGGTGGTCGGCGTGCCGGATGTAAACACGCAGTCGCAGTTCCGCCAGTGCGTAATGCATGGCCCGCGCCTGGTGGTTGGCGGATTCCAGCAGCGCGGCGATGTTGGCGACGGTCTCGCGCGTCTGGCCGTCGATGTCGCCGACGTGCATGGTGCGGTGGCCGACGATGCTGGCCGTGCCGGAGATCAACAACAGCTCCTGGCCGGGCAGATGGACGAAAGCGGCGCGCGAAAAGGTCGGGCTGCGCGGACCGTAGATGGCCGGATAGTCGTAGGCGCTGGTCTGGCGCGGATTTTCCAGCGGCACCGGCACTGACTTGCCAGCCATGAAGGCGATGGTCAGCGGTCCGCGTGTCGTGCCCAGCGCACAGGCGGCCGGCACGTTGCCGTGCGCCAGGCGGCCGCTGGCGACGAAGGCGTCGTGACGGCCGATGTTGAACTGGCGGTAGCGTTCCATGCCGCCGACCTCGCGATTGATTTCGGCCAGGTAATTCCAGGTTCGCCACAAGTACGGATAGCCTTCGCGGTCGAGCAGGGCGAAAATGCGGCGATAGGCGCTTTCGGTGGCGCGCTGCAGCGGCAGGGTGCCGTGGATAGCCGGGAAATCTGCTTCTTCGACATCGACTACACCGTAGAGTACATTCCCGTCCGCCTGATACCGGATGCCATCGAACTCGCCGGAACGGCAGGAGTCGGTGCTGTACCAGACCTCACCGAGCGCGCCGACCGCTGCCAGCGCCTGATCGGCGGACAATCCGGCCAGTTGGGGAGGCGACAATTGCGAGTGTGCCGCCGGTGCAACTCCGGTCATGCCTGACTGCCCATTTCGGCATCTTCGACCGGCCGGATGTTGAACTGGCGCTTCTTCCAGGCCAGCCAGGAGCGGCGCGGGTTGGCCAGCGAGGCAAGGTAGTAGATGGCCTTGAGCGCGGCGAGCGAGCGCCAGATCGGCGTCTTGCCAAAGATGTCGCCGGCCAGCATGGACAGCAGCGCCTCCTTCACCCGCAGCACGTTCCTGGGATGCATGAATAGTTCGCGCATGGTCGGGTTGGTGACGCGGTAGATGAACCAGGAGAACTCCTTGGGCCCGTGCTTCATCAGGCGGTCGAATTCCCGCAATGCCGCCGGCGCCGCTTCAGGTTTGCGCAGGCAGGTATCGATGGCGTCGGCGGCCAGAAAGCCGCTGTTCATGGCCAGCAGCACGCCCGACGAAAACACCGGGTCGATGAAGGCGTAGGCATCGCCGAGCAGCACGTAATTGGGGCCGTGATTGCGCTCCGAGACGTAGGAGAAATTGCCGGTCGCCTCGACCTCGTTGATCAGCCGGGCGTCCTTCAGGCGCTCGGCCAGGGCCGGGCACATGGCGATGCCATCGAGCAGGAATTGGGCGAGGCTGCGTTGGCCCCTGGTTTTCATGAAATGCGGCCAGATGACCATGCCGACGCTGGTGGCGTCGTCCTGCATGGGAATGAACCAGAACCAGCCGTATTCGAACCAGTAGATCGTGATGTTGCCTTCGGCCTTGCCGGGGTGCCGGCGGGCGCTGGCGAAGTGGCCATAGACCGCCGAGCTGTTGTGCCTGGGATTGCGATGCTTGATCTGAAAACGGTTGGCCAGGAAAGTGTCGCGGCCGGAAGCATCGACGACGAAACGGGCGCGCCATTGCGAAGTGCGGCCGTCATCGTGCTCGGCGCCGATGACTATGCCGTCATCGTCGGGCAGGAAGTCGACCGAGCGCGCCCGACAGCCCTGATGGACTTCGACGCCTTTTCTGCCGGCATTGCGAATCAGGATTTCGTCGAACTTCGAGCGCAGCACCTGATAGGCGTAGGGCATGGACTTGTCCCAGGCGTCGGCGAACTGGAACTCCTGCTTGCCTTCATGCCAGGGCGAGACGAACTCCGCGCCCCACTTCTCCATGCCGATGGCCTTGATCTCTTCGGCCACGCCCAGGCGCTCGAACAGCGGCAGGTTGGCCGGCAGCAGCGACTCGCCGATATGAAAGCGCGGGTGGTGCGCCTTTTCCAGCAGGACGACCTGGTAGCCGCGTTCGGCCAGCAAGGGCGCGACGGTGCTGCCGGCCGGGCCGCCGCCGATCACCAATACGTCGCAGCTTGACTCGTTGCCCATGCTCGCGGCTCCCCTTCAGGATGAAGCCGGGATTATACCGTCGGGCATTTGGCGAACCCGCCTGGACACTTTTACTGGCGACATCGCCGCGATTGCATCGGCTTGCAGCTCGGGGCTCAGGAAGGGCTCCAGCCCCTTGGGCTGGCGCGGATGGACCGCAAAGACGCGGTTCAGACGTTCGAGTTGCTCACGGTTGGCGCTGAAGTAGCGCGCCGCCTGGACGATGGCCGGCAGATTCCTGGCGACGTGCCAGAGGCTCCAGCGGTGCTGCCAGAGGCGTTTGGCGAAGCGGCGGCGATAGCCGGTGCTGTCGTAGTAGCGGCGCACGTGCCAGTTGTAGAGTGCGTCCATCTGCTCGCGCGACTCGAAGCCGTCCGGCCTGTAAACGAAGTTCAGGCAGTTCATCAGCCGCCAGTCCTCAGTGAATTCTCCAGTCTCGCTGCTGGCGCACTCCTGCCAGATGGGCGCACCGTACATGGGGCTGAACTTGGTCATGTTCATCTCGTCGAGGTCGAGCGAGAGGATGAAGTCGCTAGTCGCCCTGATGGTTTCCGGCGTCTCGCCGGGCAGACCGAAGATGAACAGGCCCTTGGCACGCAGGCCGGCGGCGTGGATCTGCTCGACCGTCTTCTTCACGGCATCGAGGCTGACGCCGGCCTTGTGACGTTTCATCATGCCCGGATCGGCGGATTCGATGCCCATCGACACCATCAGCGCGCCGGCTGCTTTCAGCATGCGCAGCATCTCGTCCGAAGTGTGGCCGGTGCGGATGGCGCAGTTGAACTGCATGCCCAGCGGCTGGTCGATCAACAGTTGGCAGAGTTCGGCGACGCGCTTCTTGTGCGCCGTGAACAGGTCGTCGTAGAAATTGATGTGATAGACGCCCCAGCGGTCGCGTAGGTGCTTCATGTGGTCGTACACATACCGTGCCGAGTTGGTCTTGTAGAGCCGCTCGAACACCGTGCGGTCGCAGAACGAGCAGGTATAGGGACAACCGCGCGAGGTGATCATGGTCGCGCCGTGGCGCCGCTCGTGGGTGAACAGCGGCAAATGGTAGCCGTGCGGGAAGCCGGCCAGCTTCTCGTAGGCGGGGAAGGGCAGCTCGTCGAGGTCGCGGATGCGATCGCGGCGCGGATTGGCGACGATACGCGCGCTGTCGCGCCAGATCAGGTTGGCGATATCCTTCGGCGCCTTGCCGTCGGCCAAGTTGAGCATGGCGCCCTCGCCCTCGCCGATGCAAAGATAGTCGATCTCCGGGAAGTGCTCGAGTATCGGACCGCCGATCGACGAGACGTGCACGCCGCCGAAGACGATCCGGACCGCCGGGCGTTTCTTCTTCACATAGGCGGCGATCTCGAAAGCATCCATGAAGCCGGCCGTGGTGGCGGAAAAACCGACCAGCTCGGGATCGGTGGCCAGGACGATTTCGGCATTCGCCTCGATGCCTGTCGGCGCGCAAGGCCCCAGACAGTCATGTACCGCCGTCGCATGGCCGTGCCGTTCCAGCCAGGAAGCGAGCTGGAGAATGCCGATCGGCGGCATTCGGTTGGCCAGCACCGAAAAATCCGGCTGGCCGGGGACGAAGTTGAAGCCGGCGGGATGGACGAGCGTGATCCGCATTACGTGAGCCTTGGGGCCTTGCGCAGATATTCGGTGCGCAATGATATCGCCTCCGCATCGGACGACTTGCCGCTGATCCGGGCGATATAGAATATCGTCATGAACGAAATGCGTCAGGACTACGTCGAGCAGGCAATACTGGCGGAGAAGACGTCGCTGCTGTTTGGCAACGCCGGCGTCAGCCAGTTGCTCACCATCGTCAATTCCACGCTGCTGGCCTGGGTGTTGTCGGCGAGCGCCTCCGGACCGGTCGTCTTCAGCTGGTGGCTGGTCATGGTCCTCGTCGCCGGGGCGCGACTGGCGTTGGCGCGCGCGTACTGGAAAGTTAGCCCGAAAGCCGCAGCGGCCCGTCCATGGTGCCGGCGTTTCACAATCGGTGCCGGCGTTGCCGGTCTGGTATGGGGGGCCGGTGCGGTTTTGTTCATGGTCAAAGCAGCGGCGGAGGAGCACTTCTTCATTGCTGTCGTGATGGCGGGGATGGTGGCGGGCGCGGTGCCACTGCTCTCGGCTGTCTTTGCCACCTTTCGCATCTTTGCGCTGCCGATCGTCTTGCCGGTGGCAGCCATTATCTTCTGGCAGGCCCACTCGCGACTCGACTGGGTTTTCGGCATCATGGTGTTCTTGTTCCTTGTGGCCGTGCTGAAGAGCTCACGCAAGATGCATGACACGCTGGACGCATCGCTGCGCCTGGCCAACGAAAAGGCACGACTGGTGGCCGATCTGGAGCGGGCACGGCAGGCGGCGGAAGATGCCTCGCGGGCGAAGAGTCTTTTTCTTGCCAACATGAGCCACGAAATCCGCACGCCGATGAACGGCGTCATCGGCATGTCCGAACTGCTGATGGGCACGCAACTCGATGACGAGCAGCGCGAGTTTGCCGGTATCATCAAGAGCAGCGGTGAATCCCTGCTCACCATCATCAACGACATTCTCGACTTGTCCAAGATCGAGGCGGGCAAGCTCGATCTCCAGACGATCGACTTCAGCCTGGCGGACCTGGTGACCCAGGCGACCGGCATGCTGGCTCCGCGCGCCCGGGAGAAGTCGCTGGAGTTTTCCAGCCGCCTCGATCCGGGGCTGCCGCCGGTGTTGAGCGGCGATCCAGGCCGTCTGCGCCAGATCCTGGTCAACCTGATCGGCAACGCAATCAAATTCACCCCGGCCGGGGCGGTGACGCTGGAGATCAGGCCGGTGACGCGCGATGCTTCCCGAGTGCTGCTGCGTTTCGAGATACACGATACCGGTATCGGCATCCCGGCCGGCAAGCTGGCCAGCCTGTTTGCACCCTTCACGCAGGTCGACGATTCGCCGACACGGCAATTCGGCGGCACAGGTCTCGGCCTGTCGATTTCCCGGCGCTTGGTCGAATTGATGGGCGGCGAAATCGGCGTCGAGAGCCGGCATGGCGAGGGTTCCACCTTCTGGTTTACCGCCGGCTTCGGCATCCCGGCATGGCATAGCGAGACCGATACCTAGAACACGGGCCGCTGAAATCGGCCGCATGGCCCGATGCTTGCATTGCATTCGGATCATGTTGAAAGTTCTGGTCATCGACGAATCCCGGGGACGCGCCGCTGCCGTATGCGCCGGCCTGGCCCTGGCCGGCCATCAGGTGGCGGCGGTACTGGCATCGGCGCGCGATCTGGCCGAGCAGGTAGCCGACATTCGGCCGGACATCATCCTGATCGAAACGGAAGCGCCATCGCGCGACACCCTCGAGCACCTGGCGGCCATGGAGCGAAATGCGCCGCGGCCGGTGATCGTTTTCGCGAAGGAGTCGGACACCGCCACCATCCGCGAGGCCATCCGGGCCGGCGTTTCTGCCTATGTCGTCGATGGTCTCGATCCCGCCCGGCTCAAGGCCGTCATCGACGTTGCCATCGCCCGTTTCGAGGAGCATCAGTCCCTGAAGACCGAACTGGCCGAGGCGACGAAGAAGCTCTCCGACCGGAAGCGTGTCGACAAGGCCAAGGGCATCCTGATGAAGTCGCGCGGCATTGACGAAGATGCCGCCTATTCAGCGCTGCGCCGTCTGGCGATGGATCGCGGCAAGACGATCGCCGCCGTGGCCCAGGACGTCATCGACATGGCGCAGCTGCTGCTCTGAATCAGTGCGGCCCTCCCGGTGCCGGCACCGGGCTGGTGCGTGCCCGTCATTGCCACAAGCTCGGCGTATCGCCACCACTGACTTTCCAAGTGCCTGAGTCAAAAAGCATTTTCATGCTCGTAACAGTCGCTGGCACGCGGCTTGTATAGCAACAGGCAAAGTCGGGGCAACGGCGTCCCGACAAAGGACACAGGCGTCCGCGCTTCCGCAAGGAGGCGCGCGACGCCTTTTGTTTTTTGGCATGCGACGGAGAGCAATCATGGACGAGAAATTCGGTATCAACCGGCGTGAATTCATGCGTCTGATGGGAGGAGCGGCAATGGCAGGCATGACGGGTGTTAACGCATTCGCGGCGGGTTCCGACGCGCCGGAGAAGAAGGAAGTGCGGATCGGCTTCATCCCGCTCACCGATTGCGCCTCGGTGGTCATGGCGGCCGTGCAGAAGTTCGACGAAAAGTACGGCATCAAGATCATCCCGACCAAGGAAGCCTCCTGGGCTTCCGTGCGCGACAAGCTGGTGAACGGCGAACTCGATGCCGCCCACGTGCTCTACGGCCTCGTCTATGGCGTGCAGATGGGCATCGGCGGGCCGAAGAAGGACATGGCGGTGCTGATGAACCTCAACCACAACGGCCAGGCCATCACGCTTTCCAACCAGTTGAAGGACAAGGGTGCCACCGACGGCGCCTCTCTCGCCGCTCTGATCGCCAGGAAGGAACGCGAATACACCTTCGCCCAGACCTTCCCCACCGGCACCCACGCCATGTGGCTCTACTACTGGCTGGCGGCCAACGGCATCAACCCGCTGAAGGACGTCAAGACCATCACCGTACCGCCGCCGCAGATGGTGGCCAACATGCGCGTCGGCAACATGGACGGCTTCTGCGTCGGCGAGCCGTGGAACAACCGCGCCATCATCGACAAGATCGGCTTCACGGCGGTGACGACGCAGGAAATCTGGACCGACCATCCCGAGAAGGTGCTCGGCACCACTGCCGAGTTCGTGCAGAAGAACCCGAATACGGCGCGCGCCATGACGGCCGCCATCCTCGAAGCCGGCCGCTGGATCGACGCCTCGCTCGGCAACAAGCAAAAGACTGCCGAGACCATCGCCCAGAAGGCCTACGTGAACACCGATACCGACGTCATCGTCGCCCGCATGCTCGGCCGCTACGAAAATGGCCTGGGCAAGAGCTGGGACGACAAGAACCACATGAAGTTTTTCAACGACGGCGCGGTGAACTTCCCCTACCTCTCCGACGGCATGTGGTTCATGACGCAGCACAAGCGCTGGGGCCTGCTCAAGGACGAGCCTGACTACCTGGCCGTGGCGAAGCAGGTGAACCGCATCGACATCTACAAGCAGGCCGCCGCCGCCGCGGGTGTGGCGTTGCCCAAGAGCGACATGCGCTCGCACAAGCTGATCGACGGCGTGGTCTGGGATGGCAAGGACCCGAAGAAGTACGCCGCCGGCTTCAAGGTGCACGCCTGACCAGCCGACTGAAGGAGAGAATCCATGAGCAATGTCGTTGCCTTGAAGGCGGCCCCTCTGGCTGCCGATCCGGAGCCCGAGCCGGTGGCCGCCCCGTCCCCCGCCAAAACGACTGCCGCGGCAGCTGCTCCGGTGGCCGAACCGAAACCGGCCTGGTTCCAGCCCGGCGACTGGTTCAACGCCGCCATCCGCAACGCCATGCCGCCGCTGTTCGGCCTTCTGGCGCTGATCGGACTCTGGCATCTGGCCACCGTCAACGGCCTGGGCCTGCCCACGCCGGCGCAGACCTGGAAAGAGGCAGTGCAGGTATTCGCCGACCCCTTCTACCAGAACGGCCCCAACGACCAGGGCATCGGCTGGAACATCCTGTCGTCGCTCAAGCGCGTCGCCATCGGCTTCGGCATAGCCGCCCTGGTCGGCATTCCGGCCGGTTTCATGCTCGGTCGCTTCGCCTTCCTGGCCAACATGGCGAACCCGATCATCAGCCTGCTGCGGCCGGTCAGCCCGCTGGCCTGGTTGCCGATCGGCCTGCTGGTGTTCAAGAAGGCCGATCCGGCGGCGACCTGGACCATCTTCATCTGCTCCATCTGGCCCATGGTGCTCAACACCGCCCAAGGCGTGCTGCGCGTACCGCAGGATTACCTCAACGTGGCGCGAGTGCTCAACCTCTCCGAGTGGAAGGTGTTCACCAAGATCCTCTTCCCGGCCGTGCTGCCCTACATGCTGACCGGCATCCGCCTGTCCATCGGCACGGCGTGGCTGGTGATCGTCGCCGCGGAAATGCTGACCGGCGGCGTCGGCATTGGCTTCTGGGTCTGGGACGAATGGAACAACCTCAAGGTCGAGCACATCATCATCGCCA
>Ga0187786_10000525_pt1 | contig 10509 bp, 10 predicted proteins | sample 0815_BV2_10_20_M_FD_132449 | JGI IMG/M metagenome (GOLD analysis project Ga0187786, IMG submission 132449) | Tropical peat soil microbial communities from peatlands in Department of Meta, Colombia - 0815_BV2_10_20_MG | ecosystem: Environmental > Terrestrial > Soil > Wetlands > Peat | place...
CGTTCAATGAGATTATAGAGACGGTCCCCATAAGCTTGAACATCCAGACGATGGCGATGCCGAAGGCGGTGTCCCCTATGCGGGTCACGATAAAGGCTTTCCTTCCTGCCGTGGCGTTGACCTCGTCCCCGTACCAGAAGCCGATCAACCCGTAGGAGCAGAAACCGACTCCCTCCCACCCCAGATAGAGGAGGGGGAGGTTCTCCGCCAGCACCAGGGTGAGCATGGCGAAGACGAAGAGGTTCAAGAGGGCGAAATAGCGGATATAGTCTTCCTCTTCCGCCATGTAGGCGACCGAATAGGTGTGGATAAGGGCGCAGACGAAGGTGATCATCACTGACATGATCAGGGAGAGGGGGTCAAGAAAGAGCGAGACCGGGGCGTGGAAATCGAAAGCGGAAAGCCAGTCCAGAAGTTCGACCCGCGCCGGCCCCTGGTACCCGGCAGATGCGAAGAGCGAAGCGACGAATGCCCCCCAGATCACGCCGCAGGCGAGAATTTCCGAGACTCTTCGCGGAAGGCTACGGCCGAAGAGGGCGTTGACCAAGGCGCCGAAGAGGGGCAGAAGCAGAATGAGGGCAAGATAGAGTTTCATTTCAACCTTTCATCGTGCTGAATTCGTCTGCGTTGACGGTCCTCTTTCGTCTGTGGAGATAAACCACCATAGAGAGCGCCAGCGACACCTCGCTTGAGGTGAGCGCCATGATCACCAGGGAGAATACCTGGCCATCGACAAGTTTCCAGTAGGCGCCGCCTCCCACAAAGGCGAGCATCGCGGCGTTGAGCATAATCTCGATACCGATCAGGACCATGATCAGGTTGGTCCTCCAGGCGATTGCGCAGGAGAGCCCCATGATAAAGATTATTCCCGCCAGCATCAGCACATGTTCGAGGGGAACGATCATGGTTTCTTCCTCCTCCCCAGATAGAGGGCACCCACGAGCGCGAATAGAAGCTGAAGCGAGATCACTTCCACTGCGACCCCGTATTTCCTGAAAAGGACCAGGCTGAACTGACGGGCGTCTATGTAACTCCAACCGGTGATTTCCTCGGGGGTCTTGATGGCGAAGAGAGTGAACATCGCCGCCAGAGTGATAGCCCCCATGAGCAACGCCGGCCACCATTCGGCCATTGACGGCGCGCGCGCCGTTTCCCATTTTCCGGTGTCGAGCATCATGATTACGAAGAGGAATAGGACCATGATGGCGCCCGCGTAGATGATCACCTCGAAAACGGCGACCAGGGGGGCTCCGAGGAGATAGAATATGGCCGCCAGGGCAAAGAAGGAGGTCGCCAGGTAGATGATGGCGTGCACGGTGTGCCTTGCGGTTATGGCCATCAATGTGGCGACAAGCACCACTGCCGCCAGGATGTAGAAAAATATCTGTTCCATGTGTTTCCTTACGGCATCAGCCCGCGTGGGTCCGTGGGGGGCTCTTCGTCGGGATTGCCGCCGCGCGGATTGACCACCCCGATCCCGGAGTGCCGGTAGAAATTGTATTCAGGGTCCTTACCGCAACCGTCTATCAAAAGGTCCTCCTTCTCGTATACCAGTTCCATTATGTCGCGCTTGCAGATCTCATACTCCGTGGACATCTGGATCGCCATGGTGGGACATGCCTCGGCGCAGAAACCGCAGAAGATGCAGCGGGAGAAGTTGATCCGGAACCAAGCGGCGTAGCGGCGGCCGTCCGCTCTCTCCGCCGACTGCATGGATATGCAGTCCACCGGGCATGCTGCGGAACAGAGATAACAGGCGACACATCGTTCTTCCCCGTCGGGATCCCTGGTGAGGACCATCCTTGCCCGATAGCGGGGAGGCGGTATCCGTTTCTCCTCCGGGTAGCGAATCGTAAGTTTAGGCCGGAAGATGTGCTTCCAGGTGGTCCAGAGCCCAATGCTGATTGCTTTTACATCTTTGAAAATGGACATGATTGGCCGTTTCTATCTGATATTTACAGGTATTTGAATCCTGAATCCGTGAAACATTCAAGCCCAAACTCGCTCGAAATGACTCGAAACAAGAGACTGGAAACTAGAGACTAGATAAATCCCATTTTTAAAGCCTTTCCCATTCTCTAGCTTCTAGTCTCCAGTTTCTAGACTGCCCGGCATTTTCGCTCGTTTCGAGTTTCATGCTCACGGATTCAGTACTATATACGGCGGAGCGCCGTTGCAAAATAGATTATGTACGGTATTGAGCAGTTGCGTTATGCAGGCAAGGACCTGACCAGATCGGCGATCCTTGCCCGTCATATCCGGTAATGTTTCAGGCGGCCGTTTCCTTAAGTCGCTGGGCCTTTTTGAGGAGAGCTGCGGTAAGGGGGTGTTCGTTATTTTCGGCGTAAATCAGGGCGGTGTTTCCCGCCAGGGTCCGGGCGTGGGTGTCGGCGCCAGAGGCGAGCAAAGCCCGGACCGTGTGATTACAACCGTAAATCGCCGCCAGCATCAGGGGGGTGCGCCAATCCTTGTCGCGTGCATCCGTCTGCGCCCCATTGGCCAGAAGCTGTTTCACAACTTCTACATGGCCGTTGGCGGCGGCGTAATGAAGGGCCGTTTTCCCCTTTTCACTCTGTGCATCCACCTCGGCCCCACGGTGGAGCAGGTCTTTGACCGCTTCCAGATCTCCTGCCTTAGCCGCCTCAATAAGAGGGGTGTGGCCGTGACGGTCCTTTGCATTCACATTCTGCATGACGTCCTCCCTGTTTCAGTCAGGATTCCCATGCCGCGCCACAGTCACCATCACTCCAAACAACTTACCGTAAATTCTCATGAAAGGATGTGATGGATAACCAGAGCCAGCCGGTCACTAGTATATTCACCAATGCCAGCGGCGTCAATAGTTTCCATCCGAAATACATCAATTGGTCATACCTGAGTCGGGGCATGGTTCCCCGCACCCAGATGAAGAAAAAACAAAACGCCAGGGTCTTCAAAAGAAACCAGACAACAGGGGGGAGGAGAGGCCCATGCCACCCCCCCAGGAAAAAGGTTGTCGCCAGCGCCCCCAGGAGGACAAGGTTTATATACTCCCCCAGGAAGAAGAGGGCGAAGCGCATACCCGAATACTCCGCATGAAACCCCGCCACCAGCTCCGATTCCCCCTCGGGAAGATCGAAGGGGGTCCGCTTGCACTCGGCGATAATGCTTATCAGAAAAATGACGAATGCAAGGGGCTGCTTCAGCAAGAACCATACATCCGCCTGGGCGGCAACGATGTCGGAGAGCTTCAGCGACCGGGCGAGCATCACCACTGGGACCAGGGAGAGCCCCATGGAGAGCTCGTAGGAGATAAGCTGCGCCAGCCCCCGTATGCTCCCCAGGAGCGGATACTTCGAGTTGGAGGCCCAGCCGCCGATGGCTACGCTGTAAACGGTTATGGAGGAGAGCGCCATGAAGACCAGGATTCCTACGTTCACGTCCGCCATCTGAAGATTGACCGTTCTCCCCATGATGGTGACCGGTTCGCCGAAGGGAACCACGGAAAAGGTCATGATGGCGGGGATCGCGGCTATGGCCGGGGCGAAGTAGAAGAGGAACCGGTCGGCCCCTGCTGGGCAGACGTCTTCCTTGGTAAGGAGCTTGACAAAGTCCGCCATTGGCTGCAGAAGACCTAGAGGTCCTGTGCGGTTGGGCCCCAGACGGTCCTGGATGAAGCCCAGGAGCCGTCTTTCCGCCCACCCCAGGTAGGCGGCCAGAAGCATCATCACCGCGAATATGAGGAGCATCTTCACCAGCGTGAAGATTATTTCGATAGCATCCATTCCGAGCATATCGCGCCTATAAGACTCTTAATCCCTCCCCTTCGGGGGATATCGTCCGTAGTATTTCCCATCTGCCGGTTAACGGCTCCTCGATTATACCCCCGTCGAGACGCTCGATCAGGCGGGCGATTACCTTCCATGCGGGGAGGATATCTCCGCCAAGCGGAACCCTGCTGTGGACCCGTGGGGGGTGGAGGTTCGGGTCGAGCCCCTTGATGGGGAGACCAGGCTTCAACACCTGCGTGAAGCGCTGCCCCCTCCCCTCGTTGTTGATATAGATGCCGTCCATCTCCACCCAGGAGGTTGTCGGCAACAAGACGTCCGCCCTCTTAAGAAGATCGGAGGGGAGCCAGTCGGCAACAGCCACGAAGGGGACCCCGGTCAGCATCTCCATAGGGATATCCGCCTCGAATGCGATGACACCCTTTACCTTTCCCGATGCGAGTGCCTTATCCAGAGAGGTCGCACAGTTCTCTTTTGCAAGAAGCGCCGCGCCGAAGGCATTGGGACCGGAGAGGAGATGAACGGTCTTTGCGCCCCTATTTGCCGCATTCCATATGGCCTCTGTTTCATTATCGCGTGTGCCGCAGATGATCACCGGTTTTTTGTAATCCGCGAAGGGTAGAGCATCCAAGTCCGGGACTTTCAATATCTCCACTGAAACTGCTTCTGCCCAATTCTGTGATGCGTCGCCAACAGTGAAGACTTTTGCCCCTTTTCTCCATGCCTGGCGTACCGCCATGGCCATCATCGGACCTTCTTCCAGGAGATCGCTGTTAATGACTACGATGCAGTCGCTTGACTGCACATCGGCCATGCTCCCGCAGTTTTTCCCGGTCAACTCGGAAACGGCGGCGACGGCCCGGGCCACCTCTTCCCTGTCGATGAAGTAACAGAGAAACCCACCCTCTATTAGCCCTGCCAGTTTCGGCAAGAGCGACGCTCCTTCCAGAGCGAGGCGCGGGGAGCCGACTAGGGCCAGGCAACCGGTCCCATGGGCCTTGTTCAGTTCACCGATTTGGGCGGCTAGATAGTCAATTGCCTCGTCCCACCCCGATTCATTTCCGGCGATTCGAGGGGCCCGCGGCCGTTCGGGGTTGTTCACCGGGGCATTAGAGAAGCGTCCGCGGTCGCAAATGAACCAGCCGTTGACCTGGTCGTTTCTTCTTCCCATGGTCTTCAGCAGCTCCCGGTAGCGGGCCGCGGGGACGGTGTTGCAACCAAGTGAACACCAGGGACATACGGATGGGGCCATATCGTAGTCCCAGTATCGGGCACGGAATCGGGCCGTCTTGTCCGTGTATACGCCTGTCGGGCAGATGTCCAGAATATTGCCTGAGAAGGGTGAATCCAGCTTACCCTCTCTGAACCTGCCGAAGTATATCCGGCTTGCACTACCCATCGGCCCCAGGTCGTCTCCTCCGGCGAATTCCTGATAATAACGGGCGCAGCGGTAGCATTCTATGCAGCGATTCATCTCATGTTGGATGTAAGTTCCCAGGTACTGGTTTTCGAAAGTGCGCTTTTTCCCCTGGTACCTGCGGATGCCATGTCCGCCGGCAACGGTGTAGTCCTGGAGAAGGCATTCCCCACCGGCGTCGCATACCGGACAGTCATGGGGGTGGTTGGTCATCAGCCACTCGATCACCAGTTGCCGCATCCGGAGCGCCTCCGGATCGGTGGTGGAAACCACCATGCCGTCCTGGGCCGGGATCATGCATGACATCTGCAGCCCCTTGACCGGCCCGTCAACCATCTTAACCGCGCAGAGACGGCAGGCGCCCGCGCTTCCCAGAGCCGGATGGTAGCAGAAGTGGGGGATCCAGATTCCCGCCGCCTTGGCAGCCTCAAGCAGATTGGTGCCGGCGGGCACCTCTACTTCTACGTTGTCAATGGTCAGTTTCAGCATAAAACCTTTTCACCAAAGAGTACACAGAGTATCGTTAGGGGAAAACAGAGCAATAACATTATAAATATCCTGAATCCGTTACGCCTTCACGCCCGCACTCGCTCGGAATGCCTAGAAGCCAGAAACTGGAAACTAGAGACTAGATACAAGATAATTCTCATGTTTTAAAACCTTTTCCAGTCTCTAGTACCTAGTCTCCAGTTTCTAGACTGCCCCCGGCATTTTCGCTCGTTTCGGCCTTCATGTTCACGGATTCAAGACTCTCTCCGTGTATCTCCGTGATCTCCGTGGTTAATCTTTCAAGCCTTAAAAGGGCATCTCTTTTTCCTTATATGGTCGGTCAACTCCTCCTCGAAGAGCCGGAGAAGCGCTTCGATGGGACCGGTAGCACCCGGCGCCAGGGCACAGAAGGCATAGTTGAGAAATACCGCGTGCTCCCGAAGAATCACAATGTCCTCCGGGACACCACCACCCGCTTCGATGCGGGTCAAGACCTCGCGGACGAAGGGGAGCCCCTCGCGGCAGGGAGTGCACCAGCCGCACGACTCGTGGGCGAAGAAGCGGGTCAGGTTGAGGGTCGCTCCCACCATGCAGGTGTCGGTGTCGTAGACGACTATCCCACCGGTTCCCAGGCGCGATCCCACGGCGGCCACCGTATCGAAGTCCATGGGGAGATTCAGGTGTTCCGCGGTCAGATAGGGGGTGGCCGCGCCGCCGGGGGTGCAGGCCTTGAATCTCTTCCCGGGAAGCATCCCCTCGCAGGGGCCGTCGATGATCTCTCCGAGGGTCGTTCCCAGGGGGAGCTCGACGCAGACGGGGTTCCTCACGAGTCCGCTTATGCAGAAGAGCTTCATGCCGGCGGCTTCGGGGATCTTTGCCAGCTCCTTGAAACGGGAAGGACCGTGACTGATGATGAAAGGCACATTGGAGATGGTCTCCACGTTGTTAACCACTGTCGGGCTCTCCCATAGCCCCTTGACCGCCGGGAAGGGAGGTTTGGAGCGGGGGTTGGCTCGCCTTCCTTCAAGAGCGTTCATGAGGGCGGTCTCCTCGCCGCAGATGTATCGGCCAGCTGAAAGGTGGAGGTCCAGTTCGACAGAAAAGCCGCTTCCTAGGATGTTTTTCCCAAGGAAACCGGCCTCGTGAGCCTCGGCAATCGCACGGCGAAGGTTCGCAGCCGGGGTCTCGTAGCCGCGCCTGATGAAGATGAAGGCATGTTCGCAGCCGATGGCGTAAGCCGTGAGGATCATCCCCTCAATCAAGAGGTATGGGTTCCTTTCCAGAAGGACACGGTCTTTGTAAGTCCCCGGCTCCATCTCATCGCAGTTGCAGATAAGGTAGCGCGGTCCCGGAAGGTCCCGGGGGACGAAAGACCATTTTCTTCCAGTGGGGAACCCGGCCCCGCCCCGACCGCGCATGCCGGAGTCGATCACCGCCTGCTGCACATCGTTGGGGGTCATGCCGGATAGCGTCTTTTTCAGCGCCCCGAATCCCCCTTCGAAACAGTACTCTGCAAAGGTTACCGGACGCCCTGCTTTATTATGTCTGAAAAGGACCTGTTCCATTTAGTGTTATTCCAGCAATTCCCTTAAAACTACAGCGTTATTGTGCTCCTCGTCCCTCGCCGCAAAGAGTAGGGTCACGGTCCCCTGCCGCGCTTTTCTACTGAGGCGTTCCAGCAAGGCCTTCTCCCTTTGCAACTCTTCCCTGTAGCGACACCGGAACTCTTCCCATTTGGCCGGATCATGGCTGAACCACTTGCGCAATTCGTCTGAAGGGGCAATCACCTTTAGCCATTCATCGATCTGCGCCGCGTCCTTCACCACTCCCCGCGGCCAGAGCCGGTCAACGAGGACCCGCCAGCCGTCGTCGGCCGCCGGCGGGTCGTAAACGCGTTTGATCCTGATCACTTAAACGTCTTGATGATATAGTCGGCAATCGCCTTTGCCTCCCTGTCGGGGATCGCCTTCTTGTCGAAAGTAGTCATCCCGGGACCGGGTTTTCGCATCTTGGCGATGATGTCCTTGACGCTTTTAACGCCGTTTGCCTCCAGGCTCTTTTTCCCGAGGGGCTTCGACGCGTTAATGATGTTGCCTCCTTTGGGGTGGCAAACGGCGCAGTGCTCTTCGAACTCCTTCTTGCCGTTAATCTTTCCCTCTTTTTTGATGTCCGCCAGACCGGTTGTAGCCAAGGCAGAGAGCGATACAATCGTAAAAACAGCGATCAATCCCTTTTTCATAGCCGTATCCTCCTTGAATTATGCTGAATCCAGCAGTCAGCCTCTCTTCCGCTCTTCTTCCAGAATCTCGAATGCCCCTTCCAGGGTGAGTTTATCGTATATGGAATCGCCTATCATCATCGCCGGACCGTTTCCGCAGTTCCCGAGACAAGAGCATGGAAGCAGTGTGAACATCCCGTCTGCTGTGGTCCCGCCCGGTCCGACGCCGAGCCTCTCCGCCATCCTCTCCAGAAGGGTTTCGCTCCCCAACGTCCAGCAGGAGATCGAATCACAGAGATGTATCACCTTTTTCCCCACAGGTCTGCGGTAGATCATCTCATAGAAGGTGGCCAGCTCCTCCACCTGGAGTGGGGAAAGGCCGATGATTTCGGCAGCCTCATCGACACCCTCGTCGGTGAGCCAGCCGTAGTGACTCTGCAGCTCCTTCATCACGTCCACCACCGCTTCTCTCGGCGTGACGGCTGATGCGGCTCGGGCCTTCAATGCTATTTTCAATTCTTCAGATATCACGATATTCCCAGTGCGAGCAAAGTAAAGAATGAGCTATAATCTACTACCGAGAAACGGGCAATTTTTTGCAAGATCAAGGCTGTTGAGGGATTGCACGGAGACGTAGCAGCGCTACGTCGCACAAGCAATCCCGAAGACTTACGCAGAGATTGCGAAAAAGTACCGTTTCCCCTATCTGTCCAAATCAGAAAGTACAAAATCAATCCCCCCCAGCACAGCCAGAAGATCCGCTATCAGCCACCCCCTGGTCATGAGGGGGAGGGCCTGGATATGTGGGAATGAGGGGGTCCTTATCCTTAGCCGGTAGGGTATGTTGATCCCGTCGGAGACGACGAAGTAACCTGTTTCTCCCTTTGGGGATTCAGTGGCTGCATAGCACTCACCTTTGGGGGGGGTCATCCCTCGTGAAGAGTTGACGAAGTGGTGTATGAGCGACTCAATGTCCTGCAGGGTGTCCTTTTTCTGGGGGAGACAGTAGCGGTAATCCTCTGAGATCCACCTTCCGCCGGGCATCTTATTCATTGCCTGTTCCACAATGCGCAGCGACTGCTTGATCTCCTCGATCCTCACCCGGTAGCGGGCATGGCAGTCACCCCCTTCGTCCACAACCATTTCGAAGTCGAAGAGATCGTAGCCGCTGTAAGGGATGGTCTTCCGCAGGTCCCAGGGGACACCGGCCGCTCTCAGGTTTGGTCCGGTGAACCCCCAGTCTATGGTATTCTCCTTGGAAAGATAACCGACACCTCTTATACGGGCTAGGAACACGGGGTTTTCGTTCAACAGGTCCTCGTACTCCCTGAGCCGCGGCGGAAGCCAGCGGAGAAATTCTTTGACCGGCGCCTCCCACCCTTCGGGGAGATCCTCTGCTACCCCGCCGATGCGGAACCACGAGGGGTGCATGCGGCCTCCGGTGATCATCTCGATGATGTCAAAAATCTTCTCCCGGTCCATGAAAGCGTAGAATACCGGGGTCATGGCGCCTAAGTCCGAGGCGAATGTGCCGAGCCAGACAAGGTGGTTGAGGATGCGGAACAGCTCGCAGAGCATAACCCGGATATGTACGGCCCGTTCGGGCACCTCAATGCCGCAGAACCTCTCGACACTGTTGAGGTACGCAAGGTTGTTCTGGACCCCGGACATATACTCGACTCTGTCGGTGTAGGGGATGTACTGATGCCAACTCTGGCGCTCCCCGATCTTTTCGGCGCCCCGGTGATGATACCCTATGTCGCAATCCACATCGACGATCTCCTCGCCGTCCAGCTTGAGAACAACACGTAAAAGGCCGTGGGTGCCGGGATGCTGGGGACCGAGATTGAGGACCATGTGCTCCTCGTCAATCCTTTCGAAGAAATCACCCGCCGGCAGAGGCTTGTGCCTGAGCGCGTCTTCGGTGGTGTAGGGGGGCATCTCCGTGGCCCTGAAGGGGTGGTCCTTGCGCAATGGATGGCCTTCCCAGTCATGGGGCATAAGGATCCGTCTGAGGTTTTTGTGTCCGGCGAAACGTATGCCGTGCATATCAAACACTTCGCGCTCGTACCATGACGCCGAAGGCCATACATTGGTGACGGTCGAGACCACCGGAAACTCTCCGGAGAGTTCGGTCTTGATCCGGAGATATCCGGGGGTGTCGAAACAGAGAAGGTGATAGTTGAGGGTGAAGTCACTGTATTTATCCCGTTCGCGGCGGCACGACTCGTCAACGGCGGCGATGTCCTCCAGCCGTTTGAAGGGATTTTTCGGTCTGGACTTCAAATGCCTGAGAACCGTCGGGGTCAATTCGGACGGTATTCTGTAGGTAAGCATGTCCGTTGCTGATAGGTCCCTCTTGACCTGATCTCCGAAAGCCGCTTCAAGCTCACCATCAAGACCAAACTCGGGATAATCGTGCTTCGGAGCCGGCGGCCGCCACATCTGGTCTGAGCGGGGCATCCAGAAACGGGGGTGTTGCACCGAAGCGCCGCGGATTGCGATTCCCTCCATGCCGGGGCCGCGGGGATCCCTTGTCTTGGTCTCACCATTGACAAGAACGGGGGCGGTTGTCCCCTGGGTTCCGCCTGGAAGGTGTATAACCGGGCGGGCCGGAC